>Ga0315279_10006805_pt1 | contig 14333 bp, 13 predicted proteins | sample YL17G06_20_MG_FD_203694 | JGI IMG/M metagenome (GOLD analysis project Ga0315279, IMG submission 203694) | Sediment microbial communities from Yellowstone Lake, YNP, Wyoming, USA - YL17G06_20 | ecosystem: Environmental > Aquatic > Freshwater > Lake > Sediment | place: USA: Wyoming | collected... | reverse complement strand
AATGCCTTAGCCAATATCCTCATGAAGGTGGGGATGATGAGACAGGTGGAGTCTGGTGGCAACCTCCTCCTCATGGCAAAAAGAGCACTGGTTAACCCCGTGCTCTTTGCCGGGGTCGTGAGTTTCGCTCTTGCCCTGGTTGCCTATAGCTATGTTCTCTCCAAGATCAATTTAAGCATAGCATATCCTGTTATGACCAGTCTCGGGTATGTGATTGTGATCATTGCCTCGTGGATGTTTTTAAAGGAGCATATCACCTTTGTTCAGGTCATGGGTTTCTCCTTTATCATTGCAGGGGTGTGGATGGTGGCACGGTGAAGGATAGCCTTCCTTTTTTACTCTTTCGAAGCCTCAGACCCAAGCAGTGGACAAAAAACGTCGCGATCTTTGCTGCCCTGGTTTTTTCCCAGCGTTTTTTTGAGCCCACATTTTTTCTTGAGACCCTTCTTGCCTTTTTCCTCTTCTGCTTCATCTCTGGTTCTGTCTATATTTTGAATGATGTAGTTGACCTTGAGCAGGATAAGAAGCATCCCCAAAAATCAAAAAGACCCTTAGCTTCAGGGAAACTCAGTCCTTCCGCTGCAGTAACCGTGGGAGCTATCATCATGGTTGTCTCCGTAACTGTTTCCTACCGTTTAAGCATACCTTTCTGTATTGTAGCTACTTCTTATCTTATCCTTCAGGTTGTCTATTCATTTTACCTGAAACACTTAGTAATCCTTGACGTCTTTTGCGTGGCAGCAGGCTTTGTCTTGAGGGTGGTTGGTGGTGCTGAGGTGATTCATGTGCCCATCTCTTCATGGCTACTTATCTGTACTATCCTGCTTTCCCTGTTCCTGGCCATGAGCAAGCGGAGACATGAGCTGATTCTTCTGGAAGATAACGCTGTTCACCATCGAAAGATTCTCTATGAGTACAGCCCTTACTTTCTTGATCAGATGATATCAGTAGTCACTTCTTCGACAGTAATAGCGTATGCGCTCTACACCATGTCGGAAGAGACGGTTAAAAAGTTCCATACCGATAACCTTAAATTCACTATTCCCTTTGTTATCTATGGGATCTTCCGCTACCTTTACCTGATCCACCAGAAGAATGAAGGAGGAAGCCCGGAGATGGTGTTGTTAACTGACAAGCCCTTAATCATTAACATCCTTTTATATGGACTGGTGGTTGGCTTCATTCTGTATTTTTAAAAAGGAGGAATAAGCATTGGCACGTACAAAAGTTGTCGTTTTAAAGACCAGACCGGAGAGCGTCCTTGAAGATTATAAGAAACTGATGCACCTTGCGGAGTACGAGAAATTTCTCCCCAGGGACAGAGACACTGCCTTAAAGATAAACATTTCCTGGCATCACTTTTATCCAGCCTGTTCCACTACGCCCTGGCAGCTTGAAGGTGTGATCAAAACCCTTCTGGACGATGGGTATAAGAAAGAGTTGATTCACGGTTGCCAGAACCGTACTGTGGTGGTGAGTGCAAAAAAAGGGGAGGTTGCCAATAAACACAAGCCGGTCCTTGCTCGATACGGTCTGAGAAACATCCACCTGTATGAGAAGGATGAAGAATGGGTTGTCTATAACCCCAAGGGGAAGATGCTGGTTCTCCCCGACATCTTCCCGAAAGGGATCCATATCCCCAAAAGGATGATCGGGGAAAACGTGATCCATCTCCCCACCATGAAGACCCATGTCTTTACGGTAATGACCGGTGCTATGAAAAATGCCTTCGGTGGTCTGCTCCATGAAAAACGACACTGGACACATTCGGTCATCCATGAAACCCTGGTTGATCTCTTAACCATCCAGAAAGAGATCCACTCCGGTATTTTTGCGGTCGTGGACGGTACATTCGCAGGTGATGGACCGGGCCCGCGGTGTATGGTCCCCTACATAAAGAACTATATCCTCGCCAGTAATGATATGGTCGCAATTGATGCGATCTCAGCCAAGATGATGGGTTTCGACCCGCTCTCCCTTAAGTTTATCCGTCTTGCCCATGAGGCAGGGCTGGGCTGCGGGGATCCGAAAGAAATCGAGGTTATCGGCGAGGATATCGCGAAGGTGAATTTCTGTTTTCGTGGAGATATGAATACCATGGCCAGCCGGGGTCAGAAATTCATTTACTGGGGTCCTTTGAAACCTCTGGAAAAACTTCTCTTGCGAACTGTCCTTGTACCCTGGTCATACGCTGCCTCGATCGTCTATCATGACTGGTACTGGTACCCGTTCATCGGAAAGAAAAGGGTGAACGAAGCGCTACAAACCGGATGGGGCAAGCTTTTCCTGAAATATTAACCTCCGCACCCGAGTGAAAAAAAACAGCCCTCTGTTATTACCAACCCATTTTACCTCAATAAAAAATGGTCCTCTTACGCTGTGGGTCAGGGAGGAATACCGGGAGAGACTCCTGGGACAAGGCATAGAGAGACTTGAGGATTTGATTGCCCGGGCAGAGGCAAAAAGGCATTTTGACGGGAGAAGTCTCCTCACCTCGGTTGAAATCAAAGGACGTCAGGGAGAACGGATGGTGATCCGCTCTTACTTCCATGGCGGGTGGTATGGAAAGATAAACAAGAATCTTTTCCTTGGAGAGTTGAGGCCACTGCGTGAACTGATTATCAGCGAGGAGGTTTCTCGGCGGGGAATACCGACCATCACGATCCTCGCAGCCTTAAGCCAGAGGAGCATTGGCCCCTTCTATCAGGGCAAACTCATATCGAAAGAGATATCCGGTGCTTTGGACCTCATTCGTTATCTTCAGGAGATGAAACAGAGACCAGTCAGAGAGCGTCTGAAAGTAAAAGCCAGGTTGATTAAGGCTGTGGCTGGAGTGGTGAGAAAAATGCATGACCGGGGTATTTACCATGCCGATCTGCATCTGAAGAATGTCCTTGTTCAGGAAACATCAGAGGGAGATTTTGCCGTCTATCTGATTGACTTTGATAAATCAGAGATCCGTGACGTCATTACTCCGGCAGAGCGGATAAAAAATCTCATGCGGTTGAACCGGTCTGCGGAAAAACTCAAAAAGAAAGGGCTGCCCATAACATTTTCTGACCAGTGGAGATTTCTCAGGGAGTACTTTCACGATGAGCACCAGGCCATTGAGGGAGTTAAAAAAGACCTAAAGCGCTATCTCATCTGGCAAGAGTTCCATCGATTGGGATGGAAGCTTTCTTCCCTTTTCTCCACGCCGCTCAGCTCAGTTTTTTCGCCTCATCGATCAGCATAATGGGGATGTCATCCTTGATCGGATAGAGGAGTTTGCACGCAGTGCAGATTAACCCATCCTGTGTTTCATTCAAATAAATGTCCCCCTTGCATTGTGGACAGGCCAGGATATCCAGTAACTCCTTGCTGATTGCCATAGTTTCCTCCTTTTCCTAATTGCGGATTGCGGATTCTCGTTAGCAAGCCATCACTTATGCAATAGTGACGCGGTGATGGCGTGACGCGGGGACGCGGTGATTTCTTTGTCTCCCTATCTCCCCATCCCCGTGTCTCCGTGTCGCTCCCATTCACCTCTTCTCATAGAGATCAATATTCTTGCTCAGCCATTCATATTCTTCCCTGAGGCCGTTTTTTAACTGGATGCGTGGATTATATCCTATAAGACGTCTTGCCCTGGTGACATCGGCAAGGGTATGTCTTACATCTCCTTTCTGAGCCTCTTGCCTTTTAATCTTGACAGGCTTCCCGCTGGTCTCGCCCAAAAAGCGGATCACTTCGAGCATGGATGTCTGCGAGCCTCCTCCTATGTTGATGGTTTCTCCTGTAACCGTGCTCTGTGCAGCAAGGAGATTGGCCTCGATGATGTCCGAGATAAAAGTAAAATCCCTGGTCTGTTCCCCGTCACCGTAGAGAACGATTTCCTCATCCTTCAGGATCGACCGGATAAAGAGGTTGAAGGCCATGTCCGGTCTCTGCCGCGGCCCATAGACGGTAAAGTAACGGAGATTGATAACCGGCACCTGGAAGTTTTTCCAGTAGAGCAGGCAGAGATGTTCACAAGCCAGCTTGGTAACCCCGTAGGGTGAAATAGGTTTTGGTATGCTTTCTTCAGTCAGGGGGAGATCCTCACTGTCCCCGTAGATGGACGATGACGAGGCATAGACAAATTTATTTATCCCTGTTCCATTGCAGGCCTCCAGCAGTGACTGAGTAGCCAGGATATTATTGTGCGTATAGTGTTCGAAATAGTGCCCCCAGCTGGTTCTGACACCGGCCTGTGCTGCCTGATGGAAGACCCAGTCAGTCCTACAGATGTGCTTTTCCATATCCATGCTTACCAGGTCCTGCTCTATGAACTGAAAGCGGGGATTATCTTTCAGCCCTTTCAGATTGTGCTCCTTTATCGGCCGGGGGTAATAATCTGTAAAGCAATCAATGCCTGTTACATCATGCCCTTCGGCAATCAGTTTCTGAGCGAGATGGGAACCGATGAAACCGGCTGCTCCGGTTACCAGACACCTCACACTGTTCTCCTTTCTTCTCGAAAGACCTGAGCCCTCGAGGCTGTATTTTTTACCTTTGACAGTAATACATCGAATACCTCTTCCACTTCAATACTTTTCATGCAGGTTCTTTCATCACATTTTCTTTTAAAGCAGGGGCTGCAGGGAATATCTTTACGGATGACCATACTGTTTCCGGGAGGATAGGGGCCGGTTCTCCAGGGAGCAGTGGGACCGAAAAGGGCAATAACAGGGGCATTTATTGCGCTGGCAATATGCAAAGGTCCTGAATCCAGTGTGACTACGCAATCGCTTAAGGAGAAGAGGAAAGCAAGTTCTCGCAAGGTAATCTTCCCTGCCAGGTCAACAGCCCTGTTTTTCATGAGAGAGCGTATCCTTGCATTGCCTGGGGCATTCTGCCCGGACCCAGTTAGGATTACCTGGGCATTGAGATTATCTACGGCAAGGTCGGAAAGCCGGGCAAAATTATGTTCCCCCCAGAGCTTGCTTTCCCAGCGTGCCCAGGTATTCAAGATAATAACCGGCAGGCCTTCTCGAATGCCGTTATCCCGGAGCACCCGCAACACGTTTTCTTTGATTTCAGGGGTAATAGTCAGGGGGAAGGAGCAAGGGATATTTTCTGCCCCTAGGTATTTTACGAGATTGAGATAACGCTCAACCGCATGCGCCTCTTTATCATAGAGACTGACCTTTTCGTTCAGAAAGAGGTAGCTGAATTCACGGGTGTGATTGTAGCCGACTTTCCTTTTCCCCCTGCAGAGGAAGACCAGGATCCCGCTCTTTAAGAGCCCCTGAAAATCTATGACAACATCATAATCCTGTAGCCGTATCTTTTTGAAAAAGCTATAGATCTCTCTCACTGTTTCTGGGAGGAGAGAAAGGTGGGTCAGGTTGTGCTGCCACCGCTGTCGTGAGTAAGGGATTGCCTCATTCAGCAGGGGGTTGTCCTGAACGAGGTCATAAGCCTCCTCTTCGACGATCCAGCTGATCCGGCTTTTCGGATAGAGAGAGCGCAGGGCAGCTAAGGAGGGAAGGGTGTGGACTACATCACCGATAGAGCTGAGTTTAATGATGAGAATGTTCAACGAGTAAAAACCCGCTTAAAAATTGTGTCCACATTACGGAGGTGATCCTTGAGGCTGAAGCACTTTTCGATCTCCTGTGCCGGGAGGTGTTTTTTAATCACTTCATCGCTCAGGATCATTTTCTTGAAGTCCTTACCCGTCTTCCATGCCTCCATGGCATTTTTTTGAACGAGCTGGTAAGACTCTTCCCTGGTTAACCCTTTTTCTATCAGGTGAAGCATGAGCTTCTGGGAGGAGAAGAGTCCGCCCGTGAGCTTCAGGTTTTTATCCATATTCTCCGGGTACACGACCAGGTTTGCTATGAGGCTATTGATGCGGGTGAGCATGAAATCTATGAGGATAGTGCTATCCGGTGCTATTACCCTTTCTACGGATGAATGGCTGATATCGCGCTCATGCCAGAGTGGCATGTTCTCAAGGGAAGCGGAGGCATTGCCCCTAACCAGCCTGGCTAACCCGCAGAGGTTTTCTGAGAGTATCGGATTCCGCTTGTGCGGCATGGCTGATGAGCCTTTCTGCCCTTTGCTGAAGAACTCTTCTGCCTCAAGCACCTCTGTCCTCTGAAGATGCCTGATTTCCAGGGCAAACTTTTCTACCGAACTTGCAATGATTGCGAGGGTGGTGAAGTATTCGGCATGACGATCCCTCTGGAGAATCTGGCTTGAGATAGGGGCGGGCTTTAGCCCGAGCTCCCTGCAGACAAAATCCTCAACATCCGGTGGAAGATAGGAGAATGTCCCGACTGCTCCTGAAATCTTTCCGTAGCTGATCCGTTCCTTAGCACTTTCCATCCTCTGGCGGTTTCTCTTCATCTCTTCATACCAGAGTGCCATCTTCAAGCCGAACGTGATGGCCTCTGCGTGGACCCCATGGGTTCTTCCGATCATTACCGTATTCTTATGTTTAAAGGCTTTCTGCTTCAGTGTGGTTAAGAAGGCGTCGATATCTTCAAGGATAATCTCCGCTGCTTCTTTGAGAAGCAGAGAAAGGGAGGTGTCAAGGATATCAGAGGAAGTCATTCCCCAGTGGAGGTAGCGGCCGTCCTCGCCGATATTTTCTGCCACGTTGGCAATGAATGATATAACATCATGCTTTGTGGTTTTTTCAATTTCCTCGATGCGGGGAATCTGGAAGGCTGCCTTCTTTTTGATGTTTGCAAGCGCTTTTTTAGGTATGAGACCTTTTTTACACAGGGCTTCACAGACCAGAATCTCGATCGCAAGCCATTTCTGAAACCGGTTCTCAGGGCTCCATATCGTTCCCATCTTTTTCAGTGTATACCGTTCGATCATAGGTTATCCTTTCTCGTTAACCTTTAGCAGGCTGCTGAAAAACGCCCATCTGCGTCGTTCCCCTCGTCCTTCGTCGTTGCAGAGGTACAAAAAACGTTTGGTCCGTCTTCGGATAAAAACTTTACCGCGGGAGCGGCCCAAGGTTTTATACTCCTCAGGATTTCGGGCGCCTTGCATCTGGACATTTTTGATCAGCCTTATAAAAGGTGCATTTTCAGCAACCTTCAGGGGTTTCCTTCTTAAGTTCCCTCTTTAAAATCTTTCCAAGCGAATTCTTGGGGAGAGATTGTCGGATGAAAATCCGCCTGGGGATTTTGTATTTTGCCAGATTTTCCCTGCAGTAGGCAAGGATCTCGTCCGGGGTGGCTGTTTTATGCTCTTTGATAACGATATAGGAATGGATTCTTTCGCCCCGGAGTTCATCTGGTATGCCGACAGTTGCTGCTTCAAGGATTTTGGGATGCCTGAGGAGCAGATCGTCAATCTCCTTGGGATACACATTAAAGCCCTCGCAGATGATCATGTCTTTTTTACGGTCTACAATATAAAAGTACCCGTCACTGTCCATACGGGCAATATCGCCGGTGTAAAGCCATCCCTCCCTGATGGTGTTGGCGGTTTCGTCGGGCCTGTTCCAGTAACCCTTCATTACCTGGGGTCCCTTAATGCAGAGCTCTCCTTCCTCCCCCGCCGGTAATTCCCTGCTGCCCGTTTCAAGATCTACAATCCTGCAGTCAGTATCAGACAGAGGGAGGCCGATGCTGCCGGTTTTTCTCTGTTTGTAGAGAGGGTTGGAATGGGTAACCGGAGAAGCCTCGCTCAGCCCGTATCCCTCGATGATCAATCCACCGGTCAACTGTTCAAACTCCCCCATAATTTTTACCGGTAGAGGAGCTGCGCCAGAGATACAGAATCGAATCGTTGAGAGGCTGTATTTTTTCAGTCCCCGATAGTGGATTAGGGCGGAGTAGATTCCGGGGATACCGGGGAAGAGGGTTACCTGGCGTTCCTGAATTGCCTTGAGCAGTTCAGCCGGGGAGAAGCGGGGGATAAGGAGGATTGTGCTTCCTGTAATGACTGAGAAGTTCATGCAGACAGCGATACCATAAGAGTGAAAGAGGGGGAGAACAGCAAGAACGGTCTCTTTTCCCTCTCTCACAGCAAAATACCAGCTCCTCATCTGGTACGTATTGGAGACCAGATTTCGGTGGGTGAGCATTGCTCCCTTGGATAAACCGGTTGTTCCGCCGGTGTACTGCAGGATGGCAAGATCCTCAGACGATACCCCGGGGAATGTCTCTCTCACGTTCACCTGTACCATAAGCTTCTTGAAGGACTGAATACCGTCATCTTTTTTGATTTCGCTTCGCTCCCCGCCTTTGTTCAACAACGGGTACATAATCCTTTTTAAGGGAGGAAGGTAATCCTGAAACGCGGTCAGGATAATGGTATGTACCTTCGCATCTTCCTTTACACGGGTTACCTTTTCCAGGAGAAGATCGAGTGTGACCACAATTTCAGCGCCTGCATCCACAATCTGGTGCTTCAGTTCCCGTTCCTGATAGAGAGGGTTGGTAGGGACTGCTACCCCGCCTGCAATCAGGGTTCCGTACAAGGCAATCACCATCTGGGGGCAGTTGGGCAGGAAGAGGACGACCCGGTCTCCCTTCTTGAACCCCATCCTGATAAGATGGGATGCAAAAGTGGATGCAAACCCCCACACCTGTTGGTAGGAAAACTCACTTCCGTAGAAATGGATGGCACACTGGTTTGCAAACTTTGATGACGATATTTCTAAGAGCCGGTGAAGCGTGCAATCAGGGTAGTCGAGATGTGGTGATACGCCCTCATCATAATGGTGCAGCCATGGTTTTTCCATTGAAGAAGAGTCCAAAAACAGTGTGAAATAAAGATGTTTTATGATAGAATGCCCCCGCTTAGTTGTCAAATAAAATCCCCAGGTTAAAGAACGATGAAGGTTAAAGATTTAATTTTTGCTGTATCTTCAGGACTGATTTTATTCCTGTCTTTCCCGAAGATAGACCTTGAACCGCTTGCCTTCGGCGCCTTTATACCTCTTCTCTTTGCGTTGAAAGGTAAGAGAAAGAGCCAAACGTTTTTATTAAGCCTGCTTGCAGGTATTATTTTCAACCTGATGCTTTTCCACTGGGTAGTGGTGGTCATGAGGGATTATGGTGGACTCCCTTTCCCTCTTGCCCTTGTGATACTGTTTCTCATGGCATGCTATCTGGGATTATATTTTGGTTTGAGCTTTACGGTGGCAGGGTTCATTGAGAGAAGGGGTGGGTTCAGGATGACTATCACCCTTCCTTTTATCTGGGTCTTTTTTGAATATGGAAAATCCCATCTCTTGACCGGTTTCCCCTGGGAAAATCTTGGATACTCCCAGTATTTGTTTCTCCCCTTTGTTCAAGGTGCTGATGTAGCCGGGGTATACGGGATAAGTTTTTTAATCGTCCTGTGCAATACCTTTCTTTTTTCCCTCCTTACTTTTTTTAACAAGAAGAAAGAATTTCCCTGGTTTGAAATGTGCTTTACCCTGTTCCTTGTTGTCACTGTTCTCTGGTATGGCTACGGCAGGATAGAATATGTGCAAGAGAGGGTGCGCGAGGGAGAGGCAGTGCACGTGAAATTAATCCAGCCCAACATCGCGCAGGGGGTAAAGTGGAATCCTGCCTATCAGGAAGAAACCATGAAGATACTGGAGTCACTCAGCCTTGCCAGGAGAGATGGTCCCCCTGATCTCATTATCTGGCCGGAGGCTGCAACCCCTTTTTACTTTCAACTGAAAAGTGCCTATACCATGTGGGTAGAGCATATCATCCATCAGACCCGTGCCTGCCTTCTGTTTGGCAGCCCTGCCTTCACGGTTGAGAGGTCTCTCGTAAGGTATCACAACAGTGCATTCCTCGTCTCCTCCGAGGGGAAAGTCCTGGGTAGATACGATAAGATCCACCTGGTGCCCTTTGGCGAGTATGTGCCCTTACAGGAACTCCTTTTCTTCGTTCATAAAATGGTAGAAGATATCGGTGATTTTTCCCCTGGCGAACAACCCGGGGTTCTTTCCTTTCAGGGGAAAAACCTGGGCGTGCTCATCTGCTATGAGATCATCTTTCCTGAACTTGTCCGGCGATGCGTGGAGCAAGGGGCATCATTCCTGGTTACCATAACCAATGATGCCTGGTTCGGCAGGACAGGCGCCCCCTATCAGCATAACTCTATGGCTGCCTTCAGGGCTATTGAGAATCGGGTTTTTGTGGCGAGAGCTGCCAATACCGGTATAACGTCACTGATTGACCCAGCCGGGAAGATAATATGTGCCACAGAAATCTTTACACCGGCTATTGTTACGGGTAAAATAACGTTGATAAAGATACCCACCCTGTATAACCGTTACGGCGATATCTTTGTCCTGGTCTGTGCTGTTTTTTCTGCTGTGTTTCTGGCAGGAAGTTTGTTAAGAAAGAAGGGATAGTGAATAGTGAATACAAATTGTAGATTTTAGAATGCGGTTTTCATATTTCATTCCGCATTCCGCAATCAGCATTCCGCAATAGGAAAGGGGAGGAAATACCATGCTCAGTGAGTTACAGGACAAGCGTCAGCTCTTGGAAGGAAAGCTCAAAATTCTTGAAGGCTATCTTTGACGTAGGAGAGAAGAGCGCCCGGCTGACGGAGTTAGAAAAGAGAATATCCGATCCGGCATTCTGGAGCAACAATAAGGAGGCCAAAAGGGTACTTAAAGAAAGAAAGGTAATTCAGGGTACCGTTAGCCTTTTTAACACCTTGAAGGCTGACCTCGAGGACTGTCAGGTACTCATCGAGCTGGCAAATGAAGAAGGAGATGGAGAGGTCGAGGATGATATTAACAGATACCTCACCAAGGTCGAACAAGAGATCGCCCAGATCGAATTTCAACGGATGCTTGACGGTGAGAATGACATCAATGATGCCATTGTAAGTATTCATGCCGGTGCTGGTGGGACCGAGGCACAGGATTGGGTGTCGATGTTGCTCAGAATGTACCTGCGGTGGGGGGAGAGGAAGGGTTTAAAAACTGAAGTGGTTGACATCCTCCCGGGCGATGAGGCGGGTATCAAGAGTGTCACGTTTACCGCCCAGGGCGATTATGCCTACGGATATCTGAGAGCCGAGGTCGGCATCCACCGCCTAGTTCGTATCTCGCCCTTTGATGCTAACAGCCGCCGCCATACCTCCTTTGCCTCAATGTTTGTCTACCCCGACATTGAAGACGAGATCGTGATCGATATTGATGAAGCTGATCTGAGGGTAGATACCTACCGCGCCAGCGGGAAGGGTGGACAGCATGTGAACAAGACCGATTCTGCGGTGCGATTCACCCACCTTCCAACCGGAATCGTCGTCCAGTGTCAGAATGAGCGTTCTCAACACAAGAACCGTGCCATGGCAATGAAGGTGCTTAAGGCACGATTGTACGAATTGAAGGTGAAGGAGCAGGCACAGAGGATAGAGGATCTCCACAGCGACAAGAAACAGATCGCCTGGGGGAGTCAGATACGGTCCTATATCCTCCAGCCTTACCGGCTCGTTAAGGATCACCGCACCAACATCGAGAAGGGCAATGTTGATGCGGTCCTGGATGGGGAGATTGATGAGTTCATTGAAGGGTATCTGATGAAGAAGGAATGATCGATGAAGGATATTGCCAACTTTTTGTTTGAGGTAGGGATGCTGAAGAAGACACCTCGGACCGGTCTTCAGTTTCTTGGTTCGGGAAGTGAATCGGTAGCCGAGCATATCTCCCGGGTTGTCTTTATTGGCTACACCCTATCCAGACTGGTCGGTAACGTGGATGAAGCGAGGATTGTCAAGATGTGTTTTCTCCATGACCTCCCAGAGGCCAGAACCGGTGACCTGAATTATGTAAATAAGAAATACGTAATAGCCCGGGAAGACAAGGCAATAAAGGAACTGGCGAGTACATTGCCCTTTGGAGATGATATTGAGTCTTTGATTGATGAGTTTAATAAAATGGAGACGTTGGAAGCGAAGCTTGCCAATGATGCTGATCAGCTCGAATTGATTCTCCAGCTCAAGGAATATCACGACCTGGGAAACCGTTATGCCGATGAATGGATTGATTACGCCCTGAAGCGTCTCACGACAGATGTTGCCAAGGAGCTTGCAAAAACTATCCGTGAGACAGACTCTTCTTTCTGGTGGTTCAAGGAGAAAGGAGACTGGTGGGTAACCGGAGGGAATCCGAAACTGGGGAATAATGACAAGCCTTAAATGCAGGGGTTCGGATTTCGGGATTGGGGGTTCGGGACGTATTAATTGCGGAATGCGGAGTGCGGAATGTGGAATAAAATGACAAATAAATAAAAGAGGAGATAGAAAAGAGTGGAGGTAACATGAACAAAAAATATACTGCAATAATAAGGAAAAGCAGACTCGAATATGTTGCTGTATGTTTAGAGCTCAATGTAACAGCACGTGGAGAAGACCTCCCGACGGTGGAGAAGAATCTTAAAGCTGCCATAGAATTGTATCTCGAAGACATAAAAGCGCATCCTGAAACAGTTGCCTCACCTATTGCTACTGATGAACTGATTGAGTTCCTGCGAGATACAGAACCGGATTGGTACAAAGAACCTGCAGAGGGATTCCTCATAAGACCGCTGGAAGTCCATGAGGTTCCCTCGTATGCCTAAGAATAGACGAAGAGATAGATAAACTTTTTGAATGAAAAAAGGGCGAGGCATCGCCTCGCCCATACAGAAGAAGGGCAGACACAGGGGTCTGCCCCTACGTTGTCTCACATCTTACGTCTTACCGTTTTCTTTCTAACTCCTTACTCACCACCCCTCAACTCATTAACTATTCTCGGCGTTGCACTCACTTTTTCATCACCCGTCCCACTGGATACCCTCCGTATTTGCTATCATAGCGGTAATATGTATTTCCCTTCTTCTCAATCCTTCCGGTGGGATACCCTCCGTATTTTGAATCATAGATGTAATATGTACTTCTCTGCTTCTCTATTCTCCCTGTAGGATATCCACCGTAGTTTGAATCGTAGAGATAATAGGTCTGCTCATTATTGTGTGGACGACTTGACGTACCTGGGTGGACACAGCCAATCGTAATTAATCCAATAATTGGGCCCCAAAACAGGAGGATTTTTATCTTGTTCATTTTATCGCCTCCTGTTCATCAAAATTATTAAAATGATTTTACCATCGAGCATCTTTTTTAATGAGAAAATATCACCAAAGATAAAGAATTGACTCCTTGCACTTCCCCAGGAATTGTGGTGAGCGGTATTACGACAGACGGACAATGCAGTTTTTGGAGGAGATAGAAGGCAAGCTTAACAACAAACAGATTGAATTAAAGGAAGTTGGGAAAGTGTTAACTTATGGTTAGGGGAAAAATTGGTGGCTGTGGGGCTGTTGAAAAAGTGCCTTCTGTTGTCTTTGCGAGGAGTCCGCCGCGGCGGACGACGAAGCAATCTAAAAAGGTTAGAAATAACCCGCCGCAGGCGGGCTGAGATTGCTTCGAGACTTTGTCTCTCGCAATGACGTTCATAAGAGTTTTTCAACAGCCCCGCTGTTCCTATTAATTAGTGGTATCCTTATCTTCGTTCCTACTTGTTGCATGGGGGTGCTTCCTTTCTATTTTGTTCCCTTTTTAGGATGCACCCCTTTCCTTTCTGACACAAGATTTAATACATCACCCAAGGAGCTTGAATCAAAAATAAAAACTACACACCTTCATCCTCACCGCTTGGAAATTAAGGCTCTGAATTTTAAAACCAGGCCTGACACTTGCGTCAGGTCATGGGTTTATCTGTACATGAACTAAAACCTTAACTTCTGTGTAATTCGGGCTCGGTTTGGTACTCTTATCGTACACAACTATCCTAATGGTGTAATCGCCATTAGCTAAATTTGAACTATTGATGGGAAAGACAAATGAACCAGCAGATGGGGTAACAGTCGGGATTAAATAGGTGTAGCTACCACCTTCATCTGGCTTCCCAGGTTTGTATCCCACACTCACTGTTGCAGTATCAATGCCGGAATCAAGGCATAAACCTCCAGAATAATCAGAGTGCCACCAAAACATTGATACATCTGCATTTTGGCTGAAAGTCATGTTATTGACTGGGGCATAGGGAATAACAGCGCATGAAGTATAACAGTAGAGTCCATCATATAGAATTGTTGGCTTGCAGGTGTCTGATTTGGTTACATAGACCGTAGCAGTAGCCTCTGAACAATTCGGGCACGTATCCATATCACACACTTTTATTTTTATAGTATAGGAGCCTTCTACACTTAAACTTGAGGCAGGGAAAATAAATGAACCTCCATATTGCGTAACTGAATACGGGATTAAATCATGGGAGATATCGTTCGGATCTTTGTACCAAACATGGACTGAGCTAATATCAATGCCTGAACCTCCAG
>Ga0315279_10006804_pt1 | contig 14337 bp, 12 predicted proteins | sample YL17G06_20_MG_FD_203694 | JGI IMG/M metagenome (GOLD analysis project Ga0315279, IMG submission 203694) | Sediment microbial communities from Yellowstone Lake, YNP, Wyoming, USA - YL17G06_20 | ecosystem: Environmental > Aquatic > Freshwater > Lake > Sediment | place: USA: Wyoming | collected... | reverse complement strand
GCCACGCCTTTGCCGATGGTGGCGCCCGGGGTGGTCACAGCGCCCTGCTCGGCCGCACCGGCGGGCTGCTCAGCCAGCGCTGGGGCGGCGATTGCCAGAACGGCCGCTAACGTCACTGCAATTCTCAAGGTCGTGCTCATCGTTGTCTCCCGTCTCGGCCCGTCGCCTCATGCGCGGGCCTTGGTGTTCTCCGTGCCTGGCCCCGCCGGACAATCGCCCGGGGGCGCCATCAGTGCGCCGGCTCAACGTACAGTCCAAGGAACGTCGCCGTCAGGAACGTGAATATGTACGCCTGCAATCCAGCCACCAGCAGCTCCATCAGGTCGACGACCACGCTGGCGGCAATGCAGAAGGGTCCCACGTACAGCACCCGCACCACCTGCTGCTCCGCGGCCTGGACGATGAACATCATTATCACCGCCAGCAGCGCGTGGCCGGAAAGCATGTTGGCAAAGAGACGAATCATCAGCGCCATGCACTTGGCCAGCACGCCGACGAATTCCAGCAGCGCAAGAGGAACGGTCAGCAACTTGCCCGCCAGGCCCGGGATGGAGGGTCCGAGGCTTCGCAACCACGTTACCGGAGAAAGGATGGCGCATAGCAACATCGGCCAGCCGCGATGGTGATGAAGGTGAAGGGCCTGGGTCTTCAGACCGCCGCCGATGATCGTGAACAACGTGATGCAGGCCAGGGCGCCGCAGACGCTGGGAATCGAGGTCGCCACCCCCCCGATCTTGGGCAGGCCCACAAGCTCCGACAGCGGCTCCAGCGGCAGGATGCCGACGAGGTTGACCGTCAGGATGAAGACAAAGGCCGTCAGAAGCAGCGGCAGGAATGCATCGGCCTTGTCGTGCAGCGCGGGGCGGGCGATTGTGTCGCGGATGAAGACCACGATCAGCTCCAGCACGTTGACCCCGCCGCGGGGGACACTCCGCCACCGCCGCGCCAGCGGCAGGACCGCTGCCAGCAGGATTGCCGCCGCCAGCAGCATGGCCGCAATGCCGTTGGACATCAGCGTAAGCTTAAGCCCAAAGACGCTCACCCGGCATCCCGGCCAGGGGTGGTCGGAAAGCTTCTGGATCAGGTTGGCCGCGGCCAGGATCAAGTTGTCCCTTTCCCGCGCCTCTGTCGGCTAAGGCACGGGCGGACTTCCGCTTGCGCCGAGGGCGCGCAGCGGGGAACGTCCCTGCCGACCTAACGTACCATCGGCGTCGGCAATACCTCTACTTGAGCATCGCCCAGGCACCGATGCCCCCACCGGGGGAACCTTCCGTGGACCTCCGTATCGCCTTAACCAGCCAGGCGCTCTCGCCCAGCAGTGATACGACATAAAACGCCCCCAGCCAGATAAGCAGTGCCGCCGTGGGAAGGGGCAGCAGAATCGCGGCTGCAAGTCCGCTGGCAACGCATATCCCTACGCGGACCGAGGCGGCCAGCAGAAACGCCATGGCGGCCTTGGCAGCGCCTCCGGCGGCCTTGCGGGCGACCGCGGCCGCACTGGCGCCCATCGCCAGCATCACGATGAACCCCGCTGCCGCCTGGCTGGCCAGGCCGCCCTGGCCCGCAAACCGCCAGGTAGGGTACGCACCGACCAGGCCGACCAGCACCGCAGGCCCCACTGTCCATGCCAGCAGCGAACCCAGACTCATCCGCATGATGATCGCCTCAAGTACCGTCTCCGCTGCGGCAAGCGCAGGATCCGGAGCCACAACATGATAGCATTACTATCGCTGCTGAGGACCTCCGTCGTCGTCCTTGTCCTGGACCGCCCTGGCCACCCGGACCAAGCGGTAGAGGCCCAGCGCAAAACCCGCAGCGCCTCCAAGCAGCATGAAGCCCGGCATCGTGCCCAGCCACCGGTCCAGCCACAAGCCCCCCGCCAGCGGAAGGGCAAAGGTCAGAATGAACTCCACGCCCGCCGAGGTGGAACGCATCAGACTCCTGCGACTGTCCCGACGTTCCATTACGTCTTGCCTTCGCTCATCGCCGACGCCTCACGATGCATCGACGAAGCTCAAGAAAAAGGATTAGCAACTCTGTCCCGACTTGGGGGGCTGTGTCATTGTATTCTCCACACTGTTGAGATCAGGTCCAGGGGCCTGTTCGCTTCCGCCGGCGGTTCCACGAAAGCACACCGCCGAAAGGGAGACGCGCCCTTCCCCGTCGGGGCAATTGCCTTGATGGGGACTGGGGGTTAGAATCGCCAAGCCATGCAAGAACTGATCGACCGCCTCGAAGGCTTGGGCTCCCCGCGCATCCTGCTGGTGGGCGATTTCATGCTGGACCGTTACGTCTTCGGGGACGCCGAGCGTCTCAGTCCCGAGGCCCCGGTGCCGGTGCTGAACGTTGTGCGGAGCGAGACGCGTCCCGGCGGGGCGGCCAACGCCGCCGCTGCCATGATCGCCCTGGGCGCCAAGGTCGTCTGCGTGGGCCTGCTGGGGCAGGACCAGCCCGGGGAGGAGCTTAAGGCGCTGTTGTCCGGAATCGGCGCGCAGATCTCCGGCATGGTGCGCCTGGGGGACAGGCCCACCACGATCAAGACCCGCTACGTCGGCCTCGCCCAGCATCGCCACCCCCAGCAGATGCTGCGGGTGGACACGGAGGCCTCGCTACCGGTGTCCAACAGCGTGGCGATGACCCTCCGTGCAGCCGCACGGGGCGAGCTGAAGAACTGCCGCGTCCTGGCCATCGAGGATTACAACAAGGGCGCGCTGAGCGACGCCGCGACGCCGCAGATCATCGATGACGCCCGAAAGGCGGGGCTTGTCGTCATCGCCGATCCGGCCAGGATCAGCGACTTCCGCCGCTACCGGGGCACGACGGTGATCACGCCCAACCGCTACGAGGCGGAGTTGGCAAGCGGCATCCCCATCACCGACGACGAATCGCTCCAGCGGGCCGCCAGGGCGATTATGCTTGCCGCCGACGCGCAGATAGTCGTCGTCAAGCTGGACAAGGAAGGCGCTTACCTGCTGACCAAGGACGGTCAAGGCGCCAGGATCCCCACGCGCCCCCGATGGGTCTACGACGTCACCGGCGCGGGGGACGAGGTCCTGGCCATGCTGGCCGTGGCGCTGGCCAAAGGATGCCCGCCGGAGCAGGCCGCGGCGCTTGCCAACGTCACCGGCGGGCTGGAGGTCGAGCGGTTCGGCGCCGTCCCCGTCACCAGGGAGGAGGTCCTCCAGGAGCTGCGCCGCGTCAGCGGGCTGCGCGGCGGAAAGGTCATGGCCCGGCGGCAACTGGCCGCTGAACTCGCCAAGCGGCGCCGCCGAGGCGAAAGAATAGTCTTCACCAACGGCTGCTTCGACCTGCTCCACATGGGGCACCTCCGCCACCTGCGTCAGGCCCGCCAGCATGGCGCGTGCCTTGTGGTGGCGATCAACTCGGACGAAAGCGTGCGGCGCCTCAAAGGCCCGTCGCGACCGGTGATCGGCCAGGACGAGCGGGCCGAGATGCTCAGCGCCCTGGAGTGCGTCGACTACGTCACGGTTTTTGACGAGGACACCCCCGAGAACCTGCTGAAGCTGCTTCGCCCGAACCTCCTGGTCAAGGGCGGCACGACGGACGTGGTCGTCGGCAGGGAGATCGTCGAGGGCTACGGGGGGCAGGTGCTGATACTGGACAAGGTCGAAGGGCTGAGCACCACCAGGATCATCGACAGGATCGTCGCCGCCAACGACGGCGGCAAATAACCCAAGCTACGGAGAGCCAGGTCATGTCCCAGCCGGCAGTCTTCCTGGACCGCGACCACACCATTATCGAAGACACAGGCTACCTGAGCGACCCGGCCGGCGTGAAGCTGCTGCCGGGGGTCGAACTGGCGCTGAAGTCGTTGGCGAGGGCGGGGTACAAGACCGTCGTCGCGACCAACCAGTCCAGCGTGGCCAGGGGGATGGTTACCGAGGAGATGGTGAACAGGATAAACGCCGAAATGGTCCGACAACTGGAGGAAAGGGGCGCAAACCTGGACGCGATCTATTACTGCCCCTATCACCCCGCCGGCACCATCGAGGCTTACGCGATCGACTCCGAGATGTGCAAGCCCAAGCCGGGGATGCTGCTGAAGGCCGCCGAAGAGATGGACATCAACCTGCTGGAGAGCTGGATGGTGGGCGACAGGCCGCGAGACGTCGAGGCCGGGCAGCGTGCCGGCTGCCGCACCATCCGCATCCGCGCCAGCACGTTGCCGGTTCCGGGGGAGGTGCAGGACGAGGACGTCCAGGCCGACTTCGCCGCCAGGAACCTCGTCGAGGCGGCAAGGATCATCCTTCGCGAGGCGGGGCTGGCCCACCCGCGACCGGCCGCGGCGCCCAGTGTTCCCGGCGTTGAACAAGCGCCGCCCCAGCCCGCCCCGGCGCCACCCCCCAAAGGGGCCGAGGCACTCAGCGACCGCCAGGTCCGCCTGGAACTGCTGCGATACGTCCGCCAGTTGGCCCGCGCGGAGGGTAGCGAGGAGTTCAGCTTCACCAAGCTCATCGGAGGGATCGTGCAGGTGCTCGCGGCGCTGGCCCTGATGGTCGCGCTGTGGCGGATGGCCGCCGAGGCAATCCAGCAGGCGCAGCTCTGGGCGACCCTGGCCGTCGTGCTACAGGTAATGGCACTGACGTTCTTCTCGATGCATCGCAGCAGGTGAGTCCGCAGCGGCCTGTAGCCTGACGCGGCCTTCTTCCCCGGCGCAGAGGACACAGATGGATATCACGGCTTTCCGCGGGTGGCGGCATGACCTCAAGGGCGGCAGGGACATCAGCCCCTACATCGCCCCGCCATATGACGTGCTTACGGGCCGGGACAAGGCCCAGCTCCTGGCCGGGTGCGAAAGCAACATCGTCGCCGCGGACATGCCCTATGTGCCTCCCAACGACGCCGGACCGGAGGAAGTCTACCTTCAAGCCGCGGCCCGGTTGGAGCAATGGAAGTCCGCCGGCCTGTTGCGCCGCGACGATCGTCCGTCCGTCTACCCCTATCAGCAGGAATTCGCCTGGTCCGGCAGGACGTATCGGCGCGCGGCGCTCATCTGCGGCGTACGCGCCACGGAACCGGGCAAGGACGTCTTCCCGCACGAGCACACCTTCCCCGGCCCCAAGGCCGACAGGCTCAAGCTCACCCGGTGCACGCGGATGCAGTTGTCGCCGGTGCTGGGTTTCTTCCGCGACGAAGGGGGGAAGGTGGCGAAGATGCTCGCGCGGATCATGGAGGGCAGCCCGGAATTCGAGGGCAGACTTCGCGGCGTCACGGAGCGGCTGTGGACAGTCAGCGACGAAAGGCTGCTGGCTGACCTTGCCGCCGCGATGCGGGAGGCGCCTGTCTTCATCGCCGACGGCCACCACCGCTACACCACGGGCCTCAACTACCTGAATACGCTCCGCGCGGCTGGGAAGATCGACCACGATCACCCGGCCAATTTCGTGATGTTCGCCCTGGTTGCCCGCGACGATCCGGGGATGCTGGTCCTGCCCACGCATCGAACGGCCAGCGGCCTGGCGCCGGATTTCACCCTGGGCAAACTGATCGCCCAGGCCGGGGAGTTCTCCTGGCAACGCCACGAGATCGCCCCCGTGGACTTCCGCGACATCGGCGGCCACCTGGCCCGCCTTGGTCGCGGGGCCATGGCGTTCCTGGAAGCAAGCGGCAAGGAGATGTGGGTGGCCAGGCTCGCCGATCCCTCCGCCATGCGCCGCGCGGCCCCTGGGGAATCCGACGCCTGGCGCGGCCTCGATGTGGCCATCCTGCACAGGCTGATCATCGAGCGGGCGCTTGTCCCCTGGCGGACCGACAAGACCGCCGTCGAGTACACCCCCGATGGACTGGCCGTGCTGGAGGCCTGCCGGACCGGACGGGCGCAACTGGGCGTCTGCCTCCAGGCGACCGAACTGGCAGCGGTGGAGGCGATCGCCTCCGCGGGCGGAACCATGCCACACAAGAGCACCTACTTCTACCCCAAGCTCGCCACCGGCATGGTCCTCATGCCCCTGGAGTGACCGGCGGAGGCACGTCCGAGGCCGGAGCCGAATCGCGAATCGCGAATCGCGCCCTTGGGCCGCAAGGCCCCTCCCGAACATGGGGGCCGTCGAAACGGACCCGCGAATTCAGTTCTTTGTGTCGCGGGCGTCTCGTCCCTTAGGGACGTCTCGCCCGCGCGTGGCGCGGGCATCTTGCCCCCGCAACCGTCGTGATTCCCCGCGGCCGAGACGGGCCCGGGGCACGCGGGCAGGCCCGGAGGGCCCCTTTCGGGGATGCCCGCGACACTCGAGCGCGCTCACTCCAAGAAAACTCTAATGCACCCGCAGCAATCGCAGTGCTGGCGTAGTCCCCTGCCCGTGGATATCATCAACAAATCAAGGGCCTCCGCGGAACCGCGGGGAGGTGGGAAGATGACCGACTGGGCCGGAAAAAACCTGCTGTGCTACGGGGACAACCTGGGATTCCTCACCGACACCGAGCTTTTCCCCAACGAGTGCATCGACCTGATCTACCTCGATCCGCCCTTCAACAGCCAGCAGAGCTACAACGTCCTGTTCAAGGAGGCAAGCGGGACCCCCGAGGCCGCGCAGATCAAGGCATTCGAGGACACATGGAGGTGGGACACCGCCGCCAACGCCGCGCTTACCCAAATCCACCAGGACCCCGCCTGCCCCGCGACACTCGTGGACCTGATGAAGACCTTCATGAACTTCCTGCGGCCCTCGCCCATGATGGCCTACCTTGTCCAGATGGCCATCCGATTGGTCCACATGCACCGCATCCTCAAACCCACAGGCTCCCTCTACCTCCACTGCGACCCCACCGCCAGCCACTACCTCAAACTGGTACTGGATTCCATCTTTGGAGCAAGGGGTTTTCGGAACGAAATCATATGGCAGAGAACCAGTGCGCACAGTGATGCTCAACGATGGAGTCGAGTCACAGACGTGATTTTGTACGTCAACAAGAGTGAGTCCTGCACATGGCACCCTCAGTACGAGGCACATCGGGAAGAATACCTTGCTAGCAAGTACCGATACAAGGAATCGGATGGGCGGGTCTACCGCCTTGACAACATGACCAGTCCCCATCCGCGGCCCAACATGATGTACGAATGGAAGGGTTTCCCTTGCCCACCCTTCGGATGGCGATATTCGAAGGAAACGATGGAAAGGCTAGATTTGGAAGGGCGGATCTGGTACCCGGAAGACAAATCGAAACGCCCCCAGTTGAAACGATATCTGCATGAGATGTCAGGTCGCCTTCTCACAAACTTATGGACCGACATTCCTCCGATCAACTCCCAGGCTCAGGAACGAATGGGCTACCCCACGCAGAAACCTGTTGAGCTACTCAAGCGCATCATCTCTTCTTCCAGCAATCCCGGTGACGTGGTTTTGGACCCTTTCTGCGGGTGCGGGACGACGATTGACGCGGTGGAGACGTTGAATCGGGAGGCTGTTGGTACCACAGGCGTCTCGCCTGTGGGTGTTGGTGGCACAGCCGTCTCGGCTGTGGGTTTTGGTGGCACGCCCGTCTCGGGTGTGGGTTTTGGTGGCACACCCGGGATGAGCACAGGCGGGACGCCTGTGCCACCATCACCACCATCACCACCATCACCACCACCGCCAAGGAGATGGATCGGGATCGACGTGACGCACCTGTCGATCGGTCTCATCAAGCACCGCCTGACTCGGTTTTCTCCCCCGCCGGAATACGAGGTGATCGGGGAGCCGGCCAGCGTCTCGGCCGCGGAAGTGCTCGCCAAGGAGGACCCGTTCCAGTTTCAGTTCTGGGCCTTGGGGCTTATCGGGGCGCGCCCGGCGGGGCAGAAGAGGAAAAAGGGCGCCGACTTGGGCATCGACGGGGTGCGGTACATACTGGATGAGCAGAAAAACGGGGCGTGGGTCTCCAAGCGGATGCTGGTGCAGGTGAAGGGCGGGGGAGTCGGGAGCAAGGATATTCGCGACTTCGTCGGGACGCTTTCCCGCGAAAAGGCCGAGATAGGCGTCTTCATCACGCTCCAGTCCCCGACGCAACCGATGCGCTCGGAGGCCGCCAGCGCGGGGATGTACACCTCGCCCTGGGACAAGAAGGCCTACCCCAAGGTCCAAATCCTGACCGTCGAAGATCTGCTCAAGGACCCGCACAGGCCCAACCCGCGATGCCTGCTTGTCCCCGGCGGGACCGAGCAGCACACGCTGCCCGAACCCCCGCGCCACAAGACCGCCCGGTCCCGCCAGCGCTCGCTTGGCTTCCAGAAGGAGTAGACCGGGCCCACGTCGGTCTCGCTGCGGACGGGAGCCCCGCCGTGCGAGGATAGATCCAGTGCGCGTAGTTGGCGAAGCTGCCACTTCGCGGGTGATGCAAGGTCTTTCACTTCTCCGTGTCGCGGGCATCCCCGAAAGGGGCCCTCCGGGCTTGCCCGCGGGTCCCGCAGGCGTCTCGCCCCTCAGGGGCGTCTCGCCTGCGAGAGCCTTCTCTTGCGGGTCCGAGACGGACCCGCCACGCGCAGCCGAGACAGGGGCGACACGGAAAAACCGGAGAACTGAAAGACCCTGGCGGCCGGCGGAATTCACTTGCATTAGCCCGCGGGTCTTTCTAACCTTACCGGCCAGCAGGAAAGGACGAAGGACGCCGGCGGCGTCCTTTTTGGCAACAAGGCAAGGACGGCTCCCATGGCCAAAGCGAACGGCCCGGCGGCGGAAAACGGCTACCAACTGCCGTTTGAGCGGTCCATCCTGGGCCTTCAGCGCAAGATCGCCGACCTGGAGGCGGACCAGGCCGAATCGGGCAGGGACCTTACCCCCGAGATACGCCAGCTCCGCACCCAATACGTCTCGGTCCTGCGGAAGACCTACCAGAACCTTTCGGCCTGGGAAACGGTGCAGGTGGCCAGGCACCCGGCCAGGCCGCTGGCGCGGGACTATATCGAGCGGATCGTCAGGAACTTCGTCGAGCTGCACGGCGACCGCCGTTTCGCCGAGGACCGGGCGATCTGCTGCGGGCTGGGGAGGATCGGCAGCGAGAAGGTCGCCCTGGTCGCCCAGCACAAGGGCAGGGACACCAAGGACAAGATCGCCTGCAACTTCGGCTGCGCGCATCCGGAAGGCTACCGCAAGGCCCTGCGGGTGATGAAGCTGGCCGAGAAGTTCAAGCTTCCCGTCGTGACGCTGATCGACACGCCCGGGGCCTATCCGGGCATCGGCTCGGAGGAGCGCGGCGTGGCAGAGGCCATCGCGCGAAACCTCCAGGAGATGAGCCGGCTGGCGACACCCATCGTCTGCGTGGTCATAGGCGAGGGGGGAAGCGGAGGGGCGCTGGGCATCGGCGTGGGCGACCGCATCGCCATGCTGGAATACGCCTATTACTCGGTCATCTCCCCGGAAGGCTGCGCCGCGATACTCTGGCGGACCGGGGAGAAGGCCCCCGAGGCGGCTGAGGCGATGAAGATCACCGCGCGCCACCTGAAGGCCCTGGACGTCATCGACGACATCGTGCCCGAACCGCTGGGCGGGGCACACCGCAACCCCGCGGAAGCGGCCAACAACCTCGAACGCCACGTTGTCCGCACCCTGCGGGAGCTGAGCCGCGTGCCCATCGCAAACCTCCTCAAGCACCGCTACGAACGCTGGCGGCGAATGGGCAAGTTCATCCGCCTGGACTTACAGACCAGCGCCGCGAAGGCGTGAATTCCCGGCCTCAGGCCGCTTGGGCCACTCCAGGCCCAGTTGAATCATGGACAACGTGTCGTCAGTTGGCCTCCGCAACGCCTGCCTGGTCGGCGCGATCAGTCTGATCGTGCTGGCCGCAGCCGGAGTGGCGATCTGGGCGCTGTCAGAGCACCAGGAAGACGACCACCGGGCGCACGCGGTCCACCCAGGGTTGCTGTACCGCTCGCGTCAGCCAAGAGCGGAGGACTTTGCGGGCCTTCAGCGGCGCCGGATCACCCGGATCGTCAATCTCTGCACTGAATCGGAAGACCCGCAGGCCTTCGCCGACGAGGCGGCCAGGTGCAGCGCCTACGGAATGAGAATCATCCACATCCCCATCGTGACGGACGTTCCCGGCGACGACCAGATCGAGCGATTCCTGCGCGAACTCAACCAACCGGACGGGGCGACGCTGGTACATTGCGCCCACGGGCGCGGCCGCACGGGAATCATGGTGGCGGCCTTTCGCGTGGTAATCGACGCCTGGCCCATCCGGCGGGCTTTCGCCGAGATGCTGCGATACGGTTATCGCCCCTCCGACGCCGACGGAGGCAACGGGACACTCGCCCTTCTAGAACGGTTGAGCCGCCAACGTGCAGAGTGGCTGGAGAGGATAAAGGCGCGCGCCACGCAGCCCCAAAACCGCCGGGGCGCACCGGAGGCAGCACGCAGCATCTCTAGCGCAGGGGCGCCAGAAGCCTGGAAACGAATTGCCCCACTTCCTCCACCATCCGCTCGCGGGGCTTGTCTTTTTCCTCGGTGATGCGCTTCACGATGGCTGAGCCGACGATGGCGCCGTCGGCGACCCTGCACGCCTCGGCCACCATCTCCGGGGTGGAGATGCCGAAGCCAACGCAGATGGGTGTGTCCACCTGCCGACGCAGCTCTGCCACGGCTGCGATGGTCGCTTCCGGCAGACGATCGCGGGTGCCGGTAATGCCCGCGACGGAGACGTAATAGATGAACCCGCGACTGCGCCTGGCGATCTCCAGCCGCCGACGCGGGCTTGTGGTGGGGGCGACGAGCATGACGTTGCAGATGCCAAGTTCCCGCGCGGCCTGTTCGACCGGGTCGGTCTCCTCAAGCGACAGGTCGGGGATAATGACCCCGTCGAAGCCGGCGTCGCGGGCATCGGCCAGATACCCGCGCACGCCGCGGCGAAAGACGATCGAGTAGCTCACCATCGCCACCAGGGCAGGCTCCCCCGCCCCGCGTTGGTCGGTGCCGCTTCGGCGGAAGCGACGGACCGTCTCGAAGATCGCGTCGCTGGTGACACCCGCGGCAAGCGCCTGGGTATATGAGGACTGGATGACCGGCCCGTCGGCCACCGGGTCGGAAAAGGGAATCCCCAGCTCGCAGACCCGCACGCCCCTGGCGACAAACTCATTCAGCAGCGCAGCGGTCGTCTCCAGGTCGGGAAACCCCGCGGTGATGAAGGGCACGACGGTCTTCCTGCCCGCCGAGTGAAGCGCGGCGAAGGCCTGGACCAGCCGGTTATTGCCCAGGGGCGGCATGGTCGAGACCCTTTTCCTTGAGGATGGCGGCGATCTCGTTGCAGTCCTTGTCGCCGCGCCCGGAGAGGTTGACCAGGATGATCTTGTCGCGCCCCATCGCCGGGGCGAGCTTGATCGCCTCGGCCAGGGCGTGAGCGGACTCCAAGGCCGGGATGATGCCCTCGGTCCGCGAGAGCGTCACGACGGCTTCCAGCGCCTCCCGGTCGCTTGCAGTGGTGTATCTCACGCGGCCGGTCTCCTTCCAGTGGCTGTGCTCCGGGCCGACGCCGGGGTAGTCCAGCCCCGCCGCGACGCTGTGGACCGGTGCGGTCTGGCCCCACTCGTCCTGGAGCACGTAGCTCAGCGCCCCGTGGAGCACCCCGGGCCTCCCGACGCAGAGCGTGGCGGCGTGGTCGCCGAGTTTCATGCCCCGCCCGCCCGCTTCCACGCCGACCATCGCGACTGCCTCGTCCCCGATCATCGGGAAGAATATCCCGGCGGCGTTGGACCCTCCGCCCACGCAGGCGACGATCACGTCCGGCAGGCGGCCTTCAGCCTCCAGCATCTGCTGCCTGGCCTCGCGGCCGATGCAGCACTGGAACTCCCGCACCATCGTCGGGTAGGGATGCGGCCCGGCGACGGAGCCGATGACGTAGTGCGTGCCCTCGACGCTGCCCATCCAGTCGCGAAAGGCCTCGTTGAGTGCGTCCTTGAGGGTGCGCTGGCCGGAGTCCACCGGGATGACCCTGGCGCCCATAAGCTGCATGCGGAAGACGTTGAGCGACTGGCGGCGGATGTCCTCGGTGCCCATGTAGACGTCGCATTGAAGCCCGAAGACTGCCGCGGCGGCGGCGGTGGCCACCCCGTGCTGACCGGCGCCGGTCTCGGCGATGACCCGCTTCTTACCCATCCGCAGCGCGAGCAGCCCCTGGCCCAGGGTGTTGTTTATCTTATGCGAGCCGGTGTGGTTCATGTCCTCGCGCTTGAGGTAGATCTTCGCCCCGCCCAGGTGCCGGCTGAGACCGCGGGCGAAGTACAGCTCGCTGGGCCGCCCGGCGATGGTGCGGTAGCAACTCTCCAGCTCGCGGCGGAACGCCTCATCGGCCATCGCCGAGTCGAACTCTCCGGCAAGCTGCTCCAGCGCGCCCATGAGCGTCTCAGGCACGAACTGCCCGCCGAAGGGCCCGAAATACCCCGGCCGGTTGGTGGCGTTGTGCGACTTCGATGCCATCTCAGCAATCCTCGCGCAAGGACATGATGGTAACCGCCCCTTGGCAGATCATCCACCCCGCGTTGGAAGCAGGCTCACGCGCGGGCGATAGGGTGAGGCCCCCAGGCCGCGACGCGCTGCGGCGTGGAGAGCTCTATCAGCCGTAGCGATGGGCCTCGTCCACGTAGGCAAGGACGTTCCCCAAAGGCACGTCGGGCATTATTTGTCCGCTGCCGCACTGGAGCAGCAGCCCGCCTTCCATGCCGCCGTCCCGGATGCACCGCCGCACATCCTGGCGGACCTCCTCCTCGCTGCCGAACGGAAGTATCCGCGAGCCGTCCACGTTGCCGACCATGATCAGGCGCCTACCGTACTTCCGCCGCAACGCCCCCATGTCCATCCCCGCCGATGGGTCCACCGGGTTGATCCCGTCGATGCCGATGGCCAATGCCTGGTCGATGACCTCGGTGATTCTCCCGTCGCTGTGCCAGATGACCTTGATGCCGGCCTCCTTCAGCGGGGCGATCACCCGCTTGAATCGCGGGAAGAACTCTCCGGCCAGGATCTCCGGTGAGACCATCAGCCCGTTCTTGTAGGCAACGTCCTCGCAGCACTGGACCACCGGCATGAGCCTGCCCTTGGCGATGACGGAGTTGCGGAAGGCGGCCCGCTCGGCCTTGACGTCCCAGTACCGCCGCAGCGGACCCATGTCCCTCATCATCGCCAGGGCGATTACGCTCCACGTCTGCGTGTCGTATCCCTTCATGAATCCCCAGCCGCAGTCCTGGCTGAGGAACAGCGTGTCTGGTGCGTACAGGTTGGTCATCCTCTGCCAGCTTTCCAGGACCTGCTCCTCCACCCGGCGCGGCTCGAATTTGCCCGGCCTCCAGGAGCGGAGTTCTTCCAGGGAGCCAAACCCCGGCGTCGTGCTCCATGCCGTCCCGCCGGCTACGACAAGGTCTTCTCGCCCCGCTGCGGCCTGGTCCTCCGGCGGGCGCATGCACCCGTAGGTGGCGTCGATGCCCAACTTGTGGCAGGCGATGACCGCGCAGTGGGGGAACGGCACGCCGGGGGCGAAGTGTTCGTAGACGGCCTTGCTCTGGAGCGATTCCCAGACCGGCACGCGATCGGGCCGGCGGAAGTTGATCGCGTCAAGGACTCGCTTGACTGTTTCCGATTTGACCGACATGGGCGATTCTCCTCCGTCGAGGATGCTTGCACCACATCGTCAGGATGCTCATGCGCCGAACTTCTCCAGCTTTCCGGCGTGCGCCATGGCCAGCGGCAGCAGCTCCTTGGCCGGTATCGTGCCTATCTGCCCGGAGCGGCAGGTCACTTCGTCGAAATGCCGCCCGTCCCCGCCGCGCAGGAACGGCGCCTTCATCAGCACCGGCACGGAATGCCAGCTATGCGCCTTGATCGAGGGCGGCGTGGAGTGGTCGCCGGTGACGATCAGGACATCGGGGGCAGCCTTCAGCAGCCCCGGCAGCGCCGCGTCCATCTCCTCGATCCGCTTTATCTTACCCGCGAGGTCCCCGTCCTCGCCCGCCTTGTCGGTGTACTTGAAGTGGGCAAAGACGAAGGTGTGATCGGCCAGCGCCTCGGCGGCCTTGCAGCAGACCTCCGCCGCCGTGGTCGGAGCGGCGAAGACCGGGATGCCGATCAGCCTGGCGACGCCGCGATACATCGGATACCCCGCCACTGCGACGGGTTTGAGCTTGAAGCGATCGGCGAAGGCGGGCCAGTCGGGATGCTTGGCAAAGCCGCGGGCAAGCAGCATGTTAGCCCTGGGTTCATCGGCAAGGATGCCCTGGGCCTGGTGGAGCAGTTCGTCGACCGTGTCCGCCGTGCGCGAATTGGAGTGCAGCCCCCGAGCCGCCAGCAGCGGAGGCACGCCCGTCTGCTGCGGATCGGTGTCGCCGATGTTGTCGTCCAAGTCCTGGCCGCGAAGGACCAGGAC
>Ga0315279_10006802_pt1 | contig 14339 bp, 15 predicted proteins | sample YL17G06_20_MG_FD_203694 | JGI IMG/M metagenome (GOLD analysis project Ga0315279, IMG submission 203694) | Sediment microbial communities from Yellowstone Lake, YNP, Wyoming, USA - YL17G06_20 | ecosystem: Environmental > Aquatic > Freshwater > Lake > Sediment | place: USA: Wyoming | collected... | reverse complement strand
TGATCTACACTGTCACGATCCTCTTGTTTCTGAAGAGAAGCGCTATCCCTCGGTGGCACAAGGTGATCTATTTTGTGATTGGTGCTGTAGTAACGTATTTCATCAATGTCCTCAGAATAGTGTCCATCTATCTTACCTCCATAAATCACGGTGACTGGCTACGGTTTCATAACATCTTTGGGCCATTATATTCTATCAGCTGGATAATATCATACCCTCTGATAATAGTTGGAAGTCAACTTTTGTGGAGTAGAATCAAGACCCGAAGAGAAAGAACAAGAAATCGAGTAGAGCCGCTGTTATCACAGCGTAGTCTCGATTCTTTGGGCTAGGCCCTGCTTAATCAGTATTTTTGCGTTTTCAGAAGGCAATGACGCAACATCCTCAGGCACAAAGGGACCATAAGGCTTCATGTCTGCGCCTACTATCGCAGGAACTTCATTTAGGAAACGTAACAGAGCAGTCTTACGATCTTGTCCAATGTTCATCTGAATCAAACGCCCTTGAAGCAGATTTCTCGCAAAGCTCTGAAACGCCTCAGCCAAGGGCAGAACCCCGGCCAAAAGCTGCTCTTCCTCGGAAGCTAAAATGCCACTTGAGAACTTCTCGCCTTCGCTTGCCTTCTTGAGTATTTTCTTGTATCGTGCATACATCAGATCTCGTAGCATTCGTTTAACGTTTCGCAATTCATGTTTGAGGAGTCTAGCCTTAGCGGCTTTCTTGTCCAGCATCCGAGTTTCTTCTTTGAATTTCGCAATGAAATCGGCAACTTCTGAGTAGAAATTTGTTGGAAGTTCCTCTAGTTCGATGTTTTGAAGTTCACGTTTCCAAATCTCATACATTCTATCATACATCTTACTCTGCCACCTCTGCTCTTTTTTTGCAGATAAGCAAAAGGGCCGCTGCTGTGGGTAGCTCGATCCTTTGATTGCGATAAGGACCAAAGGTTTTGTCGCCTATCCTGAATTCGGGCGCATCGGACACCAAGATCGTTACAGCGCCATTCTTAAAAGCCTCTGCGCTTTTGAGCGGGTCGAAATCTTCAAGGTGCGAAATCGGAAATTCAACCTTCTTAAGACCTGTCTTGCTATGCAAGGTGCCTGGCAACCTGATGAGTCGATGAATATCGGTTGTGACAACTGTGTCAATTTTGGCGGACAAGGATTCGGCGCAATACGCGATTAGCTTTCTCCATGTTTCAAAACCGATTCTCTTGATGGTTGGATATGGTTCTATGCTTTCCCAGCTTTTTAGAATCGTATCTTTGTTTTGTATCAATACTTTGGCAGTGTTCTTGTTTAATCCTATATCTGTATAGCGATCCAGATTTGCTGCAGAGATAAGATCGTGAACGCCTTTGGCGATATGACTGGACCAACCTGAATCTGACCGCCTAAGATCCCGCCGAACGCGTGCTTTGCTTGATCGCTTATTGTCCAAGTCGAAAGAAGACATCCTTAAACCGAAACCGCTGACATAATCCACAATCTCTCTGCGGGCAATGGTGTCAAGCGTTTTGATGGATTCACTTTCAACGTGAACATGGTAACCTCTGTGGCCCGAGAAAAAAATCTGTATCTCCTTCTCAGAAAAACCAAAATCACCCTGCAACATATCTATAAGTTTGATGGATTCAGTTTTTGCAGAATTCAAACATTCCTCACAGAGCCAAATTCTGGTATCAAACTTCTGTCCCCCACAAACAGGACACTCATCAGGCACGATTCCCTTGCCGACAAACCCACAACCGCCACAAACCCACTTGTCGTGAACCTTGCCGCACGTCGTAGGAATATGATCAGCATCAATATCGAAGATAAGATCCGCCCCAAGCCACCCTTTCCTATCCATGTCTTCGGCCGGAAAAGTATAGTAAGCGCATGAATAGTAAGCATCCGAAGGAATTACTTCTTTCAAAAAAACGCCCAGTCCCTTTTGATTATCAAAACATTTGTGTCTCAACATTACGTGCCCTGAGAACAAGGCAAAGGCAAATTCACGCTTTTCTACCGACCGAGGTGGAGGCAGGATATCTGCGTTTGCAGTGTAATACTGAGAAAACATGTCGTACACACATTTTGAGCTGCTATCTACGTGGTTTCTGTCCATTCTCCACCCAAACCGTATTCTCATCTTGCTCTATGACAAAGAACTTTTAGTTAGTCAACAACCTATTAAAGAGTGCTCAGTTCAGGAAAAGGATTTAAGCTGACCTCGAAGACACATATAGAACCCAAGAGGACAAGATAGCCGTATGAAACCAGAGCAATTAGCCATAACTTGCCATACAGATGATAGAGGATTCCTCTATCAGATATATGGTGGCTATGCAGGAAAATTTCCCGATGTTAAGAGGATTTACATTGTGGGAAATTTCTGCAATGGAACGATCAGAGGTTTCCACAGACATGATGAGGAATGGAAAGGCTATTTTGTGCCAGTAGGTTCAGCCAAGTTTGTTATCGTAGGCGAAGATGAAAAAGTGTCAACCTACGTGTTAAGCTCAAGGAGCCCAACTGTTTTGATAGTTCCTCCGAAACACTTTCATGGTTGGATATCATTAGAAGAGAGAACCATTTTGGTGGGAATTTCGAACAAGAGTCTTGAAGAATCTCTTAGGGATGACAGTAGAATTGATCCTTTTACTTATGGGAGAGAAGTGTGGGACGTGAAAGCAAGATGAAAGTCCTGATTACCGGCGGAATGGGCTATCTAGGATCGGTCATAATCGAAAAGCTTTTGGAAAAAGGTATTCATGTAAAGATCTTGGACTCGTTGATATATGGCAGTTTTGTTGACTCCAAGAAAGCAGGAAGTGAATTGGTGAATGGGGACATAAGAGACCCCAAGTTATTACAAGAAACAATAATGGACGTCGACGCAGTTATTCATCTGGCCGGCATAATAGGTGACGCCGCGGCAAATCTAGACAAGGAGTCAACGATCAGAATCAATTATTTGGCAACAAGAAGATTAGCCGCATTGTGTAGTAGGAAAGGACTGAGGTTCATTTTTTCTTCAACCTGCTCCGTTTATGGAGCGAGACCAAATGAGTTGATAAAGGAAGACTCACCGATTGCGCCATTGTCTCTCTACGCGATGTCAAAGCTGCTGGCAGAAGAGTCAATCGTGAAACGTTGTGACAACTATGCGATATTTAGGCTTGGAACCCTTTTCGGATTCTCTCCCAGAATGAGATTTGACTTGGTCATAAACAGATTCATAGCCCAAGCAATCCAAGACGGAGAAATAACGGTTTATGGAGGCTTGCAGCGCAGACCCTTTGTGCATGTACAAGACGTGTCAGACATTTTTGTCAAAGCCTTAGGATGCAATGTTAATGGTACATACATCCTAGGTGGAACCAACTACAAGATTCAAGAGGCTGCAGACGTCATAAAACAAGAGACCGGTTGCAAGGTCACGACATTCGAAGGTTTGAAAGATCCTAGAGACTACGCCGTGGATTCCAGCTATGCTGAAAAAGTTTTCGACTTCAAGAACGTGAAAAGAGTCGAATTTGCAGTAGATGAAATAAAGAAAGCCTATGCCAAAAGAATAATTAAGGACTACCATGAATCCATTTTCAACAATGAGGAATGGTTGAAACAACATGGAAGCAGAAGCGCTTATCACGGGCTCAACAGGGAAACTGGGCACTGCACTTGTGAGAGTCTTTCACAACAGACTTGCCCCCAATCATGAAGAGTTGGATTTAACAGACAATGAGGCAGTTTCCAGATACATAAAGACAAATAAACCAGAATTATTGATTCATTGCGCCGCCTTAACAGGGATAAGGGAATGTGAGGAAAACAAGGAGAAAGCATGGCGCGTCAACGTGGAAGGAACGGAGAACCTTGTCAAGGCATGTGAAGATGCAGCCAAAGATTGCTACTTCATTTATGTCTCTACAGCGTGTGTTTTTTACGGCGATAAGGGCAATTATGTTGAAACTGACATTCCATACCCCAAGAACTTCTATTCGCTAACGAAGCTTCTTGGAGAATTCATCGTTAAACATTCAACCCTGAGAAAATGGCTAATTATAAGAACGAATTTTGTGGCAAGAGAAAAATGGCCTTATCCAAAAGCCTTTGCTGACAGATATGGAACGTACCTGTTTGCTGACGATTTGGCGAAGGCCATCAAAGGGATAGCAGACAATAATACAACGGGAATATTGCACGTTTGTGGCGAAGAAAAAATCTCCATGTTCGAATTGGCGAAGATAACAACACCAGAAGTCAAACCCATGACCATTTCTGAATATGTTGGGCCCCCACTGACCATCGACATGAGTTTGAACTCAAAAAGGATTGACTCCTTCAGGATGGCCAAGGCATAAAGAGAAAACACAAGTGTTCTCTAATGTGTGAAAACACCAAGTATGGCGCGAACAGAGAGGTATTGCCAAGTGAACACCCAACGCTTTCAGTGATAGTCCCCGTTCACAATGAAGAAGGAATCTTGGAAAGCCAAACCTTAAAGCTTGTTGCATACGTGCAAGAACTAGCCAGCGATTTTGAAGTATTGTTGGTAGAAAACGGTAGCAGAGATGAAACTCCAAACATATTAAGAAAGCTCGAGAAACAATGTAGCTTCATCCGCGTTAGAAGAATTGAGAAAGCAGACTATTCTACTGCAGTCATTGAAGGTATTAATGCGGCAAGAGGCAGATACAGCATTGTCACAGGAATTGACTACGTGGATTTGAAAGTCTTGAATCGATGCCTGCACGCACTAGAAAGCTCTGACTTGGTTATATGCTCCAAGAACAAGGGGTTGGACAGAAGACCTTTCCTGAATAGAATGACAAATCGGTGCTACAATATTCTTGTTAGATTGTTTTTCGGACTGAAGCATTCTGATATTGAAGGTTACCATGGCTATGATACTGAAAAGATTCAACGGATCGTGAGTGATATTCATACAAAGGCACATCTTTGTAATCTTTGGGTTTTAGTTAAGGCAAGGAATGCTGGTCTCCGAGTGAAAGAGGTCCCATTCATAGTGTATGAAAAGAGGCGCTCTAAGTTTATGACAGCCACACGCTTGCCTTATCTTGCAATAATAAGCTTGACAGAGTTCGTAAAACTAAAATGCAAAGGATATTAACAAGAAGAACCAAAAACTCTAGGACACGAGCGCGGAATTGGGATTGCAATGACAAAGCACAGGAAACTAATCAGCGCTTTGTTGATTGTAATAATATACGGATCCTGCATTGCTTTGTTTAAAGGAAGACTACCGAATCAAACAGCTACTATCGTGGATGTTAAAAGCAGCGATATCAAATCGTTAGCCGTTAACGAGACACAGAACATAGCAGCTATGAACATATCTTTGAGCAATTCGGTATGGAGCATTAAAGGAGAAAATGTCACAGCCCAAAACTCCGATGGAAAACTCGTAATCTCGGGAAGCTACAAGAACGCAACGTTGCCGCTCTTTGTAGCGCAACAGGTAGGTTTGCATATCAATTTTTCAGACACTCCTTATCTTTACACGATTATTTCCAGTACTCCAGATGTCTATGTCAGCTTCAACCTAGGATTATTAGAAACAGACCCTGTAGTTAGAGAATATCTCATAAAATACCACCCAGAAGTTATTGTGGAGTCGGACGAGAACCTCGGTATCGTCTGGATAAATTCGACATATCTAAAGAACGAAAACATAGATGACCAAACACATCACATTACTATAGATTTTGCCAGAAGCCTTTCAGAACTTGCTCTAGATGAACAATACTTTGTGGGACTGCAGATCAGGCAATACCTAATCGGGTTCAAGGCCCAAGACAATCATTACGAGACGAAAATCCAATATTTGGGTCTACTGGACCAACTGCCGTATTATGTCACCTCAACGAATGGGAAGGGTTACATGCTTTCGGATGGGTCAATAGTGCATATTATCAAGAAGGATCAAATGGAAAACCAAGCTGAAGATTGTTCATATCTGCAAAGAGCGTACATTCTATACAGAATGGAAGCATCTCAAGACAGCATGTACACCATATTTTTGCTATCAAAACACGATGAGAACATAACCGCTGTTAGAACAGGCTTCGTTTTCGTCCATTCAAGTCGTCTAAACGAAGTCGGCACACATATCGATTGGAGAAGACCAACTCAACTGAATGATGATTTTCAACCTGTGGCCACGCTCAATAGTAAAATGGAAAATGGGGATTACGCAGTCATTTTCACTCCTTTAGAAGAGAGCAGCATCCGGTCAATCCAGCTAGACAAAGTGGAGTTCACGTTTTCAAAGCTACCGTACAGCTCATTTGTGATTAAAACTTTAAGCGAGCAACTCTTGCTGACCATGTCTTCATTTCTCCTAACTGTGGCGGGAATACTTCCAACAACTATGCTCTTGATTCTATTCTATGCACATAAAAAGAACAAACTCAAGGACAATAGAAACACGGCCATAAAAATAGTGGTCATAGGAATGGCTTTGAGGTTTGTCTTGGCACCTATATCAGCCTATCTTGATGATTTACAAATATTCGCCCAAATAGGCGCTTTATTCTTTGGTCCAGGAGTTTTAGGAGCACAATGGGTTAGCTTGCCAGGTTTTGTGTATTTGGAAACAGCTTCTTACTTTCCCTATGCGTTACTAAGATCTATTGGATTTCAAGATTTCCAATTCTTGGCTTTGGCTATCTACAGTACTGAAGCCTTGTTTGTCAAATTGCCAGCTATACTAAGTGATCTAGGTTCATTCTACTTCATACGAAAAATGGCTGGAAAGTACGCACCTGGGGAGAAAATATTGTTGCCAGCATTGTTTTTGCTCAACCCTCTCACTGTATACGTCTCTGGGATCCTTGGGCAGTTTGATTCCATTTTTACTTTTGCTGTCATTGCAAGCATCTACTATTTAGTAGCTGAATATGATAGTGCAAAAGCCACTATATTCTCCAGTTTTGCATCTATAATCAACATTGTAGGAGTTGCGATCTTCATACCCCTTTTGGCCAACGCTAAACTGAGAGAAAACTGGAAGACTGTTGCAAAGATCTTGTTGTTAGCAACTTGCATTTTCGTCATTGCAATGTTGCCATTCTTCTTTGAAACAAAATCGCCCCTACTACTTACAAGCTATGAAAGATTACTGAGTGGAGTGCCTGGAGAAGCTTTCTACGGAAAACAGATCAGATTCTATACATATGGAACCCTTATATCATCTTCAGTTGGATATGGCCTGACTTTTAGATTCTTGCTTGAGATTCTAGGATTTCAACTCGGTTCAATATTTTACCCGTATGGAGCAGCGTTCGCCTTTTTCGCATTTGTGGGAATTTTCATCTACAAGATTCACAAGAAATACAAGACAGGTTCGCGAGACGTAGTTTACACTGGAATTTTTATGCTGGGTGTTGCATCTCTGTTTCAACTCGTTTTTCCCACGATTTTTGACCAGTTTGTAGTGTGGATTGCAGGCTTGTTGTTAGTGTCATACATTCTATGCCGAGATAGAACGTTCTTGGCTATTTTTGCGCTTATTTCCGTCGCAACAGGCTTCGTTTATGTGCTCACGTGGAGAAATTATCTGCTGCTTGTAAGCGGAGTGGAAACAGTTGCGCTTGTAAATCCCTATGTTTCAAGTGTGGCGAGCTCTCTCATTGGGGCACTCTATTCACTGCTACTATTCATAATTCTTGCAAAGATACTGAGAGTCTTGACAAAGAACAACAGAAAGGCCAACAGCGACATGCGTGAAATGTCGTGACAAGCACGTCCTGTCTGCATTTGTAATGCGTGCTTAAGACGTTTCTCTCCTTCAATAAGGAAAGGAAGATCTGCCAGAGGAATTTGACGCTATTAAGAAAAGATTAAAAGGTCCTTCTTGGGGGTATTGAAACGAAACAGTGAGTGATTTCAAACGAAAGTGCTGATTCAGAATAGACCGGATGCTTACGAAGTATTTGGCGGAGACTCGGTTCAAATGATTAAAACCGCCGAGTTCTTGAGAAAGTTAGGAGTTCAAGTTGATATCTCTTTGAAACTTGCACCTAACTTGGATGAATATGAAATTGTTCATCTTATGAACATAACCCGGGTCAAGTTTACCTGTGCCCAGTTGATTAATGCTAAGAAGCAGAAGAAGAAAGTGGTGCTTTCTCCAATCTACTGGAACACTGGAGAAGTAGTTTCAGCTTACCGGCGATCTATCCTTGGCTTAAACGACTTTTCTTCGCTAGAGGAATTGTGGAACGCTTGCCTTTCATCACTTGTGAACAGAAGTTTATTGGGCCAAATCGCAGAGTTGACGCAAAACAGAGCGTTGGCGCTGAAAGTTTTGTCCAAAGTGGATCGTGTACTGCCAAATTCACATGCAGAATTGGAAATCATCTCACGCGATTTTGCCGATGTATTCAGAAATCAGGAGAAAGAAGTCTCAGTGATTCCGAATGGAGTGGACGCTGACATCTTTTGGAACGCTTCTCCTGAAGCTTTCATTAGAAAATACGGATTCACGGACTTTGTTCTCAACGTAGGTCGTTTTAGCTATCGAAAGAACCAACTCGCCCTCGTTGAAGCAATGAAAGATACAGAAACAGATGTAGTCTTCATCGGCGAGTCTTCTCGAAGCCCTTCCAGCTACTACGGCATAAAGGACGCTATCGATAAACTGTACTACCAGAAATGTAAACGCAACGCTGATGCCTCTTTCAAATTCCTAGGATCAATACCTCACAACGAACTCGCCAGTGCATATGCAGCTTGTAGGGTTTTTGCACTGCCGAGTCTATATGAAACACCGGGATTGTCCGCGCTTGAAGCCGCACTTTCTGGAGCTAACATTTGTGTCACAAATGGAGGATCCACACGTGAGTATTTCTCAGAATTCGCACTCTATTGTGATCCGTACAGTGCCGCATCAATAAGGAAAGCTATTCTCAAATCATATGCAACGCCAAAGAATAGCGAATTGAAAGAATACATTCTCAAGAATTTTACATGGGAGAGTGTGGCCAAAGCTACTTTAGCAGCATATGAAAGGACTCTGGAGATATAGCATTAGGCAAACAAGAATTCCCAATGGTCTAGCCTGCGGACCTGAGTTTTCTTTTGTAGTAGGCTAATGGATGGCCTACTTTCTGGCATAATTCATTTGGGTTCAGACAGACGCCGTGTGTTCGTAAGGTGTCACATTTTGGCGGTATATACCGTGCTCTGCTACCTCGCTCTCCAGCGATGTGCTCGACTTGGTACCTTGTCATTCTTTCATTGAAGTCTGAAATGTTTCTGAACAGTTCAATTAACTTTTCAGGCGGCATTCCTATGTTTATGAGAAAGGATGTTAGTGTAAATCGGCCTATGTGAGAGAGGTGCCGGCCGGAAGTGAATGTTTGGTAGAGGGCGTTTATGCATGGCGGGAAGGCTTCTTGTGTTATGATCTTTGGGAATTCCTCCGCCTCGGTTTTTCCTATCTTTTCCAACGATAGTTTTTTTATTCTTTCTGCGATTTCGATTATTTCAGGTTGGAAAGTCGGAAGATCCTTTGTATACAACCGTTCTTCAACATGTTTACGGACTTCCTCTTTTAGCAGCCGCGTGATTTCTTCTTTTCCCAAGTAGACGTTTCCTTTTGACAGTGAGCGATTGACGAGTTTCCATTTCTTATCTCGTAGATAGGTAGTGTTTCTAAGGTAGTCAACGAAGTCTATTGAAAACTCATAGGGCAGATCGAGTGTAGAATCATGTGCTGCAAGTTTCCATCCGAAATTCTTCGCGAATTCAAGAATCCTTTCTTTCAGTTCATCTTTCAGGTCTTCGTACGTCTTGTTTGCTTCTGCTAAAGCATACCTCTTCTTGATGAGGGGGTCTTTGGTTGCCAGAGCTAGCATTATAGCAACGGGAAAAGATATTATTTCAACGTCTTCATCCATTTGTGGGTTATAACTGACAAGGGCATACAGTATTGATTCATTCAGTCTTTCTTCGGCGCGTTTGAGAATGGTCTTAAATGCTGGATCGGTCAAGTCTCGTATTTTCAGCTCGGGTATTCTCACGTATCGTGTGGCTGTTTTGAGAAAGGGATATTTTGCATAGTCACTTTTGGCAAACTTGGAAAATGTTTGGGGCATCTTGTTTTTCCTGTTTACTCGTTCTCGATTCTTGGAGCCAAGAAGAATGAGAGTCTTCCTTCTTTTGTTTGCTGGAAGTCAAGTTTTATCGGCATATCTGATGAGAACTCGAGTGTTGCGATGTCGGATGTTGCGGATGCGGCTTTGACTATTTCAGCCAAGTAACTTAAGCTGAATGTTGCTTTTGACGGTTCTTTGGCTTCCAAATCCAGAAGTGTGTCGCTTCCTTTTTGGATGGTTATGTTTGCGCCCATGAGGTCTCCAGCTGCGTTGAAGACGAGTTTTTCTGGATCGGCTTCGAGTCTCACGTGATCGCTCACGAGTAGGGCATCTTCGATGGCTTGGCTTAGGCCTTCGGTTGTGGCTTTTGCTTTTACATTAAATGTGATCTTGGGTGTTGGGACTTCCTCTTCTGAGGCTTCAAGTGTAGGCATGGTGAAATTTCGCGCGTGCTTTCCAGCTATTTTTACTTGGAGCTTTCCAGTTTGCTCATCGAGCGATAGTTCCACCGTTTCGTCTTTGCCTGCTCTTTTTAGAAGCTTCAAAAGCTCAGTTACGTTAATGCACATCTTTGTGGGTGTGTCACATTGGTATTCTTCGAAGATTGTTTTTGGCCATTCGAAGTCTACCATGGCCACGCGGGACGGGTCCATGGCCCTTAGTTTCAAGCTTTCGGGATCGAGTTTGAACGTGGCTTCGTCGACGAGGATTGAGATGGATGTGATCATGTCTCTCAGGAGTTTAACGTCTGCTACTTTGAGTTTAAACATCGTTGTAACCTTCTTTATGATATTGCTCGACTTGTAGATAAAAGATTTCATCCGGTTAGGTTCGAATCCAATGAATGGCAGCTTTGTTTGATTTGTCGTAGGGTTCAGCATTTCATGGGTCTTTTCTTGATTCGGGCATGATTTTCCAATAGTGCGCGATGTTAGCGCTTGCTTGTATTCGCACTGTCCTGCGCGAGCCGTTTCGTTGCTCAAGGTTTATATATTACCATATGGTAATTACTGTACGGTAATAAGTGAGGCAAGTCCTCATGAAGCTAAGATTAAAGCTCATGCAAGATGGAAAAACACTGTTTGAGATGCCCCTTTCTCCGGTAGATTGGCCGAAAGAGAAATTGGAAAACGAGTTCAAGGCTGCTGAAGAAGACTTCGACAAGTTCTCAAAGATCTTTGACGCTCTGTCACATGAAACACGCCTGAGAATGATGAAGCAATTGATCGAAGAGGAAAGCCAAACAATAAGCTTTGCAGGTTTCATGAGAGAACTGGATTTGAACCCGAAGATTGTCTGGGAGAACTCACGGAAACTCGAAGAAGGCGGATTTCTGGAAAAGACGAGCAGAGGAAAGTATAGGTGTTCGGATTTTGGGCGAACGGCATTTATGATGAGCCTCGCATTGCGCCGTTTGATGGAGTTTGTTCAAGAGACCGAGGACGACAGGAGGTGAAGCACGTTGGCATTTAGTGATGATTTTGGCGATATGTTTGAAGACTTGGATAACTTGAACAGAAGACTCATGAAAAAATTTCAGAAAGAAATAGACGAGATGTTCAGAGAAATAACAAGCGGGAAAATCAAAGGTACCTGGGAAACCAGAGAAATCAATGAGCCACAGGCAAAAGGCTTCATTATACAAGGCCGCTTTGGCTTCAACGAATCATTGGAACCACTTGACCCACTGAAACCCCCAAGACGAAGACCATTGCCCGAGAATCCTTTCGAACTTTCAAAGAGTGAAGCGAAAGACACAGAGGAATCATTAACAGATATCTTCAACGAAGAAGACTCAACAACAATCTATGTTGAATTGCCAGGAGAGGAAAAGGAAGACATACGATTGCGCTTCATAGAAGACGGTCTTGAAGTGAAAGCTAAGAACTTCTACAAGATCATAGAACTGCCAAGGAGCAACCTGGATACGAGTTCTCTAACATCTGAATGCAAAAACGGAGTACTCAAGATAACAATCCGAAAGAAGGAACGGTCTTACAAAGAGCACGCCGGACAAGAAAGAATGGTCTAACTAACACGTTCATGGCTTGCTGGTTGGAGGCCAGTAGCCATATTTGATTCCCAACTAATGTATCAAAAAAAATAAAATCATTTATGAATATTCTCTGAATGTGTAGCTGCACTTAGTGCATCGCAAGAACTGTGTCGAAGACTCATCGGCGCCTCTCGTCTGCACTTGCCAAACATAGGCCACGTTGTTGCCGCATTTGGGGCACTCAATCCTTACGGTGGGCAGTGTTCTCAGCTTTTGCTCCTCTTTGCTGATTACCGCAACGAGTTGCCGTGGGTTAGTCTGGACGGCTTTGATTGGTTTCGGCTCAATCTTGTCCGCTGCTTTCTTCTTGTAGCCACATTTCGGGCAGATCATGACTAATGTCGCATCTTTGCCGTTTTTCGCTTTCTTGGGTACAAGACGAGAACCACATTTTGGACAAAATTCCATAAGTTATTGCTCCGTTGTCGTTTGTTTTTCCTTGGCATAGTGTCTTTTAAACCTTTTCTTGTTGACATAAAGGCCAAAGCTAAACAACCTCGGTGCTCACTCCAGACGCAATCAAGTGTGCCACACGTAACGGTTCGGGAATGTCGCTTCGAGTAGAAGTCGCCTTCACGATTTTCCGCGCATCGTCCTCCAAGATGCCGCAAGCTTGCACATAGACTTTAGCACGCCTATTTCGGGTATTTACCATGAACGGTTTTCCAGTGCCTTTGATGGCCTCCCATCGCTCTTCACTGTTCGGAAGGTTTTTCAGCGCGTTGTAGATTTCTGAAAAGTCAGGCTTTTCACGTGTCACAGCTATGACAGGAAGCTTTGTTTTCAAACTGAGATTTCTAATGTCAACGACATTGAAGCCCGCAAAAGTCACGCCGTTGAGCATTATGACTCTCAGCTGCTTGTTGTGGGTTGAGTTAATGATCATAGAAGCTATCTTGTCCGTGGCATCTAGTCCGTCTACTTCTACTCTTGTGTGCATCACACCGTCAAGCCAGTATCCGCCACGGAAAACAACGCCGGCGATGAGCGCATAACCTCTTGAATGAGGAATAAAGAATCCGTCATCCACCCCTAAGACCCGAATCTCGGGTTTTATTACGCGAAACCTTTTGCATGACAAGTAAGGACCCTCAAAGCCTTCACTGAAGATGGGCTTCTATAGACTTATAAATGAATTCAGTGACCAGTTGATATCATGCCTCTTGGAATTTTGATCAGCAGTTTTCTCACAATCTGTTTGGGATTCTTCTTTTCAGTAAACTTGCACAACATACTGAAAGGACATAAACACAATGGCCAAGAGGAACCATATGCAGAGGTCGAAGGTCCTTCAGGTTTCATCGTGAGCACAGCTGCCCTTGGAACACTGCTATACTTCATTGAAGTCTGTTTCTATGTTTCCGTCACCTTCAGCAGCATTGTCTCTTCGCCAGAAGTCTTGCCATTGAACATTCAGCTTCCCTCCTTAGCCTTCATACAGATTCTGGGACTTGCAATGACAGGTGTGGGTTATTCTCTGTTCATCTGGAGCGTCATTGCTCGCGGGAGATACGCGACTTCGTGGGAAATGCGAGGTCGCCATAAGCTTGTCACTCGGGGACCATACCGCTATGTGCGCCACCCGTCCTATCTCGGCTACTTCCTAATGTTCCTTGGATTCATACCGCTGTGGCCAAACATAATCACGCTCATACCATTAGCCGCCATTCCGGGGTACACCAGAGTTACTTTTCAAGAAGAGAAACTCTTGGAGCAGCGTTTCGGCGACGAATACAGAGAATATCAAAGAAGAACTGGGCGTTTTGTTCCCAAGTTTTAACAGCTAGTATGTTAATAGAACAGCAAAGCAGAGGTGTCCACCATTGAAGAAGACCATAAACGCTAGCTCTATCCTAATACCATATAAGAGCCTGACCGAAGTGCTTGAAGACCATAAACTCGCATCTCTCGGAGACACGTATGTAAACTTCGTTTATTCGTTGGCCTTATCTCAAAAGAATAGGAAACCTATAGGAGTCAAGGTCAAAGGCAGCATACTTGCTGAGGCGCTTAGAAGAGCAGGGTTGAGAGAACATGTTTCGTCCAGTATGAGCTGCCATGATCTAGCTGATGCAGCCGAAGCGCTGCTGGTTTATTCGTGGCTGAATGAGTGTGTTACGCTGGACGAAAGCGTGAGAATGCTTATGAGAAGTGAAGACCCAGTTGAAGGCTTAA
>Ga0315279_10006796_pt1 | contig 14345 bp, 9 predicted proteins | sample YL17G06_20_MG_FD_203694 | JGI IMG/M metagenome (GOLD analysis project Ga0315279, IMG submission 203694) | Sediment microbial communities from Yellowstone Lake, YNP, Wyoming, USA - YL17G06_20 | ecosystem: Environmental > Aquatic > Freshwater > Lake > Sediment | place: USA: Wyoming | collected... | reverse complement strand
CGGCCAGCGAGCGGCGGCGGTGCTGCGCGCGAGCCAGGACCTCATGGCGCTCGTGGTCTTGGCCGCCGTGGCTTATGCAGTGTTCCGCCGCCTGGTGCTGCGGCCCAAGCATATCGATCCCCTGAGTACGGACGCTTTCGTCATCATCGGCCTGATCGCGATCCTGATGTTCGCGATGCTTTTCGCCAACGGCGTCGAGATCGCGCTTCGCAATGATGTCGCGCCTTTGCCGTGGACGCCCGCGGCGACGGCCATCGGCTCGTGGCTGGCAGGCGGGGCAACGGGGACGCTGCTTGCCTGGCATGAGGGGCTGTGGTGGCTCCACGCAATAGTGCTGCTTTTGTTCCTCAACTACCTCCCCTTCTCCAAGCACCTGCACATCCTCGCCGCCCTGCCCAATGTCTATCTGCGGCGCTTCGGATTCGTCACCGACCTGCCGACCATCGATTTCGAAAACAGCGAGGTTTTCGGCGTCGCCAAGGTCACCGACTTCACCTGGAAGCAGCACCTCGACGGCTATGCCTGCACCCAGTGCGGCAGATGCGACAATAACTGCCCCGCGTGGCGGACCGACAAGCCGCTGTCGCCCAAGCACATCGTCAACGACGCCAAGGACAACCTGCGGCTCAACGCCAAGGCGCTGCTCGCCGGCCGCTCCTGGCGCGACCTGACGCCGGCCCCCCAGGACGTCGAGCTCCAGCAGGCGCTCATCGGCTTCGAGCAGATCACGCCCGACGCGCTGTGGGCGTGCACCACCTGCGGCGCGTGCATGGAGCAGTGCCCGGTGTTCATCGAGCACGTGCCCAAGATCGTCGATATGCGGCGCTCGCTGGTGATGATGGAGTCGCAGTTCCCGGGGGAGCTGACGAACGTGTTCAAGGACGTGGAGACCAACGGCAACCCCTACGCCATGGCGGCGACCACGCGCGCCAAGTGGGCGGAGGGTCTCGACCTGCCTTTGCTGAGCGACAAGCCTGACGCGGAGTACCTGTGGTGGGTCGGCTGCGCCGGAGCGTTCGATGACCGCAATCGCCGCACCAGCCGCGCCCTGGCCCGCTGCCTGCAGGCGGCCGGGGTGTCCTTCGCCATCCTGGGGCCCGAGGAGCAGTGCTGCGGCGACTTGGTGCGCCGGCTGGGCAACGAGTACCTGTTCGCGGAGATGGCCCGCGCCAACGTCGAGCTCCTCAACGGCTACGGCGTCAAGCGGATCGTCACCGCCTGCCCCCACGGCCTCAACACGTTGAAGAACGAGTACCCCGCTTTCGGCGGCAGCTACGAGGTGCTTCACCACAGCGAGCTGCTCGCACAGTTGCTGGCGGCCGGTCGCCTGGCGGCGCAGCCGGACGGGCAGCCGCGCCTGACATTCCACGATTCGTGCTACCTGGGGCGCTACAATCGCATCTACCAGGCGCCGCGCGAGGTCTTGCGCCGCGCCGGCGCGCAGGTAGTGGAGATGCCGCGCCAGGGACGCACAAGCTTCTGCTGCGGCGCCGGGGGTGGGCGGATGTGGATGGAGGAGACCCTGGGGCGGCGCATCAACGCCGAGCGCACCGCGGAGGCGCTCCGCACCGGGGCGCAGATGATCGCGGTGGCCTGCCCCTTCTGCCTCACCATGCTCGATGACGGCGTCAAGGACGCCGGCGCCGACCAGGTCGCGGTGCGAGACATCGCGGAGATCATCGCGGCGCGCCTGCCCGAGACGCAGAAGGCGCAAGACGAGCCCGCCGCAGCGAGTTGAGTCATGACCGTCACAGGTTCGCAGTCGGGGCGCGTGAGCATGAGCGATGCGACGACCATCCCCGCCGTCTTGCGCCAGCAGGTGGAACGGTACGGCGAGCGCACCGCCCTCATGCACAGGCGCGACGGCGTTTGGCGCCCCATCTCGTGGAACGAATACGGCCGGCGCGCGCGCGATCTGGGGTTGGGCCTGATCTGCCTGGGGCTGGAGCCACAGCAGCAGGTGGCATTGCTGAGCGAGAATCGGCCGGAGTGGGTGATGTGCGATCTCGCCATACTTTCGGCCGGCGGCGCTGACGTTCCCATCTACATGACCCTGACGCCGAAGCAGGTCGAGTACCTGCTTGGCGATTCCCAGTCGCGTATCGCCATCGTGTCCAACCCGGAGCAACTGCAGAAGCTGCTCAAGGTCAAGCAGCGCCTGCCGCTGCTGCGGCACATCATCTGCTTCGACTGCCCGCAGCCACCGCCGGACCCGATGGTGGTCCCTCTCGACGAGGTGATGCGACGCGGCGCGGAATGGGCGCGCGAGCGCGGCACGTCGGCGTTGGACGAGCGCGTGACGGCGCTGCGCCCGGGGGATCTTGCCAGCATCATCTACACGTCGGGCACCACCGGCGAACCCAAGGGCGTAATGCTGACGCACGACAACTTCCTGTCCAACGTGGGGGCCTCCCTCGCAGCGCTGCCCGTCAGCGAGCGCGACCTCGCCCTTAACTTCCTGCCCCTGAGCCACATCTTCGCCCGCACGTGCGACCACTACCTGATGATGGTAATGGGGGCAACGATCGCCTTCGCGGAGACGGTTGACACGGTCGCGCGAGACATGCTCGAGGTGCGGCCCACGGTCATGACCGGAGTGCCGCGGCTCTATGAGAAGACCTACGCCCGGGTAATGGAGGCCGTGGGCCGGACCGCGGGCATCCAGCGCGCCCTTTTCGAGTGGGGCATGCGGCTCGGTGCGGCGCGACTGCGCGCACAGCGCCAGCGGCGCTGGCTCTCCCCGTGGTTCCGCCTCAAGTACGCGCTCGCTCGCAGGCTCGTGTATGCCAAGCTGCGGGAGCGCCTGGGAGGCCGCATCCGGTTCTTCGTCTCGGGCGGAGGGCCGCTGCCCAAGGAGATCGGCGAGTTCTTCGGCGGCGCCGACATCGCGATCTGTGAGGGCTATGGCCTGACCGAGACCTCACCCGTCATCTCGGTCAACCGGCTGGGCGCGGTCAAGTACGGCACCGTCGGCCCGCCGGTGCCCGGTGTGGAGGTTGGAATCGCCGAGGACGGCGAGATCCTCACGCGCGGTCCCCACGTGATGAAGGGCTACTTCGGCCGCGAACGCGAGACCGCGGAAGCGATAGTTGACGGCTGGCTGCACACCGGCGACATCGGCTTTCTCGATGAGGACGGCTGTCTCACCATCACCGATCGCAAGAAGGACATCATCGTCACCGCGGGGGGCAAGAACGTCGCTCCTCAGCTCATCGAGAACACGCTCAAGACCGATCCCTTCATCAACCAGATCGTGGTGCACGGCGACAAGCGCAAGTTCCTGAGCGCGCTCATCGTGCCCAACTTCGAGCAGCTTGAGCCATGGGCGCGGCAGCAGGGGCTGCGCTTCGGCTCGCGCGCCGAGCTGGTGGGATTGCCCGAGGCGCACGCCTTCATCGAGCAGCGCATAAACGATAAGCTGCGCGACCTCGCCCGCCACGAGCAAATCCGCCGCTTCACGCTGCTCGACCGCGAGTTCACCATGGGCGACGGCGAGGTCACCCCCAGCCTCAAGCTCAGGCGCAAGATCATCGCCGATCGCTATCGCGACCTCATCGAGGCGATGTACCGGGACGTGTGACGCTCCTTACGCGCCCGGACATCGGCGCGGCGGCTTGCCACTCAGGCGCTGCCCAGGGTGGTGCGCACAGCGAAGTAATCCTCGCGGCTGATGCGCTTGCCCATAGCCCCCGCGGCATCCACGATCTGCTCGGGCCGCTTGATGCCTACGATCGCGCAACGAATCATGGGGTTCATCAGCGTCACCACCAGCACCAGTTGCACAATGCCCAACGAGTACCGCTCCGCGATCGGCGCCAGCGCGCGAACTCGCCCCGCCAGGTCCTTGAAGCGCTCGCCCTGGAAATCGGGATTCGATCCGCGCAGGTCAGCGAAGGTCTCGCCGCCAACGTACTTGCCGCTGAGCAGCCCGTGGTAGAGGGGGCTGTACACCAACACCCCGATGTCTTCGGCGCGGCAGTAGGGCAGCAGGTCCGCCTCCGCCTGCGATTGGAGCAGGTTGTACCGCGGCTGGAGGGTCGCATAGTCGCCGAGGCGGCATGCCGCGCGCAGTTGCTCGACCGTGAAGTTGCTGGCGCCGTAGGCTCGTATCTTGCCCGCCTGCTTCAACCGCTCCAGCGCCTCGGTGGTCTCGGCCAAGTCGGTCAGGGGATCGAAAGCATGACACTGATAGAGGTCGATGTAGTCCATCTGAAGCCGCTTGAGCGATGCCGCACATTCCCGCTCGACGTACGCGCCCGAGAGGTCGGGGTGGCGGTGGCCGTCGGGGTGGAAATGATGATAGACCTTCGTCGCCACCACGATCTGGTCGCGCGGCAGGTCCTGCAACGCCTCGCCCATAACCTCTTCAGCGAGGCCGTCGCCGTAGGCGTCGGCGGTGTCGTAGAAATTGACCCCCACCTCGAACGCCTTGCGCATCGCGGCGATCATGACGTCGCGCCGCTGTTCGCCCCAGAAACGCGGTGACAACTGCCACGAGCCGTAGCAAACGGGTGATACTTCCAGTCCGCTGCGACCGAGTCGCACTCGCTCCATACGTCGTCCCTCCTTTGCAGGGCGGCGCTCCCGCTATTCGCCGCCGTTGATGAACTGAAAGGCGCAGAGCTTGGCGCCGCGCATCACGACGCGCAAGCGCACCGGCTGACCCTGCCACGGCGAAACATCCGCCTCTCCCCGCCGCGTGACGATCCTGGCGATGAAGTTGCCCTGGACGGGATCGCGGTCCTCAAGGCCTCTGCCGGGCAACGCTTGGCCGTGCGTATCCAGCAGGGCGATCCGGGCTGCCGTGAGACCTAGTGCCCGCGCTCCTTGGCCAGGGCAACGCGCACGCGCGCCGCGGCGACGTCAAGCAGGTCGCGCAGCTGCGCGTCGGTCGGATCGTCGAGCGCGCGCACCTGGTGCGACACCTGGGCCAGGGCGTCCTTGATCTCGATGTACGCCTTAATGCACGGGCGCGGGCGGCAATATGGCAGCTCCTCGACGAAGGTGCGCACCCGCGGGCGCTCCCTCAAGAACCGCCGGTACGCCCAGCTATCGAGTATCGACCGCCGCAGCGGGACGTCACAGGTGGCGGTGTACCACAGCAGCGAGATCTCCGGGCGCAGCAGGAAGCGTGCGAACTCCAGCGCCTGATCCTCGTGCGCGCCCCTGCAGACGACCACGCACAAGATGCCTTCCGCCCCGCCGAAGCTATTGGCCCTGCGCTTTCCTTGCGGCAGCGCAACCACGTCATAGTCGAGGTGCGCGTAGCGAGCGAGGTTGCCGATTATGCTCACTTTCATCCCGATGTTGCCGTGCTCGAAGCCGATGGAGGGGCTGGTGTCGCGCAGCCGATGGTAGAGCTTCAGCGCCTCCAGCCCGGCGTCGTTGTCGAAGCCGGCATCGGTGTCATCGTGGTTCAAGAGATCGCAGCCGTATGCGAGCAGCAGCAATGGAAGCTGAAACGTGCACTGCGTGTACCCGTAGCGGTCGATTTCGCCGTCGCCGTCGGTGTCCCGCGCCAGAGCTTCTGCGGCGGCCAGCGTTTGCTCCCACGTGCGCGGCACCTGCTCGATGCCCGCATCGCGAAAAAGCGCGAGGTTACAGAAAAGCCCGTAAGGATTGCCCTCCAGCGGGATCGCCCACCGCTCGCCCCGGTAGGTGATGCTGTCGAGCACACCGGGCACGAAGTCGTCCCAGACCGCCTTCGCCACGGCGCCGTCGAGCGCCGCAATGGCGCCGGCGTCGGCCAGAAACGGCAGATACTCGGACGGGACGACCAGCACGTCAGGAAGCTCAACTCGTTCGCCCTCGACCAGCCGCCGCCCCACCTCGACATCATCGTACAGGGTCAACCTCGCGGGGTGACCGACAGCGGCGCTGAAGTTACCGACGACGTCGCTCAGCGCGGCCGTCCCCTCCTCCCCCTGGGGCAGGGCGACCACGAGCGTGTCGTCGCGCGGCGCGCCGCGCCCGGGCGGCGATGCCAGGGCGGTCAGCGCAGCTACGACGAGGAGAATCCTGACGACGAAACGCGGGAACATAGTCATCGCCCACCATCCGCGTCCGGTTTCCCTGCGTGAGCATTCCACTCCTGCCGCGCTGACGTGCTCAAGCCAAGCTCGAAGCGTGCCGATAGGTTGACTGGAACGAATACGCGTCCGGAGATGCTCATGTCCAGCCCACAGGCCTCCCCCACCCGCCCCGTCGCCGCGCAGCCCCAGAGCGAGGCGTACGTCCTGTCGCTGCTCGGCGAAGGCAGATTCGACGTCGCGCTCGAGGTGATTCCTGAATTCGGCGACGGCAGGGTCTACTGGCCGGACTTTCATAACCATGCACAGCGGCTGCTCGCGTCCGGCAAGCTGGAGGCCGCGGCCGCGGCGCTGGACGCGGCAATATCGCTTGACTCCGGCCGCCCCCAGGCTTACGAGACCCTTGGTGAGCTCCGGCTGCGCCAGGGGCGGTGGCCCGAAGCGGAGGAGAGCTTTCGCCGCGCGCTTGCGCTTGGCCCCAAATCGTCAGCCGCGCGTTACGGCATGGGCCGGGCCCTGCGCCAACAGGGGAAGCGCCGCCAGGCGCTGGAGGCGCTGGTCGCAGCGATGGAGGCCAACCCGCGCCCGGAATGGACGGGGGAGCTCCAGCGCGCGCTGCGCCGGGGCAATGCAAGGGTAGAGGCGCAAGGCCTTGCGCCCCTACGAGACCGCGCCCAGCGCGCGCTCGACCGCTTGCGCGCGGTCGCTCCCCAGCCGTCCGCGCGGCCAACCATCTCGGTGTGCATGATCGTGCGCGATGAGCAGGATTCGCTGGGCCGCTGCCTGGAGAGCGTGCGAAAGCTGGCGAACGAGATCATCGTGGTGGATACGGGCTCCGAGGACGGTACCGTCGAGATCGCGCAAAGCTGCGGCGCGCGGATCCACCGTCTTGCGTGGTGCGACGATTTCTCAGCGGCGCGCAACGACTCACTGCGGCATGCCACCTGCGACTGGATACTGGTGCTCGACGCGGACGACGAGCTCGGCAATCCGGCCGGGCTAAAGGAGTACCTCGCAACCGCCGTCGAGGTGAAGGTCTGCACCCTGCGCACCCGCATACCGCATCGCGGAAGGGCGGGCGAGACCATCGTTGAGCATCCGCGGCTCTTCCGCAATCACTGCGGCTTCCACTACCGCAGCCCCGTGCACGAGCAACTGTGTGATGCCATGGGCAACCCGGCCCCTGCCGACGCCGCCCTCGACCTCGCCGTCTACCACCACGGCTACCTGGAGTCGGAAGCGGAGCAGGACAGGCGCCACCGGCGCAACCTGCACATCCTTCATGCCTGGGTCGAGCGGAGCCCGCAGGATCCCTGGGCGCAGTTCTGCCTCGGTCAGGCCTATTACGCCAACGGCGAGATGGAGCGGGCGATACCGCCCTTGCTGGCCGCGCTCGAACACTCGGCTCCGGATCGCGCCTATCGCGCCAAAGCATACGCCTACCTCGCCAGCGCCCACATCGCCGGCGGACGCCCAGAGCAGGCCAAGCGCGTTTGCTCGGCAGCGCTAGAGGAGTTTCCAGGGCAAGCCGAGCTGCTGTTCTGCCTCGGCCACGCCCTGGAGCGTCAGGGGCGCGTGGATGACGCCATCGCGGCCTACGAGCAGGCAGCCCGCGGCCGCTTCGGGCCTATGCTGGCGTACCACGATTTCACTTGCCGCGATCTCAAACCCCTCGCCCGCCTGGCGGAGATCCATGCCTCGCGGGGCGAGTTCGAGCAGGCGCAGGCTTGCCTGGTCCGCATCGACCGTATCCGAGGCAGCGTGCCCGCGTTGGACGCCGTGCGCGAACGCATTGCGTCCTTGCGGCGACTGGCGCGCCAAGCCGGCACGGCACAGGGGGCGGTGGCCGCGGCACGGGACGCGTCCGAGCAGGACGCTGCGAACCCGCTTGCCAGGGTGTGCCTGGCGGCGCTCTTGCTGGGCGCGGGCAACAGCTCCGAGGCGCAAGAGCATGTGGATGCGGCGTTGGAATTGGACCCAGCCTGTGCGGAGGCGCTCAATGTGAAGGGGGTGCTGCTGTGCGCGCGCGGCGACCACAGCGCGGCCGCCGAGCACTTCCAGCGCGCTGCGGCGCTGCGTCCGGAGTACGCCGATGCGCTGTGCAATCTGGGTGCTGTGCGCCTGCGCGCTAACGACCCGGACCGCGCGCAGGCCGCCTTCCGCCAGGCGCTGGAAGCCGACGCAACCTGCTTCGCGGCGCATCTGGCGCTGGGCGAGATCGCGCAGACGCGAGGCGACGACCAGGCCGCCATCGCCAGCTACGAGGCTGCGATACGCGCCGATGCCGAGGAGCCGGCCGCGTGGCTCGGCCTGGCTCGCAGCTACATGAGGTCGCAGGCATACGAGCCCGCCGCGCGCTGCTATGCGAAGGCGGCGGAGGTGAGCGCGGGCGCGCCGCACGTCCTGGCCGAGATCGCGCAGGTCCGCAAGCACCTGTGCGGTCTTTCGCCCACTCCAGCGTAGGAGCGCCCAGGTCGCGCCCCGACGCACAGCATGCCGGCCCCAGGTGCGCTTGCGGCCAGGATGATTCTGCGGGCGGGCGGCGAATGTAGCGGTCGTGTGGCGCGACATACTGGAGCTTCGAGCATGGTCCTCGCCTGACGCCGCCTGCCAGAAGCGGGCGGTAGCCATCTGGGCCGCGGTCTGCGTGATCCTGGTAGTTGCGCTCTACTGGCCGGTCATCTTCACCGGTTTTCGCGATTCGCCTGGAAGGGACGAATGGCTGCTGGTGAATGCGGTGCGCCACCGTGGAATGCTGCGCGCATACGAGTACTTCTCGCCTTCTTTCTGGCAGCGCGTGATCAGCTCCGAGTTCGTCTTTTACCGGCCCGTGGCGTTGATCTCGCATGCCATCGACTACGACCTGTGGGGCAGCACCCCCCATCCCTCCCATGCCGCCAACATCGCCGTGCACGCGGCGGCCGTGCTGCTTCTGGGATGGCTGGTGGCGCTGCTGGCGGGCAACTGGCTGCCGGGCATGCTCGCCTCGGTGCTCTATGCGATGCTGCCGAGCCACGCGGAGCCGGTGTCGTGGATTGCCGCCCGCATGGATTTGCTGGCCGGCGCGCTCGCCCTGTGCTCCATGATCTCCCTGGTGCTGGCCCAGCGACGGGGATCCTGGGGGCTGGTGGCGGTGGGGGTGCTGTTCTTCCTGCTGGCCCTGGGCGCCAAGGAAACCGGGGGCGCGCTCGCGCTGGTAATCGCGGTGTGGGCGCTCGCCGCCAAGCGCGGAGCGCGGCGCATCCCCTGGGTCACCGCCGGCGTCGTGGCCGTCCTAGCGGTGGCCTATGTCGCGTTCCGCCATTTCACCGGCACCATCGTCGCCGCGCCCCAGCTTCAGCCGTTTCGCCGCCTGGGGATGCGCTTGCACACGGAGTATCTGTCGTTCCCCCTGGCCAGGCTATGGCAGGCGATCAGCCTCCGCAGCCTGGCCTGGGCGGACTGGTTGGGGCTCAGCCGCGGCACCGCCTGCGGGGTCATCCTGCTCGGATCGCTGCCGACGGCGCTGGTGATGCTCACCTGGCGAATCGCGTTCTACCTGCCCACCCTGGTCTGGGCGCACAGCGATGACCGCTACCTCTACGTGCCGGAGATGGGGTCGGCGGCGCTGCTCGCTGTGATTGCGTGGCGGGCGGGCCTGATTCTGCAGCGCTACCGGCCCGGCCTGGAATGGATGCCGCTGGCGGCCTATGGCTGGCTGGTGATTGCCGCCATCGCGGCGCTGCGGGAGAAGCTGGTCTACTGGCTAACGTTCTAGGCCCGGGTGCCCACCGCCGCCCGCACTCTCGCCTTCGCCCTGCGCACCGGCGGCGGTCACGCCGGCTCAGCGGTAGGTCCGCCCGGTTCGGGTCACGCGTATCCAGCCCGCCGCGCCCGCGCGCGGGCGGGCGTGAGTGTTGTGAAGCAACCCGCCCTCGTCGTTCCACTCGTACTCGCCGCGCACGGTGACCTCATCCCCCGCCCTGACGGGCGCGCGCGGGGCAAGCTGAAGGTTGTGCGAAACGAGCAGCGTCTGTCCGCCGGAAGTGCGCAGGATAAAGCGCTGGTGGCGCGGCTGGCGCGTATCATCCTCCAGCACGCGTTCGACGACGCCCGGGACGGTCAGGACGACCCCGGACAGCCGGTGCTCGAAGGCACGCTGCGCGGCAAGGGCGCCGTCGGCCTGCCTAGCGCGGCATCCCCAGAGGCCGGCGATCGCCGGAACGAGGGCCAAGCAGATCCATCTCGGACTCTTCACGATCGGCCTCGCGGGTGGTCACGCCGGTGAAGGTATTGCCGTCCACGGGACAGCGGCCGAGCGGATAGACCCAATCCGGGTTGGGCCAGATGCCGCAATTGAGCTTGATGCCGCGCCGCGCCACCAGCACGGGACACTGGTTGTAGATGGCGTGCATGCCCTCGAAGCTCTGACAGCCGTCGGTGGTGCGGCCGCAGCGCCGGCAGACGAACTTAGGTGCGATGCGGCTGCCGCGCACGCGCTTATAACCGACGAACCTCATGCGGCCGCGGCACTTGATGCAAGTGGAGCCCTCCAGCCGCGCGAAATTGAGCCGCATGAACTGCGGGCCGTAGCGCATGCCCGTAAGCTCTTGCTCATACCTCGGGGGCAGCACCACCAGCTTGGGAATGGGAAGGCCGACGCGATCCATCACCAGGTGCAGCTCCGGCACCACGTTGAGGAACGGGCCGGCGAGAGCGGAGCGGTCGATGGGTCGGGTGGTGCCCGTGATCGCGGCCGAGAACAAGAGCAGGACGCTCACGAGAATGCTGCCGACGACCAGCCCCGCGGCGCCTCCGCCGAGATGATCGACCGTCGGCTGCAATCGCCGGCGCTCGGCGATGTGGCCGAAGAGATAGCCGGTGCCCACCGCTATCGCCAGCGCGGACACGACAAAGCCCACCAGGTCGCGCGCCACCGGGGGGAAGCCGAGCGCCCCGAACAGGACGGCAGGTGCCGGGTAGACGAGGGATCCTATGCCAAGCGCGGCGAAAAGCGCTGCCAGGTCGCCCACGCCCCTCAGCAGCCCCCTACGCGCCGCATAGTACACGTTCACCCCAAGGATGACGATGATGAAAAGGTCGACCTGATTCACTTCGATCTCGAATGATGCAGGGCTGGACCGGCGCCGACGACTACCGCGTCCCACACAGCAACGGCGCCGGGCCATCACGCCCGGCGACCTCAATCTTGCGATACCCTCGGGCGCGACCGCGCAAACGGCTGTGGCACAGGCGCCCCGTTCGACAAGCTCAGGGCAGGCCCCGCCTGTGATCCCGCTGGTGGGGCAGGACGCCTTCGTCCGCCGTAGCGGAACTTCGTCGCCCGCGAAGGCGGATTGTATCCTGCGATCTGGTTCGCAGATTGAAAATCTGCGCCACCGAGCGCAGCCTTTGCTCGCGCCAACGACACACAGCCGAGGCGGCTGTGCCACATGAAGCGCATGTCAAACCGCGGGCGCGCGATGTAGGCGGTCAGCGCGTTCCGCGCACGCGGGCGATGCGGCGCACCGCGACCCAGACCATGGCGATGAAGGCGGCGATGAGAACCAGCCAATACCATGTGGCGCGATACCCGAAAAGCCACGGCCACAGGCTCGCCGTGGCGAGGATGATCAACACCCACTCGATTATCTCGCCGATCTTCATCAGGCCAGTGAGGTGATTCCCCCTGCGGCGCGCCCGCTCCTTCCTGCGCGGCCGGCACGGAATTGTGGAACAGGCGCCCTCGCCTGTTCATTACCACAGCCGGGGGCGGCTGTGCCACATTGCGGGCATAGCAGGAAGCGCAACACCACCATAGAAAGCAACATGCGGTGGAGACGGCGCCCTTGAGATGGGGGCCGCAGGAGGTACGATATGGGTCACCGTTCGCGCTTGCTGGTTTGTGCGCTGCTGCTGACGGCAGCGGTGTGCCTGCCGGCATCGGCCGGCCTGCTCGAGTATGTCGCCAAGCCGGACCCCGCGTATCAGTGGTCGAAGATCGGGGAGGAATCGGCGGGCATCCTCAAGGTCACCGATCTCGCGATGACCTCGCAACAGTGGCAAGGCATTACCTGGAAGCACACCATCCGCATCTTCTCCCCGCCGCAGATCAGGAACCCCCAGGCGATGGTGCTGGTGATCGCCGGCGGCAATCCCGGACCGGTCGCCAAGGACAGCTATCTTGCGCTGATGACGGTGCTCGCCACCTCCATCTCCGAGCCGGTGGCGATACTTTACAATATCCCCAACCAGCCGCTGTTCGGGGGCCTGCAAGAGGATTACCTGATCGCGTACACCTTCGACAAATACCTCCAGAGCGGTGACGAGACGTGGCCGCTGCTGCTGCCCATGACGAAGAGCGCGGTCAAGGCGATGGATACCCTGCAGGCATTCGCCCAGCAGGAGTGGCAGCGCGCCCTCACCAGCTTTGTGGTCACCGGCGCGTCCAAGCGCGGCTGGACGACCTGGCTCACCGGCGCGGCCGACCCCAAGCGCGTGGCGGGGATCGCGCCCATGGTGATCGACACCCTCAACCTGCCGACCCAGATGGCGCATCAGATCGAGACGTGGGGCAAGTACAGTGCGAGCATCTCCGAATACACGGAGCGCGGCATCCAGGGCAAGACGCTGACCCCCCAGGGAGCGGCGCTGCTCAAGCTGGTTGACCCCTACACCTTTCTCGACCGCATCACCATGCCCAAGCTCATCATCAACGGCGCCAACGACCAGTACTGGGTGATCGACGCGCTCAATTTCTACTGGGGCGAGGTCAAGCCCCCGAAGTGGGTGCTGTACGTGCCCAACGCGACCCACGGCCTGGAGGATGTCGCGCGCGTGGCTAACACGTTGATCGCCTTCGTCCCTGCCGTGACCGGCGGAGCGGCCTTGCCCGCCATCTCCTGGAAGCACGGTGACGCGGACGGCAAGCTCACCCTCGACATCACCGCCGACCCCAAGCCCGTCGCCGCCCGCATCTGGGTGAACCGCTCCCAGGACATGGATTTCCGCGATAACCGCTGGGAGCCGACGCCGATGACGGAGCAGGGCAGTGCATTTGTCGGCTCGATTGCCAGGTCGAAGACGGAGAATATGGCCCTCTTCGGCGAGGCCGAATTCAACATCGGCGGGCGCACCTTCACCCTCTCGACGCAAGTTCGAGTGGTGCCTCTGAAGTAGGAAGCGCTGCCTACCCGCGATCGCACACAACGGCCGGTCATCGCTCGCGATGGCCGGCCGCTTGCTTGGGGGGGCTAAGGACTTATCCCAGAAACGGCTGGGTGTCATCCTGAGCTCAGCGAAGGATCTTGGTGGGACTCGCACCACGCTCCCAAGATTCTTCGGCGGAGTTCACCCCTTCGTTTCACTCAGGGCAAGCTCTGAGCGCGGCCAAGATTCTTCGGCTTCGCCTCAGAATGACGTCCCAGCTCAGAGCCTGCCCCTTCGACGTTGCTCAGGGCAAGCTCTGAGCACAGCGAAGGGGCCTCAGAATGACATTCTCGTCCTCACCCGTGGATTTCCAGGATAGGCTCTAAGCTGTGGACGGCTCTACATCAGATAACGCAGATAGACGTAGGCGGTGGAGATAATGAGGGATTCGATGACCACCGGAATGCCGTACTTCATGAACTCCATGAACCGGATGGGGTTGCCGCTTCGCTCGGCGAGTCCGGCGATGACGACGTTCGCGGACGCGCCGATAAGGGTGCCGTTGCCGCCGAGGCACGCGCCGAGGGCCAGCGACCACCACAAAGCCATCATCTGCGGGCTGTGGACCGCGGTGTGAAAGTCGGCGCCGCGGGGCGCGAGCGCGTGCGCGACCTCCAGCAGCATGGGGTTGACCGCGGCGACGAAGGGGATGTTGTCAACCACCGACGACAGCACCGCTGAGCCCCACAGCAGCGCGATGGCGGTCAGGGGTATGCTGCTATGCGCGAGGGCAAGCAGTCGCCCGGCGATCGCGGCGATCACGCCCGCCTCCTTGAGCCCGCCCACCAGGATAAAGAGCCCGAAGAAGAACAGCAGAGTGGGCCATTCGATCTCGTGCAGCACTTCCTCCAGCTTGGCCCCGCCTACCACCAGCAGCAGCGCCGCCCCCGCGAGCGCGACGGTGGCGGGCTGCAGGTGCAGGGCCTCGTGCAGGAAGAACCCGATTATGGTCAGGCCCAACACGACCAGGCAGCGCCGCAGCAGTGGCCGGTCGGTGATGGCCTTGCTCTCGTCGAATTCGAAGATGCGGGCGCGCATTTCCTCGCTGATGGTGATGCTGCGGCGGAAGAGCCAGCGCACGGTCGCGAGGTAGGCGATGAAGATGATGACGATGACGGGGGTGAGGTG
>Ga0315279_10006795_pt1 | contig 14349 bp, 12 predicted proteins | sample YL17G06_20_MG_FD_203694 | JGI IMG/M metagenome (GOLD analysis project Ga0315279, IMG submission 203694) | Sediment microbial communities from Yellowstone Lake, YNP, Wyoming, USA - YL17G06_20 | ecosystem: Environmental > Aquatic > Freshwater > Lake > Sediment | place: USA: Wyoming | collected... | reverse complement strand
AAAACAATGGTGCCTATCTCGCCGATTAGATTGCTGCTGTAGTAAAAAATATGAAATACTGTTTCTCGATGCTTATTCTGGTGGCTGTACTCGTTGTCGGAATGGCGTGTGAGCAAACAAAGGTCAAGCATAAGTCGCAGACAGGCACGGAACCCAAGACAAACCAGGAACCCACAACAGTTTATAAGCCGCTGCTGCTCCTTGATGATGGTACGGGTGTCGGTTTGCTGGATAAACCTGTAGCTGACAATAGTCGCTGTTACGTTTGCCACCTGAACTACATCCAAGAGGATATCGCCGTTATCCACGCACAGGCAAAAATCGGCTGTGCAGATTGCCACGGTGATTGTGATGCCCACATTGCCGATGAGTCCTGGGCCTCAGGCGGCAATGGCACACCGCCCGGTATCATGTATACTCCGGACAAAGTTAATCCGTTCTGTTTGGGCTGTCATACCAAAGACAATATTGACGTCGAACAACACAAACCTCTATTCGCCGGTACCGCCAAAGAAAAGTATTGTACAGATTGTCACGGTGACCACCGCTTGGCACATCGCAGATGCAAATGGAAATAGACTTGCCGATGTATGCCTGCTATTGTTATATGGTGGTCTCTACGACCTGATTTTAAACGGCTATTGCTGCCGGCCCGGAAAAATTACGCCCGGATAGTTGCAGTTTGAGGAGGTTTTTGGTATTTTAAACAGGTTGACAGGTTTAGAAGTGTTGCGAAAGAATTATAATATGTGTAATCCCGATAGATAGAGAGGGATGGTTGAACTGCTGTTTTTTATTTCCCCTATGTTAAGGAGGTCATTATGAAACGGTATCGATTATTGATTCTGGTTTTGTGTGTCACTGTAGTTGGCTTCAATGTGCTTCTGGTCTATTCTGGTGAGCAAAATAAGACCAGCGATGATTTCCGCCAGCAGTTTGTCAAGAACTTCCAGCGATTGTCGCTGAACACGACGATTGGTGACGCTATGATGCTGCGAATCCTGGTGGAAAGCATAAGGGCAAAGCGCGGAGTCGAAGTAGGGTCTGCCAACGGTTTCGGAGCCATCAATATGGGAATAGGTTTTGAGAGGAATGGAGGCCACCTTTATACGCTTGAAATCGACCCCCAGATGGTGAAAGAATGCCGGGAAAATTTGCAGAAGGTCGGCCTGGAGAATACGGTTACCTCCATAGAAGGAGATGCTCTCAAGACGCTGACGCAACTGGAGGGCGAGTTTGACTTTGCCTTTCTCGATGCGAGAAAGGAGGATTATCTTAAATATCTCAAGCTGCTCGAGCCAAAGCTGAAACCTGGCGCCGTGATAGTCGCTGACAATGTCATTCGTTCTGCTAAGGCGATGAAGGATTTTCTTGATTACGTCCAGGAAAGCCCCAGCTACGATACGGTTATTATCCGCGCCTCTATGGAGAAAGGGGATGGCCTGTCGGTCAGCTATAAGATAAAGTAGCTTGTTCTCCCAACCTGTGGGAGGTAAAAATGAGCAAAAACAATCAACAAAATAATGATGTCTATAACCACATCAGTCGTCGCAGCATGCTTCGAATGGCCATCAGTGCCGGTGTTGGCGGTGCCGCAGCTCTAACCCTTAATTCCTGTGTGGCCGTCAACAAACGTATTGAACGAGTAGCTGCTAAAGGCCGAATCAACCAGTCTGTCGCTTACTGGTGTTTCGAGAAGTACTGGGATGTTGAGCAGACCTGTCAGATTGCCAAAGAGCTTGGCTGCAAAAGTGTGGAATTGGTTGAGCCGCAACATTGGCCTATCCTCCGCAAGTATGGTCTTGTATGTGCTATTGTTAGCAGCCACGGTTTTGATAAAGGAATGAACAACCCTAATTATCACGATATGTGCCTGGAAAAACTCCACGACTCAATTGACGCCTGCTCGCAGTACGGCTTCCCCAGCGTTATAACCTTTACCGGTTTCCGTGAAGACGTTCCGGACGATGAAGGAATCAAAAATTGCGTCAACGGTTACAAACAGATAATCGGCTACGCCGAAAAGAAGAAGGTCAATCTGTGTCTTGAGATTCTAAACAGCCGTGTGAATATCGAAATGAAAGGCCACCCCGGCTACCAGGGCGACCACACCGATTACTGTATGGAGATTGTCAGGCAGGTCGGCTCGCCGAGAATGAAGCTGCTGTTTGATATCTACCACGTCCAGATTATGGACGGCGATATTATAACTCGCATCCGCCAGTACAAAGACTACATTGGGCACTACCATACTGCCGGCAATCCGGGTCGCCGTGAGCTCGACGACAAGCAGGAAATTAACTACATACCCATAATGCAAGAAATCGCGCGGACAGGTTACACTGGCTATGTCGGCCAGGAGTTCGTTCCGACCGGCGACCCCCTGAAGGGTCTCAAACAAGCTGTTGCACTCTGCGATGTGTAGGCTATCAGTCGCAACGTGTAGAAGGTCTCTTTCTTGTCGGTGCCAAAATAGAAGGTTACGCCCAATTTTCTTGCATTATTGCCCTTATGGATGTAAAATAACAGGGAATTCAACACCGTGCGATGTCTGATGATTTGTATTTTATTTGGTCGTATCATATTGCGTCTGTAGCTCAATTGGATAGAGCATCGGTCTACGGAACCGGAGGTTGCAGGTTCGAGTCTTCCCAGGCGCGTTAGGAATCGCATTTTTGATAGCGCTAGTCGCAGCGCCCTGTAATGCCTCACGGCTGGCTGATATGTCAATTCTAAGTTCAGAACTTCTCTCCAAACTCTCGGTTCTACGCCCTATTCACAAAATTGGCCTATCTTATAACGTATTAAATGTCAAGATTTTGCAGCGTTTTTCCTTGACCGAATAGTAATCGGAGATTACGAGCTGGTCACTGGCAATCAGTTAAGTGTTCAGGCTTGGTTCAAAACAACTAACACTCTCGGTGGTAACGGCGATTATATTAGCCCCCTGGTTTCTAAACTTTGGAGTGGTATAACGGCGACCATAACCCGAATTTACAGAAACAATGTTACACTACCAGCATATTTACTACTCGTTAAAATAACTACGAAAATATCATATACGGGCTAATGTGAAAAAATCTATTCTGGCTGTATCCTATAGTATAGGGTAAAGTATTCGTGTGGCCAGTTTTGGCTTAGTTAGGTGATTTGTGATATGGATACAAAAACAAAGGGTATTTTGGCGGTTCTTGGAGCAAGCGTTATGTGGGCAGTCGAGCCTATCACTGCCAAATTAGCGTACACGGACTCAGATTTTATTGAGACATCCTTAGTTCGAGCAATTATTGCTGCCTTAATCGGTTTTTTTTACGTTTTTATCACAAATAGTAGAAAGCTCGTGGTCACAAAAAAGCAATTCTCAGCATTAATCTACATTGCCATTGTGGGCACAGTCTTTGCAGATTTGCTGTACTTTTTTTCTTTATCGAAGGTTCCTGTACTGAACGCGGTTCTGATAGGTCACATGCAGCCGATTTTCATTGTTCTGATAGGCTTCTTTCTTTTGAAAGAAGATAGGCTTAGTGTGTCTGATTACTTAGGTATCTTGACAATGATATTTGCAGGGATTTTTGTCACAGCAAAGACGCCAGCAAATTTGCAGATGCTCAAATTAGGGACAATTGGAGACATGTACGTAGTGTTAGCAACTGCGGCTTGGGCAACAACAGCAGTCGTTATGAGGAAATATCTTAGACAACTCAACGCAGGTACAGTAACGTTTTATAGATTCTCAATGGGTGCCGCGTTACTTACTGTTTATGTCTCACTTACTTCATCGCTTGTTATTTCAAACATTTATCAAATTCTCGTCGGTGTCGTGGTTGGTACAGGAACCATACTCTACTACGAGGGTTTAAAGCGAATCAAGGCTGCTCAGGTTTCTGCACTGGAACTTGCAACGCCCTTTTTTGCGGTGTTATTTAGTTTCTTGGTACTGGGAGAATTGACTACTATTATGCAACTTTTCGGGATTGCCTTACTATGGGTAGGAGTCTACTTATTGTCGAAGAGAGAACCTATGTATTTCTGAAAGATAATCCTATATAGCAAGTATGCACTTCTGAACAACCATTGTTTTGTTAGATCAACGAGATAGCGGAGAGCGACGTACCCTCTTCGGACGAACTATTTTTTGTGTATAAGCCGACGGCACCACCTTACGTTGTGGTTCTTGGTCGATGCTGACAATGTCATTCGTTCTGCTAAGGCGATGAAGGATTTTCTTGATTACGTCCAGGAAAGCCCCAGCTACGATACGGTTATTATCCGGGCCTCTATGGAGAAAGGTGACGGCCTGTCGGTCAGCTATAAGATAAAGTAGCTTGTTCTCTCAACCTGTGGGAAAAATCACTTCGCGTTTTTATAACCGAGTCGGTAAAGGTGAGCATCCCATGCTCTGAAGCTATCTTTGAAAACAACATCCTTTGAGTTGATTGCCCGACTCTCACCGGGCACCTCCACTGTCCTTACGCCCTCAAGACCCTGCGGATATTGCCGATTTGCAATTACCGGGTTTTGGTTTGACGGAAATCGTGGTTATAGGTATTGTATGTTTGGAAAGTCCCAATGAGAATAGAGGTGCGAAATGAAAGTTATAAGCGAAGTAGTGTTCTTTCTTTTGATGTGCAGTGCTGTAGTTCTTGCCGACGGTAACGAGCCGGCAGGAGAGACTCTGGTCTATCGTGGAGCGAGCGATGCCTCAGCAGCAGTCGCCATCACTGACGATATGTTCGTTGTGGCCGATGATGAGAATAATATATTGAGGGTTTATAAAAGCAGCGGAGGCGGGCTGCCTGAATTTTGTTTCGATATGACGGTTTTTCTCGGTATCGAGCCGGAATACCCCGAAGCGGATATTGAGGGGGCGACGATGATAGGGGACCGCATCTACTGGATTACTTCACACGGTAGAAACAAAGATGGCCAAATGAGGCCGAACCGGTATCGTTTTTTTGCTACAAAGGTTTTGGTCGAAGATGGGAAGATTCGTATCGCCCCTGTCGGCAAACCATTCAAGACCCTCGTGCACAGATTGGTCCGGACACAGACGGGCCGGCGTCTGGGATTGGATAAGGCGACACGGTTCGATGATGTCGGCCTTACAAAAAAAGAACTCAGGAAACTGGCACCCAAAGAGCAGGGACTTAACATCGAAGGGCTTTGCGCATCAGCCGATGGCAAGACAATCTATATTGGATTCAGGAACCCTTTGGTGTATGACGGGACAGCCAGGCGGGGCAAGGCGGTTGTTCTGCCTTTGAATAATCCGGCGGCGGTAATCGAAAAGGGTGAAGCACCGATTTTTGGCGAGCCGATGCTGTGGAACCTGGGCGGCTTGGGGATAAGGAGTATGGAATACTCCCATTTCCATAAGGTGTATTTCATTATTGCCGGGCCTGCTGACGAGAGCCCCGCGTTTATCCTGTATCGCTGGTCAGGAGAAAAAGAGGCACCGCCGGTGCTGGTTCGCCGGTTAAGCCAGGGCGATTTTACTCCCGAGGCGCTTATCCCCTTTAAGAATTCCTCCCGGCTGTTGCTACTTAGTGACGATGGGATGTTGCCTATCAAGGTCTCTGACGCAGCGGAATGTAAGGAGGGTGAGCTTTTGGCGGATGGAACGTGCCCGAATAAATTTCTGGCCGACTCTGACAAAAAAACTTTCAGGGGAATTTGGCTGACCCCGTAAGACCAACCCCGACTTGTCGGGGGCAGGTAAGAAAAATGAGTTCTGACGGGGTTGACTGTCAAAAATTTTTGGGTAAATTTATACGAATCCCATTCTTAATTTGGGATTTTGAATCTTGACTGTCGTCAGATTGTTCATTGTTATGAGTTCATAGTTCATCGACAATAAACGACAAGCAACGAACGATGAACAATGAACTACGAACTATCTGCGTGAGTTTTCAAAGGTGGTGAATATGATAGAGGTCAAAGAAATCAGGCGTAGTTTCGGGGCGGTTGTTGCTGTGGATGGTATCTCATTCAATGTCGGAAAAGGCCAGGTGCTGGGGCTACTGGGGCCTAATGGAGCAGGCAAAAGCACGGCAATGAGAATACTGGCTTGTTTCCTGCGGCCTGACAGCGGAACCGCTACTGTGTGCGGTTATGATATTCTGCGAAGCCCCATCGATGTGAGGCGGTCGCTCGGATATTTGGGAGAAAATGTGCCGGCGTATAATGAGATGACCGTCGGCTCTTTTTTGGACTTTATCTGCGATGTCAGGCGGATTAAAGGTAACGACCGTAAGCGTGCCCTCGACCGTATTGTCCCGATGTGCTCAGTCGATTCTGTGTACCATCAGACTATTGAGACACTGTCAAAGGGATATAAGCGGCGTGTCGGGCTGGCTCAAGCCCTGATTCACGACCCGCAGGTCCTTATTCTCGATGAACCCACCGATGGGCTGGATCCCAATCAAAAGCACGAGGTCAGGCAGTTGATAAATAAGATGTCAAAGGATAAGTGTATAATTGTCTCAACCCACATTCTCGAAGAAGTAGAAGCCGTTTGTTCGAGGACGATAATCATTGCCAGGGGCCGGATATTGGTCGATTCAACGCCAGCAGAGTTGAAGGAAAAGTATAAGTGTAGTCTGGATGAAGTCTTCCGTAAGATTACGAAAACTAAAGCTGCTTAGCAGATTGTTCATTGTTATGTGTTCATTGTTATGTGTTCATTGTTATGTGTTCATAGTTCATCGACGATAAACAACAAGCAACGAACTACGAACAATGAACTACGAACTATCTGCGCGAGGTTTTCAGAGTTATGAGTTCATAGTTCATCGACGATAAACAACAAGCAACGAACTACGAACAATGAACTACGAACTATCTGCGTGAGGTTTTCTGAGGGATACAAAAAATGAACAGTTTTTTAGCGGTGTTCAAAAGGGAGCTAAAAGGTTATTTTACAACCCCTCTTGCTTATGTATTTCTTGTGATTTTTTTGTTCTTCTCGGGGTATCTGACATTCAAAGACGGATTTTTTGAAATGCGGCAGGCGGATATGCGAGTGTTCTTTATGAACCTGCCGCTGCTGTTTGTTTTTATGGTGCCGTCGGCAGCGATGCGTCTGTGGGCCGAAGAGCGCAAGGTCGGTTCGATTGAGCTTTTATTTACCCTGCCCATTACAGTTGTGCAGGCGGTTTTAGGCAAGTTCTTTGCAGCGTGGTTTTTCCTTATCATTGCGCTGGCGTTGACTTTCCCTATGGTGATTACTGTTTGTTATCTCGGTAACCCTGACGTCGGCTTGATAATTACCGGTTACCTCAGCAGCTTGCTTATGGCCGGCGGGTTTTTAGCTATCGGCTGTTTTTTTTCAGCAGTCAGCAAGAACCAGGTAATAAGTTTTGTCCTCTCGGTGGTTGCCTGTGCGGTGCTTGTTTTTGCAGGTATGCCGACGACGCTAAGTTACTTCTCGACGTTTTTGCCGAAGGGTTTGGTGTCGGCGATAGAGAATATGAGTTTTCAGACGCACTTTGAGTCAATCCAGAGGGGTGTGCTGGAGTTTAAGGACCTTTCATATTTCGTGCTGCTGATTATTGGTTGGATTGCCGCCTGTTGTATTGTTTTAGAGGAAAGGAAGGCCAGCTAATGAACCCCGTTAAAAATCTTAAAACTGGCCCCGTTAGAAATTCCCAAACGGAGCAATTAAGGAGCTTGTAGGATTATGACACAAAAGCGACAAATTTATAACGGGGTGAACCGAGCGATACGGGCAATTATTGGTGCGGCTCTCGTTCTGGTGATTGCTTTCGCTGCTATAAGTGTTTGCCAGAGTGTTGGAAAGACCTGGAAGGTCGATATTACCGACCAGAAGATTTATACACTCTCAAATGGGACGAAAGCGATTTTGGCCAAGCTCAACCAGCCGATTAAGGCAAAGCTTTACTATGCAAAGACCGCCACCTTGAAAGCGCCGGACCAGATTAGGTATTTCAACAATTATTACCAGTTCGTCAAAGCGCTATTGGAAGAATATGTTGCGGCGGCTGGGGGTATGATTGAATTACAAATAATTGACCCAAGACCTTTTTCCGAGGATGAGGTAGAGGCATTGCGGTGCGGTTTGAGGCGGTTTCCCATAACTGAGGAGGAGAATTTCTTCTTTGGGCTGGTTGTGCAGACGCCGTTCGGGGTTGAAAAGATTATACCGTTCTTTTCGCCGGAACGCCAGAATTTTGTCGAGTATGACATAAGCTATCTTATAGACACAGCGATTACCCGGCAGAAGAGGACTGTAGGCATAATAAGCTCGCTGCCTGTAATGGGTGATGATATGAGCGGGTATATGGCCCAGATGATGCGGATGCAGGGTCAGCAGCCCAGACCCCCCTGGACTTTCATCGAGCAGTTGCGCAGGCAATACGAGGTCAAACAAGTACCCGCAGACGTCAATGAGATTAAGGATGTTGATATTCTGCTGGTCATTCACCCAAAAAATCTGCCGGACCAAACCTTGTTTGCGATAGACCAGTTTGTGCTGAAAGGCGGCAGGACTATTGTGTGTGTTGACCCGTATTGCTTTGCCGACAGACCCGACAGAATGGCTATGCAGATGGGGATGCCGCCTACGCGTAATTCCGACCTGAATGTGCTTTTGCGAACCTGGGGTCTTGAAATGCCTGAGAACACATTTGCCGGCGACAAAAACCTGGCGGTGCCGGCTTCCGTCGCCGCTGACCAGAGGCCTGAGCGGATTATTGGCTACCTTGCTCTGACACTTGGCTGCTTCAATACCGACAATGTGATTGCGGCGGAGCTTAACCAGGTGAGAGTTTTGTTCGCCGGAGTACTGAAGGAAGTCGAAAAGCCCCAACAGAAAGAAGAGACACCCCAGATTAAGCGAACGCCGCTCATTATGACCACCGCTAAGGGAAATACCTTCTCGATAAGCAGCCCTTATGAATTGATGATGCTGCAGCCGTCGATGCTTATGAATAGATTTATCGAGGGCAATAAACCCGTAGTGATGGGGTATTTAGTTACGGGTCGTTTTAAGAGTAGTTTCCCCGATGGCGTCGATGTTAAGGTCGAGTCTGACGAAGATAAGTCTTCAGAAAAGGAGTCAGAGGACCCTAATAAGGTTAAAGAAGCGAAGAAGCATCTTACGGGTCTAAAAGAAGCCACAGAGGACTGTGCGGTGGTGGTTTTTGCGGATGTTGACTTTATAAGCGATGCGCTGGCCTATCGGGAACCTTTCCCCGGCTTTGGCAAAATTATCGTTGGCGACAATAGTGCTCTATTGCTCAACGCCATTGAGGACTTCACCGGCTCAGGCGATTTAATTTCAGTCAGGTCGCGAGGCAATTACCGGCGGCCGTTCATCGTTGTTGATGAAATTGAAAGACAGGCCGAAGAGGCAACAGCAGAAGAGGTGAACAAAATTAACGCGCAGATTGCTATCTTCCAGGGCCAGTTACAATCTATTGTCGCATCGGCCAAAGAAGGGCAGGAAGAGGTTATCGGCAGCTCTATATTGCAGAAGAAAAAGGAGCTGGAGTTAAAGATTCACGAAGCCCAGCGCCAACTTCGCGAGGTTAAAATGAAACGGCGTGAGCGAATTGAGCGTCTTGGCCGAAAGCTGCAATACGCCGATACCTCAGTAGCTCCGGCGGCCATACTGGTAATTGCAGTAATGCTGGGTGTCTGTCGCACTGTTAGAAAGAGACATTACATAAGTCATGCAAGTGATGCGTAACGAGCGATGAGGGACGATTGACGAGAGACGAGGTTTGGAAATGAGCAGCAGAAAACTTGTAATACTTGGCATTGTTGCAGTTTTAATGGTGATATGGGCTGTGGTTCAATCACGCATTTCGAGCGGGTCCAGAGCAGGGCCGGAGCGGATAACTTATCTTATCCAGGGACTCGACCCGGCTGATATAGGCAGCATTGTTTTAGGGGCTGGTGACAGTGCCGTAACCTTAAAGCGTGAGGGTGGACGTTTTGTTGTTGTCAATAAGGACAATTATCCCACTGATGCAAAACAGATAAACAATTTGCTCACAAAGTGCCTGGAAATTCGCACATCGGGATTATATACAGACAATCCTGCCAATCACGAAGACCTCGGAGTAACTGAACAAAAGGCCCGCAGTGCGGTCAAATTTCTAAAGCCGGATTCATCGGTGCTTACAGGTGTTATCGTCGGAAAAGATAGGGAGCTTGGGGAGGGCAGTTATGTTCGGTTGGCTTCCAGCGATAAGGTTTACGTATCACCGAGTGCGCCCTGGTTCGGCGGGCGGGCGATAGATTACATTCAGCAGGAGCTAATTTCAGCCAAGCGTGAGGATATCCAGTCGGTGACAGTTACTTCTCCAGGCGGCCAATATTCATTGAAAGCCGGTGAGGATGGCAAAACCGTGGTGCTGGAAGATATGCCTGCAGGCAAGAGACTGAAAAGTAGCGACAGCGAGACAGTTTTCTCTGCCTTGACGAGCATCAGACTCGAAGATGTTAAGAAAAACTCTGGAGGGCTATCCTTCGACCGGCAGTTTGTTTGCCATCTGAAGGATTCGACCGTTTATACACTAAAGCTTGCTCAAAAAGATGGTAAGACCTGGATAACTTGTGAGGCAAACTTTACAGATACAACGCCTGTTGTTGTCAAGGAAAATGAAGTTCAGTCCGAGGAGCAGTTGAAGAAAAACGAAGCCAAACTGCTTGCCCGCGACAGAGCCAAAGAATTCGCTATCAAGCATCAGGGCTGGGTTTACGAAATTGCTGACTGGAAGGCCAAGTACCTGACCAGACAGCTTTCGGATTTGCTCGAGGATGAGCCCAAGCCCAAAGAAAAAGCCGAGGAACCTAATGCGGTAATCGAATAGCGTTTAGCGTATACTACGAACTATAAACTACGAACAACGAACTATCAAAGTGTTCAAAGGGGTAGGTAACGGTTTTTGGTGGCGTATGACGAAAAGAATAAAATGCCTGACCTTTATGCTCGTTCTAACTTTGTTGAGCGGGCTGGGCGAAGGTAAAGATTATCCGTATCGCTGGGTTTATGTCTCGAGGTCGCTTCGCAGCGATAGCGATGTTGCGGATATAAACAGTATAACCAAAACCGCATCCGAGCACGGCCTGAATGGTATGGTTCTCGCCGCAGGGCTTGATAATCTTGACCTCCAGCCCCCGGAATTCTTCGAAAGATTGGAACAGGTTAAGCATATCTGCATGCAGCGCAACATCAAAATAATCCCAACGGGTTTCTCGGTCGGATACGGAGGTTCTGTCCTTTCCCACGACAAAAACCTGGCGGCGGGTATTGCTGTAAAGGACGCCTTGTTTGTTGTGGAAAATGGCACAGCACATCTGGTATCGGACCCCCCTGTCCAAATCATAAACCCCGGATTCGAAGAATACAGTAAAAACCGCCTGGCGGGATACAAATTCCACGACAGACCCGGCGAGGTCTCGTTCGTTGACAGAGAGGTCTTCAAAAGCGGTAAAGCTTCCCTGAGGTTTGAAAACTTCGGCAAATATGAGCACGGGCATGCGAGAGTTATGCAGGAGGTCAAGGTTCGTCCACATCGCTGTTACAGGTTGACCTGTCAGGTTAAGACCGAGCAGATTGAACCCGCTGACTCTTTGCGGGTGGCGATTCTGAGCACTGATGGACGTGACCTTGCTCCCTTGGACCCGGCAGTTCCATCTTCTACCGACTGGCGCAAAGTGGTTATGGGTTTTAACAGCTTAAACTTCGATACAGTCAGAATATATGTCGGTCTCTGGGGTGGAAAATCAGGAAAGCTTTGGGTTGACGATTTGCAGCTTGAGGAGGTTGGCCTTTTGAATGTCCTGCGGCGACCGGGGACGCCGTTGATAGTGCGAGGCGAGGAATCACAACAACTTTACGAGGAAGGCAGGGATTTTGCTGCGGTAAAAGACCTAATGCTGAATTTTAAATTTGACCACCAGTCACCTGTGCTCCAGATACTGCCGGAAAGCAGGATTAATCCGCTAATAAGCTACTACCACGACTTGGCAGGCAGAATTAAAAATGGCGAGCGCCTGAGAGTAAGTTACTACCACGGGATTGCAGTAAATAGAGGCCAGGTTACCGTCTGTATGTCGGAGCCAGAGCTCTATGAAATCTGGGAAAAACAGACCCAGCTTTTACACAAGCACCTTGCCCCAGGTAAGTATTTGCTGAGTATGGATGAGATAAGAGCAGGTGGTGCCTGCGAGGCGTGCAAAAGCCGTAAGATGACGATGTCCCGGATACTCGGCGACTGCATAACCAAACAGGTCGAGATAATCCGCAAGGCCAACCCTCATACCGAGGTTTTTATATGGTCTGATATGCTCGACCCGAACCACAACGCCCACGACAATTACTATCTTGTTGAAGGCGACTTCACCGGCTCCTGGAATTACATCCCGAAGGATTTAATTATCGTTTGCTGGTATTACGATAAGCGTAACGAGTCGCTCAAGTTCTTTTCATCTCTCGGATTCAAAACTCTGGCGGGGGCTTATTATGATGGCGATACGCTCGACAACCCAAAGGGCTGGCTTGAGGTCCTGAACCGCACTTCTGGAGCTTGTGGGATAATGTACACAACCTGGGAGAATAAATACCAGCTCCTCGCGCCGTTTGGAGACCTTGTCCGCCGGCCGTAACGGTTGGCTCGTAACTGGCCGAGGAAATCGCTGATTGAAAATCAACAATCACCAATCGACAATCATTTACGTGGTTACCGTTAAATATTCCGTATCCACGGCAAACCGTATCGCTCCTTCATACACAGCCGGAATAAGTAAACTGTCGCCTGCCTTAAATTCGACGGGATTTCCCTCATCTGCCGGAATCGTTCCACAGCCGGATATGATAATGAGTATTTTCATTTCGCCCGGCAAAACGAGCACCTCATTGTCCCCGGCCTGATGGCCTTTATCTATCTTGAAGTATTCGCAATCTGCCAGCCGACCGAACCTCGTTGCTGTAAGATTATCGCCTCTCTGCTCGAAGTGTATGCTCTCAAGTGCTTCTTCGATGTGTAGTTCTCTTTTCTTTCCGCTGGAGTCAACTCTGTTCCAGTCAAAAACTCGGTAGGTGGTGTCGGAAGGCGTTTGAATCTCAGCTATTAGTATTCCTGGCCCAATGCTGTGAGCTGTTCCTGCAGGAAGAAAATGGCACTCACCCTCCTTAACAGTGACCTTTGCCAGCATTTGGGCGATACTGCCTTTCTTTATCGCTTCGGCGAACTTCTCCCTTGTAACGCCTTTTTTTAACCCCTTATAAATCATCGCACCATCCGCAGCGGATACGATATACCAGCACTCGGTCTTTGGCTCCCCCTTACCCAGACGCCGGCAGGTCTCTTTATCAGGATGAACCTGCACGCTCAGGACATCCTCGGCGTCTAAAAATTTTACAAGTAGCGGAAAAGGCCCTGAAAAGTCCTCATCGCTCATTATTTCTTTCGGGTATGTTTCAATTGCCCAGCCGAGAGTTCGCCCAGCCAGTTCCCCATTTGCGATTATGGATTTATCCGCTGGCAAATCGGCCAACTCCCAGCTTTCGCCGATTTTTTCACCCGCAGGTATATCCTTGCCGAAGACCTCTCGCAGTTTTTGCCCGCCCCAAATCCGCTGCTTGTATATCGGCTTAAACTTCAATGGATATGCTTTCATAGCAGGTATTCTAACCGCACCCTCCCTCATTGTCCACAACCCAACCTTACTCTTTTTATACCATCAAACCGTAAACCGTAATACAACTTATGATGAAGACGAACATATGGATTTTTACCTTTTTCTTGCTTTTCCTGCCAATCACCGCTATAATACGTTAAGTCGCGGATTTTTAACCTTTGCTCTACAACGATATGTTAAGACGTAGTGACTGGTGCGTTCGCAAGCCGGGTCGAGATAATAATGAGGAGTAACAAATGGACCTGCAAGGTATTCGTGAAGCTTTGCACAGACAACCCTTTGAGCCGTTCAGTATTCGTCTGGCAGATGGGCGGTCTCTGGCCGTTCCGCATCCGGAGATGATGGCTGTTGGTAAACGTCGGGTCATCGTAGTTGAGCCGGATGACGCCTGGATGGTTTTAGAGCCGTTGTTGATTGTGTCCTTGGACTACAATGGCAAACACCGACCTCGCGCCAAACGGCACAAAAAGAGCAATACTTGACGGTTGACTCCGCTCGTAAGAAACTCGTCGCCGCAGGCCCTCTCCCCGCCGCATGATGGGGCTAATCCAACAGATTATACTGGGTGGTCCAATATGTCGTTAGACGGATGGTCGATATGGGCAGATTAAGAGACTTTCTGAAGCGAATCACGGGTATTTCCACGCCTCTTGGTGGTTTCACATGGATACCACCTAG
>Ga0315279_10006794_pt1 | contig 14350 bp, 11 predicted proteins | sample YL17G06_20_MG_FD_203694 | JGI IMG/M metagenome (GOLD analysis project Ga0315279, IMG submission 203694) | Sediment microbial communities from Yellowstone Lake, YNP, Wyoming, USA - YL17G06_20 | ecosystem: Environmental > Aquatic > Freshwater > Lake > Sediment | place: USA: Wyoming | collected... | reverse complement strand
GGATGAAGTGATTGACCTTTACTTCCTCAACATCCCAATGGGGTAAGGAATATCCCTTTCTTCCTTCCCCGCCTTGCTCAAAGATCAGGGGTTCGTCTTGAATCAATCCAGTGTCTTTAATGGTTGTCATGAATTTGTCCCGTTTTTCTTTTTCCCTTTCTATTTCTGCCATTCCTGCGAAAACTGGAATCCATGCTTCCCATAATTCTTTCCTGGATTCCCGCTGGAGTTTACCCCGTACTTAATACGGGGCGGGAATGACAACGAGATAGGCTATCCCCGTAAGGCACCCTCCAGGGTCTCAGCCCAACGATCGATCTCTTCCTTTTTATTCATCTCGGTCACTGTGACGAGGAGATGATGATCGAGTTCAGGATAAAATTTTCTCAAGGGAAGACCCCCTATCATCCCCTCCTTTTTTAATTTTCCCAAAACGTTTTCAGGCTCCTTTTCAATCTGCAAGACGAATTCATTAAAAGTAGGGGCAATAAAATTCAGTTTGCAACCACGAATTCTCGAAACGGCCCTCTTTGCATATTCTGCCTTGCTCAAATTCATCATCGCTAATTCTTTCAAACCCTCTTTCCCGAGGCAGGATAAATAAACCGTTGCCATCAGGGCACAAAGTCCCTCATTCGTACAAATATTGGAGGTGGCTCGTTCCCTCCGAATATGCTGCTCCCTGGTTGCAAGGGTAAGGACAAAACCCCTCTTCCCTTCCAAATCAATCGTCTCGCCAACTAACCGGCCAGGCATATTTCTGACAAACTTTTCCTGAGTGGTGAAGATACCGAGATAAGGACCACCGTAAGAAACAGGAATGCCAAGGCTCTGGCCTTCGCCCGCAACAATATCGGCTCCCATCGCGCCAGGAGGCTGCATCATCCCATAGGCGATGGCTTCACTGAAACCTACAATCACCAATCCACCTATGCCGTGGACCCTTTCTCCAATGGGTTGGAGATCTTCAATGACACCAAAAAAGTTGGGGCTCTGAATCACCACTGCGCTCACATCTTCTTTAAGAAGATCAAACAAAATTTTCTCATTCGTTCGACCCTCATCCCTCTTATAAGGAACCAGGATAATCTCCTGTTGATCAGGGTCGATGTAGGTCTGAATCACCCTTCGATATTCAGGATGGATCGCCTGTGAGAGAAGGACTTTCTTCTTTTTGGTAATCCGGTACGCCATCAAAACAGCTTCTGCTAAACTTGAGGCTCCGTCATAAAGCGATGCGTTTGAAACTTCCATCCCTGTCAACTGACACATCAAGGTTTGGTATTCGAAGATCGCTTGAAGTGTTCCCTGGCTAATCTCAGGCTGATAAGGGGTGTAGGCAGTGTAAAATTCGGAACGGGAGACCAGATGAGGAACGACAGCAGGAACGAAATGATGGTAAGCCCCTGCTCCGAGAAAATTGCTCGTTATGGGAACCTGGAGTCTTTGGAAGTGGCGAAGGAGATCCGGTTCGGATAGAGGTTCAGGAAGGTTCAAGGGTTTGGAAAGCCTGACTTCTTTGGGAATGGTCTGGAAGAGGTCCTCCACTCTCTTGACGCCAATGGCGTCGAGCATCTTTCGAATATCTTCTTCGGTATGGGGGAGGTAACGCATAAAGTCCTGCATCTACAATTCCTCGGGTAAACCCCGTTAGAAATTCCAGTCGTTGCGACTCGAAACCGGGCGGGGCATTATTTCTAACGGGGTAAAGACCCCTGATAAGCTTTGGAGGATAAGAGTCCTTTTAACTCTTCTCTGTCTCGAATCTCCATTTTAACCAACCACCCTTTCCCATAAGGATCTTCATTGACGAATTGAGGATGATCCTTGAGGGTAAAGTTTTCATCTGTTATTTTACCTGTCATCGGGGAGTAGATATCAGCAACGGTCTTTACAGATTCGACCACTCCAATGCTATCTCCTTTTTTAAACTCAGATCCAACTTCAGGAATATCCACATAGACGATATCCTTCAATTGGCTCTGAGCATAGTCCGTCAGTCCGATCGTCACCTGGCTTCCTTCATCTCGTAGAGTCAAGTCTCCGACTTTTACCCACTCATGGCTCTCTGTGTAAAGCAAATCTTCAGGAAATTTCATCGGTAACCCCCATTATCTATAACGCCCTGCACCACGTAGGGTGCAGGACTGCCCTGAACTCTATGTAGTTCAGGGTGATTCGTGCTTCGTGATTCATGTATCGTGAATTCCATTATCCCTCAATTATAATCTTTTATTTTAATTTTTCTAAGGGAATATTGATGACCGTTTCGAGGATGGAGATGTGCTTCAGTTCACCCTCGATCAGGATCATATGTTTAGAAGTTTTAGGTGGCATTCTTCTACCTGCTAACGCCGTTTGAATGATCATCTCTTTGGTGACCGTCTCCCCCTCCCTATAAGGAAGTACCTCTATTTCCGGGGATTGGTAGTTGAAAAGAATCACGGGAATCCTCTTACACCCCATCTTTTTTAAAGCATGTAATCGATGATGTCCATCTAAAATGATGTAAGTTTTTTTATCCACAGCGATAGGCATTTTAAGAATCCCGTCTGATAGGATTTCGTTTTTCAATTCCTCCAAATAATCGGGCCGAATCTCCTCGTGTTCTCTCAATGCTTCTAATTCGATAAAAACAATATCCTTCACCTTCTCCAAACTCAATTCTTCGGAGCAGCTTGATGGATGAACTTTGGCACGATGTCTTTTCTTTCTCATGGTAGCTACCCCTTTTAGATCTCCCCAAAATAAAAGGAGGAAGACGATTGAATTCGTATCGCCTTCCTCCTGTCTTTTGACCTGAGAGATTATCCCTTAAAAACTTCGGATTTTTCCCCTTCGGTGTCCCGCCCTGAGCAAAAGTCGAAGGGCCGGATCTTTCCAGGATTTAATCAAATTACAGTCCTTTTGCCTGAGAGTTTCGTCCCAATCTTTACGGGATTTGCCCCTTCGGCGCCCCTTTTGATAAGGGGTCTCTCCTGTAACTAAAAAAATTTTGTATCAATTATATAGGGATGTCAAGAGGAATTTGAGGGATTTCTTGAAAAGACAAGAAATCCGTGATTACTTAGATTTCAAAAGATGATTAATCAGAATCCCATAGGGTTCACTCTCCAAGATAGGCTTTTTTGACCTCTGCATTCTGGGCCAAATCTTTTGCATTTCCCTCCAACATGATGTTGCCTGTCTCCAAGACATAGCCTCGATGCGCATATTTGAGGGCGATTCGTGCGTTCTGCTCCACCAGGAGAATCGTTGTCCCCTGTTGATTGATCTCCTTCAAAACCCGAAAGAGCTCATACATCAAGAAAGGAGCAAGTCCCATGGAGGGCTCGTCCAGAAGCATCATTCTCCCACCGGTCATCATGGCGCGAGCCACGGAAAGCATCTGCTGCTCCCCGCCACTCAGGGTATCAGCCATCTGATGGCGGCGTTCCTCCAATCTTGGGAAGAGGCCGAAGATCCACCTTGCTTTCTGTTGAAGCTGTTGATGATCTTCATGAGCATAGGCTGCAATCTTCAGATTTTCCCAGACCGTCAGATTCCCGAAGATCCGTCTCCCTTCCGGAACCAGGGAGATCCCCAGACGACTCACAACGTGATGGGGAGAAAACTGTGTGAGATCTTGCCCCTCAAAGATCATCTTCCCAGAACGATAGACCGGTGCTTCCGGAGGAGGAAGACGCATGATGCTCATCAGTGTTGTAGATTTTCCAGCACCATTGGCGCCGATCAGGGTAACAATCTCCCCCTCCTTCACATTAAAGGTGACCCCATGAAGGGCCTCGATAAGACCATATCCCACATGCAAATCTTCGATAGAAAGAAACATTAATCTATCTCTTTTCCCAGGTAAGCCTCCACCACCCGGGGATTCCCTTGGATTTCCTCGGGCGTTCCACGGGCGATCGTCTCTCCGAAATCTAATACCTGAATCTTCTCACAAAGGTTCATCACCACTCTCATCTCGTGCTCGATGAGCCAGATGGTAAGGTTGAACTCCTTACGGATCCAACGGATGAGCCCGATAAGGGCCTCCTTCTCGCCGAGGTTCATGCCAGCAGAAGGTTCATCCAGAAGTAGCAGTTTGGGTCGTATGACAAGAGCCCGAGCAATCTCCACCTTTCGCTGGAGGCCATAAGGAAGGTTCTTAGCCAGTTCTTCGGCATAATCCCGGAGCCCCATAATCTCAAGGAACTTTCTGGCCGTTCGATCGATCCCTTTTTCCGCTAATCGGTATCGGGAGTTTTGAAACATCGCATCGAGAAATCCATAGCTCAATTTATAGTTGTGGGCGACCCGGATGTTGTCCAGGACTGTCATTTCAGGCCAAAGACGGATGTTTTGAAATGTCCTTGCTATCCCCATGGCTGTTACCTGATGGGGAAAGAGTCCTGCCAAGTTTCGGTCCTCAATTTTCACTTCCCCATGGGTAGGATGGTAGACCCCACAAACCAGATTGAAGATCGTGGTCTTGCCGGCCCCATTGGGTCCGATCAAACCCATCAGTTCTCCTCCCTCGAAGGCGAGGTTAAAATCAGAAACGGCTTTAAGCCCCCCAAAAAAATGGGTTAGCTCGCGTATCTCAAAGAGTGGCATGGACCTTCTCCTCTGATTTAAAAATACGCTTCAGACGTGGGAAAACGTCTGTAAGCTCTCGATGACCCAGTAATCCTTCTGTCCGGAAGAGCATCAGGAGGATCAGGATCAACGGCACAACCACCCACTTATAAAGTTGTAAGGGCCTGAGGATTTCAAGCATGAGGGTGAAAAGCACCGCACTGAGCACGGATCCACTCAATGAACCCATCCCTCCTAAATAGACCATCACAAGGGCTTCGGTAGATTTCATAATCGTGAAGCTGCCAGGGTTGATGTAACCCAGGATGTGAGCAAATAGTCCTCCTGCCAACCCTGCGAGCCCTGAAGAGAGCATGAAGGCAATCATCTTTGCCCTTCGAGTATTGACGCCCATAATCTCGGCAGCGATCTCGTCCTCACGAATGGCAATAATCCCCTTGCCGTATGTGGAGGAGACAAACCGCTTAATTAGCAAGATGGTGAGAAAGGCAAAGATCCATGTCCAGATCATCATCCAGGGGATATCCACCATCTCCTGCATCCCATTCACCACCCGACCCATCCCCATGAAGCCACGGGCCCCTCCAATGGGTTGGATGTTTTCAATAGCGGACTTAATAATGTAGTTCACTGCCAAGGTGATAATGGCCAGGTAATCTCCACGGGTTCGGAACGAGGGGATGGCCACCAGGAGCCCCACCAAAGCTGCTATGAGCCCTCCAAAGAGGAGAATGAAAGGAAAAAGCACAGTAGCCCATTCAGGAGGCAGAAGGTTAGGACCAAAGACTGACCCCGTGGTGAAGAACCAGACCGTGAAAAGTGAAGTGACATAAGCGCCCACTGCCATGAACCCCGCGTGTCCGCATGAAAATTCTCCCATATAACCGTTGACGAGGTTCAGGCTCGAGGACATCATGATGTTGACGCCCACGAACATGAGCACCAATTGAGTATAAGAACTCAACACTCCAGCCCAGGAAAACCCCACCACCAAAACAAAGAAAAAAAATGCCAGAAGTATCAGCGAATATTGTTTCATAAGTTCTTAAGTTAATGGGTCATTGCGAGGAGCTAAGCGACGTGGCAATCTCAAGAGATTGCTTCACTTCGTTCGCAATGACAATTTATAAGGTTTGGGCCATTTTTATTTTGGACATTTCTGCTTGTTTCGAATTTCGTGCTTCGGATTTCGTGTTTTATTGTTCATCAAACCTTGGTCCTCCTTGCAACGCCGAAGATTCCAGTGGGACGGAGGGTCAGAATCAGCAACAGAACCCCAAAGGCAATGAGATCTCGGAAGGTAGAAGGGAATATGGTCGCTACGAAGATCTCTGTAAATCCAAGGATGAGTCCTCCTACTATAGCTCCCCGAATGTCGCCGATTCCGCCAACCACAGCCGAGATGAAAGCCTTCCAGCCCACCAAGGCTCCCATGTAAGGCTCCAAGACTGGGTAGGAGACAGCGAAGAGGATTCCAGCCACAGCAGCCATCGAAGATCCCAGAACAAAGGTCATCACGATGATCGTGTCCACTGGGACTCCCATAAGGGGAACGGCCATCCGATCATAAGAGATGGCTCGCATGGCCATACCCCATTTGGTTTTGAGCACCACAGTCTGAAGAAAGATGAAAACCAAGAGAGTCACGACGATGACAATAATCTTTATATTGGTGAAGTTCACATCCGCTACGTTATATAGAACCTTGGGGATTAAATCAGGAAAGTTTTTCCGACTGGCTCCCAGCAGGGCAAGGTTCCCATTCTCCAGCAACAATCCTACCATCAGGGCAGTGATCACCACGTAGAGTCGGCTAACCCCCTTTCGCCTCAGAGGACGGTAAGCGACCCTTTCAATGGTCACCCCCACCCCGGCTGTTAAAGCCATGGTCAGCAGAAAGGTGAGGAAGATGACAAGGCCGCCAGACAATTGCCAAGGGAGTTGGAAACCATAAGCTCCCAGCAGAAAGGTTGAGATGAAAAAACCGACGTAAGCCCCCACCATGAAGATATCTCCATGGGCAAAATTAATGAGAAGTAATACCCCATAGACCATTGAATAACCCAGAGCGATGAGGGCATAAAAGCTTCCCCACTGAAGGGCGTTAATAATATTCTGAATGAACATGGAAAGGGTCAATTCTTTTAGCTCCTAACATGAAGAAAGAGCGGAGGAAGCCCTTCATCGCTCACCTCCGCTCTGTGAGAAAGCTTTTGCCCGACACCTCTATGGACAAACGGATTTGTAAAATTCAAACTTCCCTTCTTGACTGATCTTGACGATTACTGCGCACTTAACAGGATCCCCTGTCTTCCCGTCGAAGGACATCTTGCCGGTAATTCCATCGAATGCCCTGATATTGGCCATCTGATCCCGGATGGCCTTCCTGTCCTTTTTCAAGTCTCCTGTCAGACCCTTTGTATTCTGAATCGCCTGGAGCAACAGTCGGGTGGCGTCCCAGGTCAAGGCGGACACATCATCAGGTTCGTATTTATACTTGGCCTTGTAATTATCGATGAACTGCTTGGTCGCTCCCTTGGCCCCAGCTGCGGCATAATGGGTGCTGAAGAAAAGGCCCTTACAATCGTTACCACAGAGGTTCATGAGTTCGGCTGAGCCCCACGAATCACTCCCTAAAATGGGCTTCTTCCACCCCATTTCGTGGGCTTGCTTTACGATCAGAGGGACCTCATCATAGTACTGAGGTGTGAACAGGATGTCAGCTTTCGATGCCACAATCTTGGTGAGCTGGGCGCTGAAGTCCCGGTCTTTGGTGGTAAAAGTCTCAAATGCTGCCACGGACCCTTTCCCATGAATCTTTTCAAAAGCTTCCTTAAAAAATTCAGCCAGGCCCTTTGGATAATCGCTGGCAATATCATAAAGGACCGCAGCCTTCTTGGCCTTCAACACCTCGGTCGCAAATTTGGCGAGGACAGGGCCCTGGAATGGATCTAAGAAGCAGGCGCGGAAGACCCATGGGCGATTCAGAGTTGTTTTTGGATTGGTGGACCAGCCAGTGACCATGACCGTCTGATTCGTGTCAGCAACCTCTCCGGCCGGAATGGCTTGTTTACTTGCCTGTGGACCGATGAAGCCCAGAACCTGATGCTGAGTAATGAGCTTAAGAGCTGCAGCCGCGGCAGACTCTGCCTTGGCCTCATTGTCCTCATAGATGAACTTCAACTGATAGGATTTGCTTCCCACCTTCAGCCCGCCCGCGCGATTGATCTGATCTTTGAGCATCTCGGCGGCGTATTTCGATGCTTCCCCTACTTTTGGGATATCCCCTGTTAGCTCAATATTAAACCCAATTTTGATTATGTCTGCTGCCCAGACATTGCTGGATAGACAGATCCCCAGCATCAAGACCATCATTGTGCATAGAAAGCTTCTCTTCATAAATCCATCCCCCTTTCAATAGATTGCAATCTACTGCATTAAGCGAGTGATAATATATTGTAAGAGTGTTGGGTTGTCAAGGTAAACTGAAGAGTGGGTTATCCTCTTCGAAAGACTTAGAAAAACCTTTAGAATAAGCACAAATAAAAAAAGGGGGCTCCATTCTGGAGCCCCCTTCATGCACCTCTTCTTTGATCCTACTTCTTCATACCTGGGACAGCCTCCGGTTCAATTCCGTATAGATCCTTAAAGGTTGGAACCTTAAGGTCAGCAGGTATGGGGTGATAATACTTTGTTTCAGCAAGGTATTTGTTGTGCTCTTTCCATGCTTCTGAAATGATTTCTGGTTTGGTGAGACAGTCTAAAGCTGTTGCAGCCATCCACTTGCTCGCTGTAAGACTTGCTTTGGAGGCAGGAGGAGAACCCGTCTGACAGACCATCTGCCACGTATGCAAAGGAGTCCCCTTGGCTGCGGTTGCTGCCCGGAAAGACACAGAAGGAAACATCCAGTTTACATTTCCCTCATCTGTTGAGGCTGGCATAACCTTAACATTAGGAAATGTTTTGGTAAGATCAGCAGAAGTAATCGTGGTATCAAATGTTTCTCCTTTAACCTCTTTTCCTAATGACTTAAGTATCTCCTCACCAAATTTCTGGTCTTCGGGTGTAAATTGAGGAGTACCAACCGCTTTAATGTTAGCTTCTCCAAATTTAATTAAAACTTTATTTGGAAGAACTTCCCAAGTCGCAGCAAGTAATTTGTTACTCGTTGTCGTCTGGGTCATCAATGCTGCACCTTTAGCGACATCTTGCATCCAGCCCCAGATCTGATCCACTTGTGTTCTTCGAGGTGCCCTGATAAAATACCAGACCTCTGCATCCGGAGGTACTACATTTGGGGCCTGGCCTCCATTTGTGATGACATAATGGATTCTTGCCTCTTGGATAACATGCTCCCTCATAAAATTCATACCAATATCCATAAGTTCTACGCCATCTAAAGCGCTCCGGCCGGCGTGGGGGGCGAGTGCAGCATGGGCTGACCTTCCCTTAAATTGAAACTTAACGCTGGTCATTGCTAACCATGACGCATCATTCACTCCGTTGAAATCCCAAGGATGCCAAGAGATCATGATATCCGTACCATCGAAGACTCCATCTCTTGCCATAAATATCTTGCCCACTAAAGTCTCTTCAGCAGGGCAGCCAAACAATTTTACAGTGCCTTTAATCCCATGTTTCTCCATCGCCACCTTGGTCGCAATAGCAGCCGTGACACTTGTAGGCCCAAAAAGATTGTGACCACAGCCATGGCCAGGCGCTCCTGAAATGACTGCTTCCCTCACTGTTTTCCCTGCTTTTTGAGAAATGCCTGGAAGGGCATCATACTCTGCAAGGAATCCAATGACAGGCTTGCCTGAGCCCCAAGTGGCTACGAAGGCTGTGGGCATTCCCACCACACCTTTTTCGATTTTAAATCCATTTTTTGCTAAATACTCTTGGAGCTTCGCTGACGACTTAAACTCAACCAAACTTAGCTCAGGATTCTCCCAAAGATACTTTGCAATTTCTTCAAAGTTTGCCTTCGATCCATCGACCCAACTGATGGCTGTCTTCTTTGCCGGAGTCAATTCTTGAGCGAAAGCGGGTTGTGCCAAAAGAATAAATACGAAGACAGAAATCAAATACAGACAATAAATTCGTTTGTTTCTAAACATTTAAATTTCCCCCTTTCTTGAAAAGTTACATCCTCAAACCAAAACAAACACCTTCTTTCCTTTTGATCCTCCCCTCACCTCCTTTTTCAGTGAATTTTTCTGCTAAATTTTAGAAGGGACAACATCGAAAGCATAAATCGCAGAAATTACGTTTAGCAAAAATCCCCTCTATTGTCAATCAAAAATGCTCGAATAGATTTTATATTTCCTTTTTGAGGACCAAATCGATCATCAGCTCATTGGCGAGGCGATGAAGATCCTCTCTTAATCCCTGTTCAGATATCGATCGGGGTACCTCCACATCGATATCCATTTCGAAAAGAGGGGTCCCGCTCTCTGCAGAAAGCACACGCCGGGTTTCCATATCGACGATATTGACCTTACGATCAGCCAGAAGTTGACAGACTCGAAAGACGATCCCAGCGTGATCCACCCCTGAAGTGGTGATTTTGAACCGATCGGTCTGTTCCTTAAGTTTGGGGTAAGCTTCTTCAAAGGTGATTGGAGAATAGAAGACAGTCAATTTCTTCTCCGATTCGAGTCGTTTCAGGGCGGGAGAAAGTTTCTGGTTCACCTCCTCCCTTTCGGTAGAAAAAAGAAGAAGAAGGGCGAAGTGGTTTCGAAGAAGACTCATGCTCGAATCCTCGATATTTCCCCCACACTCATAAATCACTTCCGAAACATCGGCTACCATTCCTGGCCGATCCTTCCCCATCGCCGATAAGATAAAATAGGTCTTCATGGATACCCCCTAAATCACGTGACCCGTGATTCGTCTGCTCCTTTCGGTCGCCCTTTATTGGGGAGATGAGGTGATAGGGAGAAGTTTAAAACTGAAACTATTTCACCCCATCACCCTACCACCCTATCTCCCAATCTTTTTTATTCAAGGATTTCCAATTGAGCAGAACAGACTTTCAGACGTTTGCTGCCCACGGTTCCAAAAACAATGATGGCCTTTTGATTCTCGTCCATGCCCTCCACGGATTTGACCTTTCCCACGCCAAATTTGGGGTGCCTCACCCTCATCCCTATTTTAAGTGGGAAAAACCCCTCAGGGCTCAAGACAACTCCATCCCCTTCCGGCAATGGGCTCTCTCGGAACAGATCGTCCATCACGATTCCCGTCTGATGCGTATCCTCTCTCCACGGAGTTTCCTGTGAAAATAAACTCTCCATTTTCCCCCGTTTCTCTTCGAATTTCATCAACTCCATAGGGAGCTCATCAAGAAAACGAGAGGGAAGATTGGCCCGCCCCACGCCAAAAGTGGAACGCTCTTCTGCCCGTGAAAGAAAGAGCCTCTGCTTCGCACGCGTCATCCCAACATAGAAGAGCCTTCTCTCTTCTTCCATGTCTTCAATCTCCTCGCCCCGCCGGTAGTGAGGGAGAAGTCCTTCTTCTACTCCCACAATGGAAACCACGGGAAACTCCAACCCTTTTGCGCAATGAAGGGTCATCAGAGAAACCCGATTCCCTTTATCTTCATAAAGATCGACGTCAGTCACCAATGAGACCTTATCCAAAAAAATTTCCAACGAAACCTTCTCTTCTCCCTGCTCAAGTCCCATCATCACATTGATGAGTTCATCGATGTTCTCCATTTTTGAAAAAGCTTCATCCGTTCCTTCTTCTTTCAATCGTTGGAGATATTCTGTCTTGGCAAGAAGGGCTAAAGTGAGTTGGCTGAGGGTGAAGGATCCTGCATCTTTCCGGAACTCATCGATCAATTGGATAAACTCCTTCATCTTTGCCCTAACAGCAGGTGTCAGCCAATCTTCTCCGATCGCCTGTTTTAAACCTTCATAGAGGGAAAGCCCTTTCTCTCTGGAGAAGGCCTCCATCTTCTCGATCGTCTTTTCCCCGATCCCTCTCGAAGGGACATTGATGATCCTCCTCAGACTGAGACCATCCGAAGAGTTGTCAATCAGTTTCAGATAGGCCAGGACATCCTTAATTTCTTTTCGTTCATAAAACTTCATCCCTCCCACGACTGTATAAGGAATCCTGTTTTTGACCAGTTCGTCTTCAATGGCACGCGACTGGGCATTGATCCGATAGAAGACCGCCATGTCACGATAAGGCCTGATCGATTCTCCTATGGAGATATATTCCATGATTTTCTGAGCGACGAAACGTGCCTCATCCATTTCATCCTCGGCCACATAAAAGGTGAGAAGTTCCCCTTCCGGGTTCTCCGTCCAGAGTTTCTTTTCTTTTCTGTAACGGTTTTTCCGAACGACATGATTGGCAGCGTGAAGGATGGTCTGAGTGGAGCGATAATTCTGTTCCAAGGTGATGACTTTCGTCTCTGGAAAGTCCTTCTCAAAGTTCAAAATATTTCCTACCTCTGCTCCTCTCCAGCGGTAGATGGATTGGTCATCGTCTCCGACCACACAGATGTTCCGATGAGCCTCGACCATCTGTCTGATGAGTTGATATTGAATCAGGTTGGTATCCTGAAATTCATCCACCATCACATAGTGACAGAGTTCCTGATAGGACCTGAGGATCTCTGGAAAGCGCCTGAAAAGAATCGTCACAAAGGTGAGGAGGTCTCCGAAGTCGAGGGCATTGTTTCTGTGGAGATCCTCTTGATACCGCTGATAAACCAGTGCCAGCCTCTTTTGGAAGATGTTATAGGGGTTTGGAGAATATTGGTCTGGTGTGATCCCTTCGTTTTTCAATTGTTCCATGCCTGACTGAATGGCCCTGGGGGGGAACATCTTGAAGTCGAGGTTCAATTCCTTCATGATCGTCTTGAGGTGTCGTTCCTGATCCTGTCCATCGTAAATAACAAAATTTCTTTTAAAACCGAGAGACTCTATATGCTGTCTTAGGATGCGGGCACAGGCTGAATGAAAGGTGGAAATCCAGGTCCCTTTCGCCGATCTTCCAAGAAGCCTCTCCGCTCTTTCCCTCATCTCATCAGCCGCCTTATTGGTGAAGGTGACCGCAAAAATATTCCAGGGCTGCACTCCTTTTTCTTGAATGAGATAAGCAATCCGATAGGTCAGAACTCTGGTCTTTCCACTCCCCGCACCTGCAAAAACGAGGAGAGGCCCTTCCGTTTCCAAAACGGCTTTCTGTTGAACAGGATTGAGATCGTTGAGCAGAGACATAGGTGAATTAAGAGTTAAAAGTTATGAGTTATGAATTATGAATTATGAATGACAAACCTTCAAATTTCAAAATGGTGATATCTCTACTTTTCTGTAACAAATCGACTATTAAATTTACATTTTACAATTTGCAATGATTCTTTATTCGACGGTCACGCTCTTGGCCAGGTTTCTCGGCTGATCCACATCCGTGCCCTTGAAGTCAGCCATATAGTAGGCCAGGAGTTGAAGAGGAATGGTAAGGAGAATGGGAGTGAGAGAAGGGAGCGTCTCGGGGATAAAGATCACATCGTCCACCTTTTTGACGATTTCTCGATCGGATGGAGAAGCAAGGGCAATGATCTTTCCCTCCCTTGCCTTTACCTCTTCAATATTCGAAATCACTTTCTCATAGACATCGTTCTTGGTGGCGAGGACCACGACCGGCATCTCCCGATCGATCAAGGCAATGGGCCCATGCTTCATCTCCCCAGCTGGATAGCCCTCTGCATGGACATAAGAAATCTCCTTCAATTTCAGCGCCCCTTCCAATGCAATGGGGTAGTTGATCCCTCTCCCAAGATAGAGAAAATCTCTGGAATGGAGGTACTTTCTTGCGATTTTCGCTACTTGATTCGACTTCTTAAGTATTTCTTCCATGAGGTGTGGAACCCTCACCAATTCCTTGATCAAGGTCTTCCCTGCCTCGTTGGAGAGAAGGCCCAACTCTCTCCCAATTCGCAGGCCAAGAAGGAAGAGGATGACTAATTGAGTGACAAAGGTCTTGGTAGAAGCCACGCCGATCTCAGGGCCTGCATGGGTGTAGATCACATGATCCGCCTCTCTTGCCAGGCTCGACTCCACCGCATTGCAGATAGCTAAGGTCATCGCCCCTTTTCGCTTTGCTTCCCTTAAAGCAGCCAGGGTGTCGGCTGTCTCCCCGGATTGGGAGATCGCTACAAGCAAGTCATTCTCTCCAATAATAGGGTTTCGATATCGAAACTCAGAGCCGATATCTGCCTCCACTGAAATCCTACAAAACTCTTCGATGAGAAATTTTCCTACCAGGGCAGCGTGGTAGGAAGTGCCACAGGCGATGAGGGAGATCCGTCGCATCTTCTTGAGAAACTTTGGATCAAAATGGACATTTTCAAGAACAGCATCGCCCTTCTCCTCCGAGAGCCGACCCCGGATGGTATCGATCACTGCCCTGGGTTGTTCAAAGATTTCCTTGAGCATGAAATGTTTATATCCACCCTTTTCGGCCATCACAGGGTTCCAGTTGACTCGCTTCGGTTCCTTCGAAACTTTATCTCCCTTGCCATTGAAGACTTTCACTCCCTCGGAAGAGAGAAGGGCCACTTCACCGTCTTCCATAAAGATAAAGTCTCGGGTATAGGGAAGAATCGGAGGAATATCTGAGGCGATAAAATACTCTTTCTTTCCAAGGCCGATCACCAAGGGGCTTTCTTTTCTGGCTGCAATCAAACACTCCTCATCCCCTTCGAAAAGAATTCCCAATGCATAAGAACCCTTGATCTTATCTAATGCGA
>Ga0315279_10006793_pt1 | contig 14350 bp, 14 predicted proteins | sample YL17G06_20_MG_FD_203694 | JGI IMG/M metagenome (GOLD analysis project Ga0315279, IMG submission 203694) | Sediment microbial communities from Yellowstone Lake, YNP, Wyoming, USA - YL17G06_20 | ecosystem: Environmental > Aquatic > Freshwater > Lake > Sediment | place: USA: Wyoming | collected... | reverse complement strand
TATGGAACCTGACTACGTTTGTCCACAATGCCGCTCACGCTTGTCCTCTGTAACGGGCTCCTTGCTCTGTGAGCGTTGCGGATCTCGCTATCCCGTCAAGAATGCAATTCCAGACTTCGTTGTTGAGAATCTCTCGGTTAGCACGCACCCCATCTTGAGGTCAGTTTCACGCATCGATAGGTTGGCGAAGATCTATGAAACTCGGCTGTGGTATCCGATCGTCTATCATTTCTATGGCGGACTGTTCATTCCCTCGGTCAATGAAGAGGTGAACATGATCACGGAGATGATCGACGCGAGCGGAGGTATTGGGCTGGATGTGGCCTGCGGAACCGGTATGTTCACACGTTCCATGGCAAAGGAGATGAGGTTTGTCCACGGCGCAGACATTTCCATGGGCATGTTACTGAAAGCGCGTGAGTACGCAGAGAAGGAACGAATCGCCAACATCAGCTTCGCTCTGGCAGCTGTTGAGAAGCTCCCGTTCCCCGACGCCGCATTCGACGGGTTAGCCTGCTGTGGAGCCCTTCACCTATTCCCTGACACCACGCATGCATTGAGGGAGATGAACAGGGTTATGAAGAAGGGCGCTCGCTTGGCTGTGATGACGTTCGTGACTAAGCGCTTCTTCAGGTTCAGGAGAATTCGCGAGCACCTGGAAAGGGATCACGGCGTCCACGTTTTCGACGTCGAAGAGTTGAATGATCTCCTCACTAGAACAGGTTTTGGAGAGTTCGATCACAAGGTCTACGGATCCATCATCCTTTTCAGCGCGGAGAAGAGCTAGGCAACACCCACAGGCTTCCCGGGTGTTTCATTCAAGCTGTTCGATCAGCAGCAACTCGCAACCCAAAGAGCGGACTGAAAGAATGGATCAGTAGGAATGTGCACTGTGAAGGTAGGTCAGTGTTCTCGGCGGCAGATAGTCCAACCTTGCACTCTGGAAGGATTCGCCTACCAAATAGATCCGTACATTGGATGCGAACATCACTGCCACTACTGCTATGCGCTTAACCGGGCTGAGACCGACTGGTCCGAAGAGATACTCATTCACCAGGATATCTCGAGTCGACTGTATCAAGAAATCTCAGCGCTCCAACCACAGACTGTCTACATTGGATGGAACAGCGATCCTTACCAGCCCTCTGAGGAGACATACCAACAGACACGCCAAGCTCTAGACTTGCTGGCACGTCGAGGCTTCCCGGTCTGCGTCCTGACGAAGTCCGACCTGATCATCCGTGACGCCGACATATTCGCAAGGATGACTGGTTCATCAGTTGGCGTCTCGATAGCTTTCCAGGACGAGGAGGTCCGACGGCTCTTCGAGACCAGGGCTCCGTCCAACGAGCGACGAATCGAGGCCCTCAAGAGGTTGAAGAACGCAGGCTTGGAAACCTACGCGCTGATCTGTCCCGTCATGCCTTTCCTCACCGATGTTGGATCGCTTATCGAAGCAGTCGCACCCTACGCTGACACAATCTGGATCTATGCGCTGAGCATGAGAAACGAAGTGGACCGCAACTGGCAGAACGTCAAGGACATACTAGACCATCATTTCCCTGAGCTAACCAGACGCTACAGACGAATTGCCTTCTCACCCGATGATCAATATTGGTCTGGATTTCGGCGAAGGCTTGAAGGCATGCAAGTCGACACGCGACTAAAGCTGAAGATAATGCTCTGATGGGGGCAGCAAGGAACCAAACAGGGGTTTCTCGCTTGTTTCTGCCGGCGGTCGTGGACAAGCTTGAGTGGCGCTGTCACGGGTGGAGCTGCCCTGCAATAAATGTTTGAGTCAGTGCTGGGGTTGCGTCAAGTCCTCTACAGGAGATGTCGCGAAGATCAGCGATTGCGGATCGATCTATATGTCGACTCTGCATGATTCATAGTGGGCGGGTAGTACGATGTGGTTGCTCACTCCTGAGCAGACTCTCACTGCGGCTAGACGTTCAGGGCTCACCGAGGAATCGTTGAGGCTTCCCGGAATCGCCGTCTTGACATTCAGCAAATCGATCGTGGATCGACTGGGAGAGTTGTGTGGACAAGCAGACGCGATGTGGCTTGGGCCCCAGCATCACCCATACGCAACTCCGGAGCTTGTGAGACGGGGCAAATATGATGGACTCGATGTCACGGTACTTGTTCCACCGATGGGCGCGTCACCGCTCGCTTGCATTGTGGAGGACTTGGCCTCTTGTGGAGTGAGAGGTGTCTTCTTGGCCTGCGCTGCGTGGTCGCTTGGGCCTCCGGTCCAACTGGGCGACACCATCGTACCCGCATATTCAGTAGGCCCAGACGGCACGTCGATACACTATGGCAACATCTCAGGGCGGGTCGATGTCGATCCAATCGTCGTCGAGGCTCTGTCTGAATCCTGTAGAAAGGAGGGAGCCAGAGTCCACGTTGGCGGAAACGCTTCGTGCGAGGCCCTCTACCGCATCACGCCAGAGATGGTTGAGAAGTTCCGCAGGCAAGGCTGCCTCTGCATGGAGAACGGTGAGGCGAACACTCTGCTATCCGTCGCCCGGACACGGGGCATAGTAGGTGGAGTCCTCTTCCAACCCTACATCGAGTTATCACAGGGTTGGGACCCAAAGTGGCTAGGTGAAACATACGCCGCCACTGGTAGGCTCCAAGCCAACGCTGTACTTGAAGCATGCGCTGAGCTGAAGCGACGAAGACTGCTCTGAGAGAGTATAGGGCCTAGAAGCCCCAGATCGCAGAAAGAAAGATTCCTACATGTACAAGATCTATCAGAGATCAGTCTGACATCTCTGAAGAGAGGATTGCTGAGGGATTCTCCCCCTAACCGTGCATTAAGCGCAGCCGTTCAGGTCGTCCTTCATACGTCGTCGTTCAGGCGTCGTTTTCGTGTGTGACCCTCTTGGTTCGGGTGTCATGATTTGAACCTTCATGGGAGGAGAGTGAATTTGTGTGTGTCTTATGGTGCGGGTGTGGCAATTCGAACACCAGATTTCCGTGCGTGTTCGCGAGTTCGGAATGCCACCAGTGACAGCATATTCCCTACGATAACTCACAGGAAATGCTTCTATGGCTGCTAAGCTATTGACTGATGACCCCGTCTACGGAGTGATGGAGTGAGCAGTCGGTTTGAGTCGAAGCAGAAAGGTAGCTCTCGCAGCGCTCTTCGGCTCGGTCATATTCATTTCCAAGGCAATTCTTCCGTCACCTTTCGACAAAGTCCTCGTCGTAGTTCAAGCGACGTTTCTGGGTCTAGGTGCGATCATGCTCGCGCCGTTCGGGGCTACGTTGGTTGCAGTTGTCGGCGGGCTTCTCACTGCCGGCTGGCGGGCACCGATGGCAATCTTTACGGTCTCATTCGCAATCATCTACGGATTGCTTGTGGATGGCTTCTGCAGCGTGTTACGGGTGCGACCCAGGGAGGGAGAGGTCAATCGGACCCGATTGATAGCCGCGGTAACGGTCAGCACAATGCTCGTCGGGATGGCTAGCTACTACACAACGACCTTCATGTTCCAGCTGATCCCACGCAACACGATGTTCGAGATCGCTATGCTCATCGCAGGTACCATTAGCGGACTCGCAGGAGGATATCTCGCGGCCTTGATGTGGCAGAAATCAGTGCGGCACCTAGTCACGTCGCCCTCCGGCCGCCGCTTGCCGACCCCTGAGTGACAATGCGTGTGCCACGCTTGTCATCCATTTGTGTCGTCAAGCGTTAGAAGTTTCTCAAGAGGAAGTTCTTGGCTTTCGGCCAATTGTCCAGCCTCTCAAGAATCATCTCAACTAGCCGTTTCGTCTGTCTATCGAACAGTCTCGTGATGAAGAGTACGATGAAGAACTTTGCGACAGATATCGAAAGCACGTACAGTAGCTTGGAAGTGTTGAGGAGCCATATGGTTACCGAGAAGATTACCGCGCCCAGCAGGCCCATCACTATGGATCTGACTATGAAGCACAGGTAAAACTCGTCGTCCTTGGATTTGCTCATGCATTCTATTTGGCTCTCGACACTTGCTTTCTTTGCGGCAGCAGTCTGTCTTTCAGCGATGAAATCGCAGCAACCTCCGCAATAGCAGGAACTTGCTGGCTGTGTGTACATCTGCCGCGTCGTCCTTTGGTTTCAGTTCAGAAAGAAAGAGGGTTTGCTATGGGGTTCCCCCTAACCGCAGGGTGTGTGTAGAATAGGGCTATGATTTCGTGTGTGTGGATATCATGGTGCGGCCGACTGAGCCTGAACTCTCACTCTCTTTGGCAAGTGGGGGGCAGTAGTGGTTATTGGCAGGCAGTTCAATGATTCTTGAGACCTCCCCGCTACTTGCCTTGGTGTGCGTTGATTGCGAGATGGTATGAGTGAGCAAGTACTACCCCCACAAGCTTTCTGCTGCTCGACTCAAAGAAGTCTATGACATCGCACCTCCTAGGGTCAGACAATATCTTGACGCTGAAGTGAATCATGTGCTGGACAAGATTCGCCCCGGTGACCTCGTTATTGAGTTGGGATGTGGGTACGGGCGGATTCTTGCAAAGTTGGCTGGAAAAGCAGGATGGGTGATCGGGATCGACATCTCTGCTCCCACTCTAGAACTTGCACGGGAAACCGTTGACACGGTTTCAAATTGCTCGCTTTCCCGGATGGACGCCGCCAAGCTAGGTTTCAATGATCGGACCTTCGACTGTGTGGTCTGCATTCAGAACGGGATTTCCGCATTTCATGTTGACCAGCGGGCGCTAATCAGCGAGAGTGTCCGCGTGGCAAGACCAGATGGTATCGTCCTCTTTTCGAGCTACTCAGACAAGTTCTGGGAACACCGATTGAAATGGTTCGAGCTTCAGTCTGAGGCAGGACTCGTCGGAGAGATCAACTACAAGAAAACAAAGGACGGCATCATCGTGTGCAATGACGGCTTCGTCGCGACAACCGTCCGCAGTATGGATTTCCTCGCGCTGACAGCCCATCTCAACGTCGATGTCCAGATCGTGGAGGTAGACGAATCGAGCACGTTCTGCGAGATAACTCCGAGAGCAGGGTCTAGCAAAGAAGGAAAGAGGGGTTGCTAGGGGATTCCTCCCCCTAACTCGTCGTTCGTCATTCTTGTGGTGTGTCTCACGGCGCGCACACACAAATCCTCTAAATTGGAAACAGTAGCAACTATTCGCAGACGCTCTAGAAAGGGATTTCAGTGATACATGAAGACGTTCGGGTTTCTCTCTCGGGCAAGAGAATTCGTACTCTGTATGATTCCTTGAGTTCTATCTATGATCTTCTTACTCGATACGAGAAGGGTTCACTGAAGAAAGCCCTAGACATCGCGCACCCAAGAGAGAATTTCGTTGTCCTGGAGGCTGGGTTTGGAACCGGAAGAACCTTAGTGGAATTGGCTAAGAAGGTGGGGAATACTGGAGAAGTCTACGCGCTCGACATTTCCCAAAAGATGACCAATAGGACGCACAGACGCCTACATAGATGCAATCTGTCCGACAGGGTTAATCTCATTGTCGGCGACGCAGTAAACACTTCCTTCCGTGACGCTATTTTCGACTTGGTGTTCAGCAGTTACATGCTTGATTTGATGGATACCGCTGCGATACCCAGAGTTCTCTTGGAATTCAAGAGACTCTTGAAGCCCGCTGGTTGGCTAGTTCTAGTCGGCTTGAGTAAGGGTTCCAAATGGTATGACAACATGAAACCATACGAGTGGGTGTACAGGCGCTCGCCTTCGTTGCTTGGCGGATGCAGGCCGGTCCTGCTGGTGCCATACCTTCAGGAACTCGGATTCAAGGACGTAAACAGACAGTACATGCTGGCAGGGCATCTGATGCCGACAGAAATTGTTTGGGCGAACAAAGGCGAATAAACGCACTGAGAAGTGTTGACGTCTTGATTCTTGTGTGTGGGTCTGTTGGTGCGCGCACGCGGCAAACGCATCGCGATAACGTGGAACCTGCTGGTTCTGCATTCTAGCTATCGTACTTTTTCGAATCTCGCGCTTGATGCTCCACAGATGGGGCACTTGTCAGGCAGTATCCCGTCTGCAACGTGTCCGCATACCGTGCATACGTAGTACTCTGTGCTGCGTTGACCAATTAGGTGACCGAGTGCTTTCTTGTAGAGTTCGGCGTGTTCGGCTTCAACGTCACGGGCTTGTGAGAATATCAAAGAGGCTGCCTTTTCTCCGTCTTCCTCAGCTTCCTGCAACATTCTCAGATAGTGAACACCGTTGACAGTGCTTTCGGTTTGGAAAGCCCTTTCGAGATTTGTCTGCGTGTCGGCTACTGATTCTAATAGGGCAAAGTGTCGGCGAGAGTGAACGCCTTCAGCAGTCGCAACAGCTCTGAATAAATGAGCTATCTGAGCGAAACTCTCTCCTTCCGCTTTTCTTGCAAACATGAGGAGCCTCTGGTATGCTTTCGCTTCTCCTACGAAAGCGTCATGAACATTGTTGGCTGTTCTCTCCTTCAAGCTCTCTCCTCCTATCTGTCGATTCCTTCTCTCTTGGACTCTTTCAAATCGCTTTCGTCCGTCGTCGTTCATACCGTCGAATTGTGTGTCGGGGTCTCGTGGTGCGCGTACACAGAGATTGCTGATCCTGTAGACGGTTCGAATTGCGACGGTCTGAAGATTCCTAGAGCTGTCTCGGACGGCGGTTTCTCTGTCCTAGGACTCGACTAGAGAGTAGTGAGAGCGCCAGGGCTCTCTCCTGCGACTATTCTCTAAGTTCCTGTCTAGTTCGAATCGTACGCATTAGGTCTCCTCGAGTCACGATGCCGAGGAGCTGTGCTCCGTCGAAGACTAGAAGTCTTCCTACGTTCTGACGAGCCATGATGTTCATGGCGTCGAGAGCAGACGCCGATTGCTTGACGGCCACCGCGTTTTCACAGGGAATCATGGCATCTTTGACTGTGGTAGTCTCCCTCTTCTCCTTGGGGACCGCCCGAACGCACTGCATCGTGATGATGCCCTGTACCTGTCCATCCTCAACAACGGGGTAACCACCATGGCGGTGAACAAGGAAGTACTCTGACACGAGTTGGTGAACCGTGATGTTGCCGGGAACCGTCAGCACATCTCGCGTCATTATGTCTCCAACCGTGACGCCAGACAAGGCCTCACCGATCAGTGTCTGTCGCAGACTGGTCTCGGCTCCCGATCTGATGAACCAGCCCAGAAAGACGATCCATATTCCATTGACAAAGTCTCCCAGGACTATGGCTGCGAATCCTCCGAGCATCATAAGCAGCGAAATACCTTCACTGACTCGTGTTGCCGTCCTGGTGGCTGCGATGAGATTCTTTGATCGCTCCCAGATGCTTCCGCGGAGAACTCTTCCTCCGTCCAGCGGGAAAGCGGGCACCAAGTTGAAGACGCCCAAGATGGCGTTTATCAATGCACCATAGCCAAGCGTCGCTGTCACGGCCACAGGTGCATTCGCGAGGGGTGCCAGATACCAGAAAGCACCGAGCACCGCGGCGATGAGAAAACTCATGAGGGGTCCTGCAGCTGCCATGCGGACCTCCAAGCCCGGGTCCCGAGGCTCTTCCTTCATCTCTGATACTCCGCCGAAGAAGAAGAGCGTGATCCTGCCTATCGGAAGCCCATTCTTCTTCGCAATATAGGAATGAGAGAGCTCATGAACGAGCACTGAAGCGAAGAGAATTATCGCCGATGCAATGCCAATCGCCCAGTAGGTGACAGTGTCGAGTCCGGGATACTGACTTGGCATGTAGCCATAAGCCAGCGACCAAGCTATCAGGATGAACACAAGCCACAGCGTATAGTGTATCCTTACCGGAATCCCCATAATCTTGCCAAGCCTAACCGACAACTCAATCCGCTCATTCTTTTCTTGCCATTCTAGCCTTTATCCTGTTGGGTGTGGAATGCTGCACACTGGTACTTACGCAGGTTCCAGAACATCCGGGTGATTTCGAGTTCCTGCCAATTAGTGTTTCGAAAGGTTGCGACAGGGCCACTTAACATCAGTATTCCGGAAATGATCGCCAATTCCAGATAATGACCCTGATGGTGACTCGATAAGTCGAGAAGAGTGGGTCAACAACGTCAGTGAACCTTGGCGGGGTCATGGGGATACCGGTTAGGATTCACTGTACGGGTTGGTTTGTCTTCCTGCTCGCTAAGTCTAATTACCCCTGACTCATTCACAAACCGAGGAGAGTGAGATCGTGCCCTTGCCAATGGGATCAAAGGAGATTGCTCCCAACGTCTTCTGGGTAGGCGCGAAGCACCACAACCGAAGACTCTTCGACGGACTGATACCGCTCCCACATGGTACCAGCTACAACGCCTACCTGATCGTAGGATCGAAGAAGACCGCGCTGGTAGACACTGTGAATCCAGGGTTCGAGAAGGAGCTCTTGGCTAAGATATCAGAACGCATCGACCCCGCCAAGGTAGACTACGTCATAATGAACCACGCCGAGCCAGACCACGCGAACGCAGCCAGAGACGTGTTGGCGGTTGCGAAGACTGCGAAGCTCGTTGCCGGCGTGAAGGGTAAGGAGGCGGCGATGATGTACTTCGACATACCCGAGGAGAGGATCATGGTCGTCAACGAGAGTTCCGTGATAGACCTCGGCGGCAAGACGCTGAAGTTCGTGGACGCCCCCTGGCTGCACTGGCCGGAGACGATATTCACGTACCTTGAGGAGGACAAGATACTGTTCCCCTGCGACTTCTTCGGATCGCATCTGGCAGTGGGCGAGTTCTACGCGGACGAGTATGGCAACGAGAACACGCTCGACATGGCAAAGCTGTACTTCGCCGAGATCATGATGCCATTCAGGAAACCTGGCCAGACAGCGATCGAGAAGGTCAAGAAGCTCGGGCCGAAGATGATTGCGCCCTCACACGGCATGATCTGGAGAGAACCGAAGGTCATCCTAGACGAGTACGCGAAATGGACCAGCGAGAAGTTCCAGAGAAAAGTCATGATCGTTTATGTCTCGATGTGGGGAAGCACCGAGAAGATGGTGCTGGCCCTCAGGGATGCGCTCGTGAAGAAGGACATCACCGTCCAGCTGTTCGACATACCGAACACGGAGATCGGCCACATCGCAAAGGAGCTCGTCGATACGCCCGTCGTCGTCGTGGGTGCACCAACGGTGCTTGGCGGAGTACACCCAGTTGCCGCATATGCGACCATGCTAGTCAAGGCGCTGAGAGCGCCGACCAGGTATGCAGCTGTGTTCACCTCGTATGGCTGGTCGGGAGGTGCCGTGAAGGCGCTCCAGGGCATCCTTGAAGGAACGAAGATCGAGGTGCTGGGCGTAGTCGAGGTTAAAGGCCCACCTAAGAAAGCTGAGTTCGACAAGGTCACTGAACTGGCAGACAGGATAGACGAGAAGCTGAAACAGTTCTAACGTGACGCAGGCTAACTCGCTCGATTTCGATCATTTGGCTTCCGTGAGAGAAGCTGCTGGGGATTCGTCCCCCCAACTACGTTGGGCACCTATCATTGACAGAGGACACGAGCTTGCTCTATTCTTTCCTCTCGGGCATGTTACAATGCGGAGAATTGCATGGCACGAGGTTTCCGAGCGGCATCTCGTGGTGATAGTGCATGGATGCCAGCGCTCCCAGCAGCAATCCGCCTAGCATGAGAGCAGGAAAGAATGTACTGTGACTTCGCATGTCTGGGTTTGGTTACAGTAAGGCGGCAACTAGGGCAGGGAGGAATCTGCTAGCAGCCCCCTTGAGTATCCGTGGACCATTAGATGAGAATCGAGTCATCTTTCTATACTGCTAGGATGGAAACGCGCGCATCATCCTCCGGTGAGATTCGTGGCCAGAGAGATCTTCAAGTTCAATTGGATAGGCTGGAGACGGTTCGCATACGACTTCTTCGTGATTCAGATCGGGTTCATGCTATTCGGTTTGTCAATTAACATGATGGTTCAGGCGAACCTAGGCCTCGGTCCGTGGGATGTTCTGCACATGGCACTCACTCACCACTTTCCAATCTCACTTGGTGAGGCCAGCATTGGCGTGGCATTCATAGCCGTACTCGTGAACATGATTCTTGGAGAGCCGCTGGGTTGGGGGACGATTACGAACATGATATTCATTGGCGTATGGGTTGACGCGCTCAAACCGTTTGTACCCACTACTCCCAGTATCTTCTGGGTTCAGATTGCATATCTCCTCCTGGGGACGTTGGTCATGGGATTCGCGACTGCGATATATATTGGAGTAGATGCTGGAGCGGGTCCGCGAGACAGCTTGATGCTTGCTCTATCACGGATAGGCAAGACTAGCGTGCGTTGGTCGCGTACGCTCCTTGAGTCAACTGCAGCTGTCGTAGGGTGGTTACTTGGAGGACCATTGTGGCTGGGAACGATCATCTTCGCTATTGCCATCGGCCCTGCGGTTCAACTCGCATTCAGACTATTGAGAGTCCACACATCCAAGCATGCCCGTGACAACTCTCAAGCCTAGCAGACTGTTGTGGATGTCATTCTCAAGGGTGATTTCATGACAAATGATGCCGACTCTTTGAGAAAGCTCCGAAACCTCGCAAGGGACGAATGGCGCTCCTGGCTGAAGAGGAATCACTCAAGGGAGAAGGAGGCATGACTGGTTTTCTACAAGAAGCACACCGGGAAGGGAAAGATGTCCTATCCCGAGGCAGTCGATGAGGCCTTGTGCTTCGGATGGATTGGCGGAGACTGAAGCGCATTGATGATGAAAAACACCTCGGGCGCCCCAAGGGCACCCTGTCTGCGGATGGGCGCAAGTATCGGCGTCATTGTGCCGAGGCTGCCCAACTAACCTTGATTCTCACTAGTTGCATGTTTTCACGAATTATCCAACAGGAACTGGCAGAGTGGTTTTCTTAGATTCGCGGTCTGCCTGTATGACGTTCACTGCTTTCTTCGGATACGCGAGCACTCCGTTTCCAGCACGCATTCCGCTCTCATTTTCTCTTCTTTCGATTTGGCTTGGAGAAGCATACCAAGCCTCCAAGTTGGCTGAGACGAAGTCCTGCTCTAGTCTCAGCGTTGACGATCGTTGTCTTGATGCCGATGTTCTTTGAGATCTGCATAAGCTTCAGGGTTCTTCCTCTGTTCTTGGTGTCCGCCAAGTACTTGTCCGTTAGAACAACATGCTCCGCTCTGCGGTCACTTTCCTTGTGTCGACCATAAACCAAGTCTTCTATTTCCTCAAGCGAGTACGACACAACCGTGCTGCTGTCGTCCGAGTCAAGACTCTTCTCCAAAGTTGAGACAATGTTTTCAGCATCATGGGACGTTGTCTCACCTATTGCCTCACGGAATCCTTTGGTCCTCACCAGCTCGTGGACCTCGTGAAGTTCGCCCGCAGAGCCGATCAATTCTCCAAAGGTCGCAGCGTTGGGGCCTTCTCGAACAAGCCACGCGTGATGCTTTCGGATGTGATCAAGGAAACTTGCGGCGTAATCTGTCCTTGCAGGAGCCGCAATCACTATGCTTTTTACTCCCTCCTTGAGGGTAGGCCTCAACGCGTTCACGATTGACTCGTGAAAATCGTACAGTCCCTCTCTTTCTGCTTCTCGTCCACGTTCCACCGTGTCATCCAGCTTCACTACTTCGCTGAACACGCGCCACAGAACCGCTCTTCTCTCTTCAAGCCCAACCAGAACAGCCAGAGGATAACCGCGTTTGTAACGGCGTCTTCTTCCAGTCAAGTGTCAGTCGCCTGAAGTCCCGGCTGTCTCGCTCTTCCCACACAGCAATTAGAGTCAAGCTCTCTCTACACTGTGGATTCTCGCTTTTGTGTGTGCGCACCAGCCTACCAACACGCACCAATGGTGCGGGCAACGGGATTTGAACCATGGCCATATTTTTTGCGCAAAGCTATCACAGCCATCATTAGTAGGATAATCACGATTACGAATTCTCCCATTTGTAGTCCGATTCCCTTTGATTCTATCTGTGGGGTTGGAGCATGAGTTTGTTCGCATAGCGTACTGAGTTTTTCAACGTAGTAGTTCCCAGAACCATTCACGCTAATTGATTGTTCATTGAGCAAGCCATATACTGCAACCTCGTCTCCTAGCGTTATGTTCTCATCTAGATATCCTGGAGGATGTCCTAGTGTGTATGTGACAGCTAGGATCTGGACATGTACAGTTTGGTTTCGGATATCAGGTCCAAAGTAGACACTATCTACTTGAACATCCCAACTGTGAACTCCTCCAACAGGATAAACGTAAGTCTTAACGACTTTGCCAGTGAATTTTGTTTCACCAGTGTTCCCTGATGTGTTGAACAGGGATGTTTTCGTGCAGGTGTATGGCTGTTTGTCTACGACTTCGAAAGGAGCAATATCCGATACTATCTCATTTCCTGCTTGAGCCTTAACGGATATTGCCCATTTGCCAGTTGGGTATTGAGTGTCAAAGTAGTCGATGATTGTTCCAGCATTCATTGGCCCTCCCATACGGAACCAAACAGATCCATCGGGAGTGAGGATAGTTTCTTGTATCGTGCTGTTTCTGCTGATGTAGATGTAGAACTTGACAGCATCACCAATTATGTAAGTTCCCATTGTCTTGTTTGGTCCTTGGCCTCCGTGATCGGAGTAGATGTCTACTACGAGCCTTTGCGTGGTAGTTGCACTCAAGTTTGCAGGTGATACTCGGTTGCCTGCCAAAACAGAACTGCTCACTTGACTTATCGCAAGAATAAGAAAAATGAAAAAGATGTATCCTGATGGATTGGTTCTCCGTTTCATCATTTCAGGAAGAGTCTCCACTTCTAGAGGTTTAAGTGGAAAGTAGTTAGCTGTAACCTATATGTGAGTCTCGAACCTCAAAATTCCAAGCTTCAGGATCCCACCTTCGATTAGCGAAATCCGCGACACTGTAGGAGCACAATTCTGGATGTGCCTACCGTTGGGTTTTCGTGTGTGTGTGGGTCCCTTGGTGCGAGCGTCCGGATTTGAACAGCTGATTCCCGCGCCTTGGCTAGGCTGTGCGGGAGAATAGTCTGTACTTTCCTTCTCCGCCGAGTTCATCTGCAATTCTTCTTGCGAGAATCTTCACCGGGTCTGAGATGCTAGTTCTTTCGTGTATGTCTTTGAAGCTCTGGAATGGTTTCTTCTCTCGAGCGTTCACGATCTGCCACATCGACTTCTTCCCGATTCCTGGCAGAAGCTCGAGGGCATGCATTCTGGGCGTCACGGGCTGTGAGACGTTGAAGAATCCGACGAACCTCTCCTCCTGACGCGCTATGAGTTCCTCGAGGACAGGTTGCAGTTCAGCCTTGGCGCTTGCTGTCAGTTCCTGGTAGCTGATCCGCCCCATTACGCGCTCAATCTTCTCGCGCCGTTCTCTACCGACGCAGATTCTCTCATGTGGGGTCGCAGTCGCGCCCGGCTTCAGCTCAGCTTCGAGGAGAGTGAAGTAAGTCTCTCCGATGACTTGAACGGTGGGAGCGGCCACACGTCTCGGTCTGTCAGTGGAGGGTCTTCCGTAGCTCAGGAAGTCGAGCACGTAGGCGTACTCTTCGTACAGTCTCGGACGGAGCGCGTCCTCCCTACTCTGACGTGTGCTCGGAGCCTCGTATCTCTGTTGACTCTCTCTAGATTCCATCAAGAATCACTCTTCGGGATTTGGTTCCTGTGCCCTGAGAAACTAACAGTAGAGCAGAATCGCTACTGTGTCACTACGATCCGCCAGTAGCACTGGTGATACGTTTCGGGGCGCTGACATGGCCTGCTCTTCCTGAAAGTGTGTCTCGTCTCGTCGGTGTCAAAAGCCTTTCGGGCATCACGTGCGGAGGCGTTCAGTAGGACTTGTTGACTCTCTCCGCGACTAAAAGTCGGGAGATTCATGCTTCCACTCCGATCCTCTTCGCTTGGGTGGGCATTCCGTTGTTGCGGTTCCACCTGCATCCATCCCATCGTAGAAGCATAGGCCAAGCCATCGGCCTGACAGCGTACCCGCCGCAGCGAGCCGCCATATTCAGGATGCTTGCTCACTCGAACCTGCCCCGCCTATTTCGGTTGGGAGCCTTATTCGAGCCTTTGGACATCTCAACCACATCTGAGCCTACTGTCCCTTCCGGGATTGTCTCATTCGGCCCAGCAGATCCGGTGTGTGCCAGACATTTAAGCTGCAAGGGCTCGCTTACTCCACGACCAGAAGTCGGGAGCTTGCGCTCGCGCCAATTTGGGGTCACATACAGGGTCTGTGCAAACACGCCTCTGTCTTCCTGTGGCGATTCACACGTCTAGGGTGCCCTGTATCCAGTCAGGGTCTTCAAGATACCCTCTAGTTGATCAGTAGTGAATACTCGGCCCTTGATAGTGAGCACTGTCCTGATCTCTTCTATCGATGCGGGCATGCAATTCGCGATCTGTATG
>Ga0315279_10006792_pt1 | contig 14351 bp, 11 predicted proteins | sample YL17G06_20_MG_FD_203694 | JGI IMG/M metagenome (GOLD analysis project Ga0315279, IMG submission 203694) | Sediment microbial communities from Yellowstone Lake, YNP, Wyoming, USA - YL17G06_20 | ecosystem: Environmental > Aquatic > Freshwater > Lake > Sediment | place: USA: Wyoming | collected... | reverse complement strand
CAGCCGGGATAACTTCGCACGCGGGGCAGTCAGGGCTGCTCTCTGGGTGGTGAACCAACCCAATGGACTTTACGATATGCAGGATGTATTGGGGTTGAAGAAATAATAATCACCCCCCCCTTGCGAAAGAGGGGTTGGGGGGATTGAGGAGGTTTGGATGAAGATCGTTCGATATCAAGATGGGACGGGCATTAAATGTGGGGTGGTTGAGAAAGAGGTTATCCGTGGGATAGATGCAGAAAAAAGCAGGAACGAGAGGGTCTGTCATGTTCCTCTCTATTCTGAAAAAGTGCCTTTGATCCTATCTGATGTTATTTTAAGCACTCTTCATTCAGAGATTTTTTCAATTTAACCTCTTCCCAGTTTTTAGGACGGCCCAGCGTACGATTTTCATTCCCGCTCATTTTTTTCTTGACAAAAAGTTTCATTTTTGGTTTAAGTATAATGAAATTTTACCTATTTTTTCAATTATAATGAAAAGGATTATTATTTTTAAATTCTAATAACATAGGAGGTGTTTTATGAAGAGGAAAAGGCTATTCTTAGGTTTAATGGTTTTAATTATTGTTTTGTTGTTGAATGTGGAGACCCGAGGCGCAGAATTTACAATGAGGACAGCGGAGATCTTTCGTGAAGGATTTACACACTCTGAATCTCAAAAGTTTTTTGCAAAACGCGTGGGTGAAATTACAAAAGGGAAGGCTGAGGTCAAGGTTTTTTTAGGGGCGGTTCTGGGTAACGAACGGAATTACTGTGAACAGTTACAAATGGGGTCACTGGACTTCGCTAAAGTGGCGGCCAGTAACGCCGTCGCTTTTGTGCCAAAATTTGCAGTGTTTGCGATGCCTTATCTTATAAGAGACCTCGATCATCTCTACAAGATTTTTGATTCCCTCGCTGGAAAGATAATTCAGGAGGCAGCAGATAAGGCTGGTTTTGTCATCTTGGCCTATTGGGATATGAACACTGTGAATGTATATAACTCAAGAGGTCCAATCAATAAGCCTGAGGATCTTAAAGGTCTTAAGATCAGAACAAGGGAAGCTCCGATCTGTATTGATACACTAAAGGCCATGGGTGCCAGTGCAGCTCCCCTCGCCACCCCTGAACTTTATACAGCCTTACAAACAAAGGTTTTTGATGGGGCTGACCATGACCCGACCGTATTTGTCGCCTTTAATTATGGGGAAGTATGTAAATTTTATTCTCTCACCGAACACAGTGTAGAACCCACCTTGCTCCTGGCATCCAAAAAACTTTTCGATAAACTTCCCAAGGACGTTCAGGATGCTGTCAAACAAGCAGGGAGAGACAGCATGGTTTACAACCGTCAAATCGGCCCGATTAAACTAAAAGAGGCTCTCGACACCATGGAAAATAAATACGGTGTTAAAATTAACAAGGTGGATAAAAAGACGTTCATCAAAGCAGTTGCCCCAGTTCAAGCCAAATACAAGACTGAACTTGGAGCTGATTTAGTGGATGGAATTGCAAAACTCGCAAAGTAAATTTCAGCCTCTTATCTGAATAAGGAATAGAAATCTGTTATGGAAGGGGAGGTGAAAATTTCAGAATTCAGCTTCCTCTTCCATTTCAATTAATGGGGTATTTAAAAAGAAGTTTTTATAAAAAATGGTGAACCATCTTAAATATAAGATGGAGGTTATCGTGTGGCATAAGTTCTCCTTATTTCTCTCGAATATAGCGAATGGATTTGTTGTAATCCTCCTCGGCCTCATGTCCATTGTTATACTCCTTGGAGTTTTTTTCCGTTATGTTTTAATCAGACCTCTTCCTTGGTCAGAGGACCTTGGCCGCTATTTGATGATTTGGACAGCTCTCTTCGGAGTCGGGGTAGTCATGCAGAATAAGGCCCATGTGGCTGTCACGATATTCGCAGAAAAAATGCCAAAGCGGGTAGGACTCCTGTTGCTTCTTACGGCTAAAATCCTCGTCTTTGGATTTGGCTTAACGATGGGCTATCTGGGCGTTCAACTCCTGAGGAGCATGATGCCTCAGATAAGTCCAACTCTTCAAATCTCCATGACCTGGGTATACGGAGGTTTCCCTTTTTACGGATTTTTTTTAATGGTCTCCACTTTGGATCAGATTTTAGAAGATATCAAACAATTCAGGAATCTAAGCACATCCTCACCCAATCCTCCTTCGAGGAAAGGAGAAGGATGAAGGGAAATTATCTTAAAAGAAGTTGAGATGCCGTTAATAGAATGATGTCAATTATCTTAGCCATCATTTTCGGGGGAACTATCATTATCGGAGTCCCAATTGGATTCTCTATAGGGATTACTGCCCTTGTTGGCATACTGCTTCTGGATGCTCCAATGCAGCTTGCCATTCTTAAGTATTTCAGCGGATTGGACATGTTCTCCTTTATGGCCATTCCTTTCTTCATTCTGGCTGGAGAACTGATGAACATCGCGGGGATCACCCGGGTTCTAGTCGATTTTGCTGATTTATTGGTGGGAAGATTTCGTGGAGGGATGGCCCATATCGTCATTGTGGCAAGCATGATCTTTGCGAGCATCACAGGATCAGCCACATCAGCCGCCTCAACACTTGGGACAACGATGATTCCAGAAATGAAGAAGAAGGGGTATGATATCGATTTTAGCGCTGGAGTGATTGCTTCTGCTTCCGTCCTCGGTCCGATCATTCCACCGAGTATTCTGATGATCATTGTTGGGTCGATCACGGGTATTTCAGTGGGAGCTCTCTTCGTTTCAGGATTTATTCCTGGTCTGATCTTTGGTTTTGGGCTAATGATCATGGCATGGATCATTGCACGAAAGAAGATGTATCCAAGAAGAGAGGAGCATTTCCAATGGAAGGAGGTTGTGATAAGAGGACTTAGCGCTATTCCGGCATTCTTCATGCCCGTGATCATTCTGGGAGGGGTTTTTTCCGGAGTATTCTCCGTGACCGAAGCTTCGTCAGTGGCTGTGGGATATGCCTTCTTTTATGGAATGGTACGGCGGCCTCGAGCCTTTCTTAGAGATCTATACGGTGCTCTTTCTCGATCTGTCAATGTCTCGGTAATGATTCTAACGGTAATCGGATGTGCAGGGATGATCAGTTGGGTTTTAGCTGCCGATATGATTGCCCAGAGGATTGCAGATTCTTTTTTAGAGATTTCACGTAATCCATATATTTTTCTTATATTAATAAATATCTTTTACCTAATTGTAGGATGCTTGATGGAACCAGGTGCGGCCATTCTCATTACCGTTCCATTACTTTTTCCATTAGCTGAGGCAGTTGGAGTTCATCCCCTCCATTTTGGCCTCGTCGTGGTTCTTAATGTGTGTATTGGGTTCATCACCCCCCCTGTCGGCCTTTGTTTATACGTCCTTTGCGGTATCACGAAACTACCTCTAGAAAGAGTTTCGCGGGCTGTTTTACCATTTTTGTTTGTAGAGATAGCTGCTCTTGGGTTGATCACCTATGTGCCATACTTAGCCCTCGTGCTTCCCCGGGCAGTTGGATTAATTAAATAGAATAGGGAAGACATAAAAATTCATTTTGAATATGAATTATTTTAAATTGGAGGCTAAATATGAAATTATTTGAAAGCGGTAAGATAGGGACTCTTTCCCTAAAAAACCGAATAGTCATGGATGCTTTAAACATACAACTTGCAACGCCGGTCGATGAAGCAGCATTATCACAGCGAGCCATAGACTTCTATGTTGCTCGAGCAAAGGGTGGAGCAGGGCTGATAAAGACTACCTTTATGCGTCCGAACCGGAAACTTGAGTTTTCAATAGGAGAACCTGTGGTAAACAGCGAAAGGTGTGTTTCTTGGCTCAATGACTTGGCTGAAACGGTCCATGACTATGGAGCAAAGGTTTGCGTACAGTTAACTCCTGGATTGGGGCGTATACCGACTCCGAAACCATGGCTACCCTATGGTGGTCTTGTGGGTCCATCGCCTTTGCCTAGTTTCCGGGACCCTAATGGTCAGTTGCCTGCTTTGGGTCCTGGCCGATATCCGGCTCGTGGGGAGAAGTATATCACCACCCGCGAGCTCACCACGGGAGAGATTGAGGAATTAGTTAGAGATTTTGAATTCAGTGCTAAAATAATCCGTCTTGCTGACATTGATGCCATCGAAATACATAGTCATCAAGGTTATCTTCTCGATGAGTTTCTAACAGCACTTTGGAATAAACGAACTGATAAATATGGTGGGGATTTAGATGGTAGACTTAGACTTGCGTTAGAGCTTGTCGAAGCTGTGAAAAGAGGGGCTGGGCCAGACTTTCCGACACTTTTTAAGTTTCCTTTAACTCATTATTTGGAGGAGGGACGTGATATTGAGGAGGGGCTTCAAATAGCCCGGCGGTTAGAGGCGGCAGGAGTTAATGCCCTTACTATTAATGGTGGCTGCTATGAGACTTACAATCGGGCTCAGCCGGCGACAACTCGACCACGGGGTTGTTGGGTCGATCTTGCGGAGATGACGAAGAAGGTTGTTAATATTCCGGTCATCGCAGTGGGGAAACTTGGATATCCGGATTTAGCTGAGAGAGTATTGCAGGAGGGGAAAGCCGATTTCATAGGTTTAGGCAGGTATTTGCTTGCTGACCCGGAGTGGTCAAATAAAGTGAGAGAAAGAAGAGCAGAAGATATCATCCCGTGTCTCGGATGCCATGAAGGTTGCATAGCAAGGGTACGGAAGTTTCAGCGTATCGGCTGTGCAGTAAACCCAGCGACAGGAGTGGAAAAGGAATTAGCCATAAACCCGGCGGGAAAGAGAAAATCTGTCCTTGTGATTGGTGGGGGGCCTGCTGGCATGGAGGCGGCAAGAGTCTCCACATTGAGGGGCCATAAGGTTACCCTCTGGGAAAGACAAAGTATTCTCGGGGGCAATCTGATACCTGCCGCAGTACCTGATTTTAAGGATGACTACAAACTTCTGATAGATTATCTCTCTATCCAAATAAAAAAGCTTGGAGTAGCCATAGAGCTTAATAAAGAGGCCACGTCAGACCTAATACAGAGCTTTAACCCTGAGGTAGTCATCATTGCTACTGGTGCCACACACGTCATCCCTGATATTGAGGGGATAGAGAAGGGGATGGGAAAAGGGAGGGTGATCACTTCGGTGGATGCGTTATTAGGAAAAAAAGAAATTGGGAAGTCAGTGGTCATAATGGGTGCTGGTTTAATTGGCTGTGAAACAGCCTTGTACCTTGCACAAAAAGGTAAGAAAGTGACTATTGCAGGGGGCAGGCGATTAGCTCATAATATGGTATGGGGTAACGCTCTTGACCTCATTAAGTTGCTCGATGATAACCATGTAAAGATTTTGAGAAATAGTCATGTCCAAAGGATAACAGAGGCTGGTGTCGTTATGGCCAATCAGCCTGTTGAGGAAAAAGCTGATACAATCGTTTTAGCCGTTGGTATGAAATCCAACAATAAAATATCCGTAGAAACTTTGATAAATAGGATACCAGAAGTTTACGCCGTCGGTGATTGTGTAAAACCTCGCCTGGTGCTGAGTGCGATCTGGGAGGGATACCGTACCGCCCGTCTGATTTGAGAGACAGAATTAAATCGCGCATTTATTTCCCCTATATGAGGCTACTGAACCCCCTAACAGAGTGATTTGGATATTTCTCGAGCCGAGATTGAATTAGGTTATGAACCTCAGTTTAGGCCCCCAAAAGCAGTTGAAGACTATATGATCCATTTGGGAGTGAAGTCATGAGTAAGAAAATTATAAATAGAGTTTGTTCAGTAAAATTTAATTATTGGCAAAAAATCAGTAAAATTTTAAATTGTCCATCCTGATGGGTAAGCTGAAGATTAATATGGGTTCTAAGATTAAGAAACTTCGTAAAGCTAAAGGGCTTAGCCTCAAAGAAGTTTCGAAAAAGGTAGGATTATCCCCGAGCTTACTATCACAGATTGAAAATGATAAGGTCACCCCTTCCATCGCGACTCTTTTTAAAATTGCGAATTTCCTTGGTAAGAAGACCAGCTTTTTTCTTGATAATGGTATAGGCGAGAAATATTTCGAGTCCCCCGTCGTTAAGAAAACGGATCGAACAATCCTTTCAAGCAGGAATAGCAAGATTCGTTACGAATTGTTGAATCCTAAATTGAGAGATACTAATGTTGAATTCTTAGAAGTTATATTAGAGAAAGGTTGTGAAACAGGGATCTATAACCATGAGGGGAATGAATATGGGATTGTCTTGAGTGGAAAACTGGAGGTAATCTTAGAAGGAAATTATTACGTTTTGGGTCCAGGGGATAGTATCGCTTTCGAATGTCCTCGACCCCATGGATTTAGAAATTTGAGCAAGGGGAAGACGAGAGTAATTTGGGCAGTTTCTCCCCCTACCTTTTAGAAGATGAATCATTCAAGCAAAGTATAGGAAGAAGGAGTAAGAGATGAAGAAGAATGAAAAAATGAATGTCAAGAAATTGGTTTTAGACCTAAAAAAGATAGTGGGTGATTCCTATGTGTCCGACGATATTTATGAGAGAGTAAGCTACGCCAAAGATCCAATGCCCTACGACATTGAAGAGAAGAATATTCCCTATGTGGTGGTGAGGCCTGGATCAGCTCAAGAGATTTCACAATTGATGGTTTATTTAAACAAAAGGAAGATTCCTGTCTACCTTCACGGGTCAGGAACAAGTCTCGCCGGCCATTCGAGACCTAAAATGAAAGGAGTTGTACTGGCCACTCACAGGCTGAGTTGGATTGATATTAATGAGGATTATATGTTCGTAGAATATGGTGGAGGTACGATCTGCGCTGATCTAATCAAGGCATTAGATCAGAAAGGGTACTTTCTTCCTATGAACCCTGGAAGTCAGATCGTGGCCACGATGGGAGGTTTGGTCGCAACCAATACAATCGGCCATATGATCGACGTCCACTATGGAAGACCTTCCCACCGTGTTCTTGGTCTTGAGGTGGTGTTGCCAACGGGAGAGATCATTGAAACAGGGACAAAAAGTCTTAGGAGGCCTGCGGGAATCGATTTAACTAATTTCTTTACAGCCTCAGAAGGCCTCTTTGGGGTCATTACCAAAGTGCGGATGGACCTCACTGTAAAACCATTTATGAAGTATGTTGTAGCATTTTTTAAAGAACCAGAATATGCTGCCTACTCTTTTATGCGAATGTATCGGGAAAAAATCCCCATACCACTCTATGGAGAATTTTTAGGTGCCAACAGCGCCCGAGTTGGATTCCAGACGAAGGGGCTTGAGCCACCCGGGGGATGTGTGGCCTTAGCAACGAGTATTGGTAAAAGCCAGAAAGAGGCCGATGGCAATGCAGAGTTGGTGTGCTCCATCTTTGAGAAAGAGAAGGCTTTTCGCGCCATGATACTTGAACCAGGACCGGAACAGGAGAAGATATGGGCCTCTCGAGAATTTATCCTTCACACCACCCAAGGGAAGGGCAACTTTGTGGCTGTTGAAATCGTAACAGCTATACCCCATCTTGCCAGGGCCATGACAGAGATTCATCAAGTTCCCCAGACCTTAAAAATCTTTAAAGATGCTGAGATCTATACATATGGTCACCTCGGTGCCCTTTCACTCCATGGGCTCTTTGTCATTCCGAATGAATGGACGGATAAGAAAAAGAGAGCAGCCATGATGGAGATCATGGAGGTAGATAGAAGGCTGAACCTTAAGTATGAGGCGGCAGGAGGGGAATGGGGGCAGATGGCCGTTCGCGTTCCCTTCTTCAAGATGAAGTACGGAGAAAAGGCCCACAGTTTAATAAAACAGATGAAAAGGGTTTTCGACCCCAACAATATTCTCAATCCAGGAAACGTAGACGGTTTGTAAAGGAGAACAATATGAGTCGAGCAGAAGAGAGAAAAGAAATAAAGAAGATGAAAAAGGAGTTGCTATTAGCTACACAGCAGTGTATTGCGTGTGAATTCTGTGTTCCATCGTGTCCTCTTTATTCTGGCTGGCTAACGGATTCAGCCACGGGAAGGATGCAATCCCTCCATTATGCGATTAAGAACAAGATGGATCTCGATGACCGACTCCGTGACATCCTTTATTCATGTACCACTTGTGGGAACTGCGAATTTAAGTGCAAGAGCTTTTCTCAATCCGTTAAAGTGACCGACATTGTTAAGAGGGCCCGCCAGATGTTTGTTAAGGAGGGAAAAGGGCCTATGCCTGTGCACAAAAGGATGATTAAGAGCCTTAAGGCAATGGGGAACCCACTCGATGAAGATTCAGGGAAGAGAAAGGATGTCTACCCGTCCACTTTTAAAAAGAAAGATCAAGCAGAGACGCTTCTCTTCTTTGGTTGTGTGACATCTTTTCAAGATGTCAATATCATCCCGAGTACCCTTCAGATCTTAGAGGGGGCTGGGGTTGATTTCACTGCCTTAGAGGCTGAAGAGAACTGTTGCGGCTATATCGCCCACTTAGTGGGGGCAGAGGAAGATCTCAAAAAGTGCATCGAGAAAAATCTTGGATCGATTTCAAGAATTAAACCCAAACAACTGGTGACAACCTGCGCTGGTTGCTTTCGCACATTTAAGGAACTTTATCCAGGAGAGGCATTTAATGGGGTTCAAATTCTTCATGGTGTCCAATACATTGAAGCCCTCCTTAAAGAGGGAAAGATCCGGTTCAAATCCTTGCCAGTGCGAAAAGTTGCTTACCATGACCCATGTGACCTCGGAAGACATTTAGGTGTTTTCGACCCACCCCGGAATATCCTCAAACAGATTCCGGGTGTCGAGTTGATTGAGTTCGAATCGAATCGGTATAACGCGGTCTGTTGCGGTGGTGGAGGAGGGTATAAAGCCATGGATGTGGAGAAAAGTTTGGAGGTTGCTTCGAAACGAGTTGCGGCGGCGATAAACGTTGATGCAGAGATCATCGTCTCTACCTGTCCTTCTTGTAAAGGGAGCCTCCAGGTGGCAGCCGCTAAAGGACGAAAAGAAGGAAAGTGGAAAATCCGAGTCATGGATATTACGGAGTTCGTCGCTCAAGCGATGAATGGGAATGGATAATTCATATATCGATTTTGGAGGATGGATATATTCGTAAGCAAAAATTGAAAGTCGTTGTGATTGGTAATGGTATCGGTGGATTTAGTACCGCTTCGACCATACGGCACTTGGATAAACAATGTGCTATTACAATAATTTCGACGGAGACGAATCCTCTTTATTCTGCCTGTGTGTTACCAGATTACATCTCAGGTGAAATTTCTCGAGAACGTGTTTTTGTTAAATCGGATAAGGATTATATGGATCTTGGCATTCATACTCTTTTTGGACGAGAGGTCAAGGAGATAGATACCACGGCCCCAAAAGTGGTCATGGATAACGGTGAATCGCTTTCATTTGATAAGCTTATTCTGGCCACGGGAAGCGAAGCCATAGTTTTTGGTGATACCAAAAGAGGTATATTCAAACTTAAGACTTTGAAAGATGCTGATGAAATTTTAATACATAACGGGAAGAAGGCAGTTGTGATTGGTGCTGGAGCCATAGGGATTGAGATAGGGATAGCCCTTTATCACAAAGGGTATAAGGTGACGATCGTTGAGATGTTGGATCAAGTTTTGCCTTTAGGTTTGGATCAAAAGGGTGCCGATAAGGTGAAAGGGATTCTTGAGGAACATGGGATAGAGGTTTTCAATAGCGAACGGGGTGAAAAAATTTTGGGCAAGGAAAGGGTAGAGGGTTTGTTGACAAACAAAAGGGAATTAGAATGTGATACGCTAATATGGGCGATGGGAATGCGTCCGAAGGTGGAATTGGCTAAACAGACAGGCATTGAGATAGGGAATAAAGGTGGGATCAGAGTGAACTCCCGTATGGAGACAAATGTCAAAGATATATATGCGTGTGGTGATTGTGTGGAGTCCAATGACATTTTAACAGGAGAATCCTATTTAAATCTTTTTTGGCACAATGCGAATCGTCAAGGTTCGGTAGTCGCCCATAACTGTTTAGGGTTAAACACCGAATATCGTGGTTCTCAGAATATATTAAATATAGACGTTTTTGGGAACCATGTGGCTGGATTTGGATTTACTGAGGCAGCCCTATATCGATTTAAAGGCATCAGCGCCTTTGGTGGAAAGCTTCCTGATATTTCGATCATCGAAAAGGGGAAAAATGGTAGTTATTACCGGTTAGTGATTGTTGGAGACCGATGCATGGGTGGGCAGTTCATCAATATAAGTCCGATAAACCAGGGAATAGGCTTGCTTTGGAGCATTATGGTGCGAAGGCGGAGTATTGAAGAACTTCTAAAAATTTTTGAAAGTGAGGATCTAATTTGCCATAGGCCATGGTTTCGTCGTATCAAGCCTTTTTTTATATAAAGGAGAATTCTTTTAAGAGGAAAGGAGAAAGAGGAGATGAACAAAGCATTGGTGATTAATCCGGAGAAATGTACGGGCTGCCATTCCTGTGAAATGATTTGTTCTTTAACACATGATAATGAGTGTAATTTGAATCTTTCAAGAATTGGGATTATGAAGACGGGTGGTGGTGGTTCGAATGAGAATATTCCGATGGTATGCCAACAGTGCCGTGATCCATTCTGTGCAGATGCGTGCGTGACAGGTGCCATTTCTCGAAATGAACAGACAGGGGCACTTGTAATTAATGAGAATATGTGTGTCGGATGTAAAACATGTGTGATGGCCTGTCCATTGGGTGGGATTTTGTACCATTATATAAAGGAATGCTCTATGAAGTGCGATCTTTGCAATGGTGATCCCCAGTGTGTGAAAACATGTCTCTATGGTGCTTTAGAGTTTTTGCCCATGGATGACTGGGGAAGAAAGAAGCGGCTCAAGGGAGCTGAGAGTTTAGTTAGGTTATTTGACATAATTTATAAATAAGCCAAATTTTTAGATAGGGGGGAATTTCGCCATGAAAGTTGGAGGTTATGCAGGGCAGGTATTATATATTGATTTAACAACGGAAAGTATTAAAAAGGAACCTTTAGATCTGGATATGGTCAAAAAGTTTTTGGGTGGTTTTGGACTAAACTGTAAGTTTGCATGGGACCTACTGGATCCTAAAGTTGATTCTTATGCCCCGGATAATATGATTTTTATGGGTATGGGACCCATGCTCGGGACAGCGGCACCAGTTTCCTCCAAGCATTCTGTGGTGAGTAAATGGCCATCTACAGGGACTATATCCCCTGGAACAACAGGAGGTGATTTTGGTATAAACGTGAAGCTATCGGGGTATGACGAAGTTATTATTAAAGGAAAAGCCAAAAAGCCTGTTTACATCAGGATCAGCGGCGATGAGGTGGAGATTTGTGATGCCAGCGATTTATGGGGCAAGGATACCTATGAAACCACGGACAGGCTTTGGGAAAAGCACGGACGGAATTATGCCGTGCTTGCTATGGGGACAGCTGGCGAACGTTTAGTGAATACTACCATATGTCTTGTAGACAAATATTCTTCTTGGGGAAAGGGTGGTTTGCCTGCCATCATGGGCTCTAAGCATCTGAAAGCTCTTGTTGCTTATGGTAACAAGGGAATTAAAATTGCTGATCCAGAGAGGTTGATAAAGCGAACCCATATGATTTATGAGCGTTTTAGAAAACATCCAGATTATCAGAAATTAGTAGATCTTGGAACGATGGATGGATTTGCGGGTTGGGCGGATGTCCATGGAATGTCGATGAGCAATTGGAACGGGAGGTTTCCTACAGAAGAGGCCTATCGTCTTTATAGTCCTGAGTATTATCTGGAAAATTTAAAAGCAGGTAGATGTGCAGATCCGACCTGTCCTATAGGGTGTAAGGATCATGTGAAAATAAAAAAGGGAGAATCCATTGGTACAGAGGCTTGGGTCTCATCGTTTTATGGGAGGGTGGTTCATATGGCAGCTCGCTGCCAGGTGGGTAATTATGAAAAAGCTGTGAAGGCCCAAGAATTTTTCCAGAGAACTGGTCTTTGTATCCATTCATTTACAGCTCTCATTGACTGGGCTGTTGATCTTTATGAAAAGGGTATTTTAAACAAAGAGGATACGGGTGGGGTGGAATTGAAGCACGATTTCGAAACCACGATGTATCTCGCGGAACAGGCGGATAGACATGAGGGGCTGGGGGGGATTTTATCCCAAGGTTATAGGAAAGCGATGAAAGATATCGGTCGCGGATGTGAAAAATACGCTGTCCAAGTCAAAGGGATGGAGCCGCTTTATGACCCGAGGATCAACCGCCTTTCTGGTCCTGAACTCAATCAAGTGGTTAACCCAAGAGGAGCTCATGCACCTCAAGGCTGTATTACCCTCTATATGTCGAAAGATCTGCCGGCTGAAGCTTTCCGTCCGTGGCTTGTCGATAGGGGGGTTCCTGCCGATGCCCTCGAACGAATATTCCCGCGGGCGGGATATTTCAATATTGCGCGGATGACGCCCTACGGAGAAGACTGGGTGCAGTTCATGAATTCGGTGGGCATGGGTTGCTTGAGGGGGCGTGTGGATAATTTCTTTAAAGGGGAGGATTGGTCGGAAATATATTCGGCGGTGACCGGATTCGAGACATCTCTTGAGGAATTAAGGAAAGCAGCAAGACGCAATTACAACCTTTACAAAGTTTTAAATGTGAGGCTGGGTTTTTCGCGAAAGGACGACGTCTTTCCGGATAGGTGGTTTGAGCCCCTTGTCACGAGCGATCGGGGGACCATGGTCCTGTGTGACTATTTTGGAAAGCCTCTCACGAAGCAAGATTGTGAGAAATTGCTGGATGATTACTACGATGAGAGGGGCTGGGATATAGAAACAGGGATGCCTACAGAAAAGACCCTTCGTGAACTTGGGTTGGAAGATGTTGCGAAGGATCTCAAAAAGAAGGGACTCATTAAATAGAGGGCTGGGTAAATAGTCCCACATGTTATTACAGCAAAAAAACATGTGAAGAAAAGGAGAAGGAGGATGCCGATTAGAGGGGCACTTCTGGAAGAGATTTTTGAGCTGGCGCTTCAGAATGACATGAACTATTTTGGTTGAACACAGGCTGTTCTTGCAGCTCTGCAAGAAAAGCTCGACATCATCAGTCCAGACGTTTTTAAAGCTGGCAGTGCGTTGGCTGGCGGAGTAGCCAGGCAGGGCGAGACCTGTGGGGCGCTCACCGGCGCCATCATGGCCATTGGTTCAATGGTCGGTCGGGAGAGACTTGAAGACGTCGACCAATATCAGAGGGCGATGATGCCAGCGACTCAGCTCTATGACCTATTCAAGAAGGAGATAGGCCATACGCTTTGCGCGGAAATCCACAAGATCCGCTACGGCAAAGTCTATCGCCTCTCTATCCCCGAAGAGAGACAGGCCTTTCACGAGATGGGAGGCCACGGGAGGAAAGGGTGCCCCGAGGTATGCGGAATCGCTGCGAGGATTGCTGCCAGGGTCATCCTGGACCTCAGAGAGGACTGAGAAGAAAGAGGGCCGCCAATCAAATCCGCATGATCAGAAGAGGACTCTACGATCGGTTCTTTTCGGAGACCCCGTCGGAAAGGAGCTTATCCACCAGTTGAAGAGGATGAAGGACTTGAATACGGTCTTGCTCGTTCATATTCCCGCCGATCGTGACCCGGCATCCTGGGCACCCTGTAACAACAATGGAGGCGTCTGTCTCCCGGATGTTCCTTAGCTTATTTTCGGTAATTCCCTTGGAAATCTGTGGGAAGTCGAACTGAAAAGAGCCTCCACCACCGCAGCACATATTCGCGTCTTTCGTTTCCACAAACTCCACTTGCGGTAAGGCTTTGAGGATCTTTCGCGGGGCCTCACTCACCCCTTGGCCGCGAACGAGATGACAGGGGTCGTGATACGTTACTCGGATCTTCTTCTCATTTCCATCCTTGCGAAATGGGAGCAGATGGATCCTTTCCGCAACATATTCGAGGATGTCATACGTTTTTCCCTTTAGGATTTCAGCCTCCTTGGTATCCATTCCTTTTCTCTTGAGCAAGGCAATGTATTCTTTCTTAAAGGCGGCACCGCAGGTCGCACAGTCCACCAGGACGGCATCGATTTCTTTTCGAGTCAGTATGGAAATGTTCTTCTCCACGTTCTTGATTGGGAGATCCTCCTCCCCTGACAAGATGACAGCCAGGCCACAACAGTCTTGTCGGGACGGAATTTCGATCTCTAATTGCAATTTTTTTAGGACATTGACCACTGCCTGGCCCACATCCCCGGCAAAATAATTGGTAAAACAACCCGTAAAATAGAATACTCGGCCTTTTGCTTCTCCGTCAGGAAGGATAACCCCATCGAACTGGTCTCTAAAGGGTTTCGCATTCACCTTGGGTAGTCTTTCCACAGGAATATTTCCAA
>Ga0315279_10006790_pt1 | contig 14352 bp, 12 predicted proteins | sample YL17G06_20_MG_FD_203694 | JGI IMG/M metagenome (GOLD analysis project Ga0315279, IMG submission 203694) | Sediment microbial communities from Yellowstone Lake, YNP, Wyoming, USA - YL17G06_20 | ecosystem: Environmental > Aquatic > Freshwater > Lake > Sediment | place: USA: Wyoming | collected... | reverse complement strand
TAACCGTCCGCCGAGGTCCACGGTGCCCGTGACCGCGGCGTATGCCGCTCCCTGGCGAGCCTCGAAGTGGCGGACTTCCACCACCCTGTCGCTGACGCTCACAGTCGCCTGGACGTCCGGCGCGGGCGTCGTCCCTACGGACGCCTGGGTGATCTGGATGCTGGCCTCCGCAGCAGGCTTCGCCCACCCGCCCGACACGCTTGCCTGCAACTGGAGGTCCCCGCGCACGGGCGACGGCGCCTTGGCTATGATCTGGCCGACCCGGCCCAGGGGCGAATCCGCCGGGAAGTGAGACGCCAGCGCAGCGACCGTTGAACGCAGCGCGCTCAGGCTGCCGCGAGCCACGGCGCCGTCGAGCTGCATGGTGTGCGCGTCCAGATCAACCCACCCCGTCGCCGAATAGCGGGTCTCCCCCTGGGTCAGGGAGGCCTGGAGCTGCACGCGCTCCGCCTGCTGCTGCGGGTGGGCCTGCACGACGAGATCGGTGAAAGTCTCCCCGTCTGTGGTGATGCGGTCGGAGCGCACGTCGGCTTCAATCAGCGGCTGCTTGACGGTTCCGCCGACCCGTCCGCTGGCGACCACCTGCCCGGTGAGGTCGAGCGGCAGGCCAAGGTCTTCGCGCGCCTGCAAGTCCGCCAACCGCAGGTCGGCCGAGAAGGCGAGGCTCAGCTCGCCCTGGGTGGACACCTCGCCCGACGCCGTGAAGCCCGACTCGCCGGCCTGCGCTCTTGCGTCCGCGATGTGCACGACTCCGTCGGAGAAAGCGAACTGCGCCTCCGCGCGGTCGGCGCGGTATCCTCGCCACGAGGGCTGATAGAGGCGGGCCCAGCCTTCCGCGGTTGGCGCGCCGATGGTGCCGCCTATCTTGACTTCGGCTTCGACGTCGCCTCCGACCTCGGCCTCTATGCCCGCCTCCGCCAGCACGTCCCGCAGCTGCGCGTAGCCCACCTCGACATTGGCGGCGACGCCGATGTCGTTGCGCGCGCCGCCGAGTCCGATGAGCGATCCCGAGGCGACGTAGCGCGCGCCCCGCTGGTAGGCCAGCAGGTCTTGCACGCCGACGGCCTCGCGGGAGGCGGTCGCGGCGCCGCTGAGCAAGTCAAACGTCCGGCGCGCAAACTGCGCGTCAACCACCTCGAAAACGGCGGAGGCGCTGGGATGCTCCAGCGTCCCGGACAGCGTGCCCGCGAAGTACCCGGTGCCCTCCACTTCCGCCTGCGCGCCGACAGCCCGCGCGACGGCCGCCAGGTCAACCTCGCTCGCGCGCACGTCGAGCGCGAGCGAGCCGTCGGAGTCGATGGTGCCTTCGACCACGGCGGTGCCCGCCGGGGACTCGACGCGCGCCGACGCGATGCGGATGTTTCGGCCCTCCGCCTGGACTACACCGTAGGCGGTGTTGAAGGGCAGATCCGCGAAGCGGCCGTCCAGCGCCTCGAAAGCGCCCGCCGCGCGCAGGCCGCGCGCATCGTAAGAGCCCGCGATGGAGGCGCTGGCCGTGCCGGCAACGGGCCGCTCGCCGCGGATACCGGCCGCGTCCAGGAGTGCGGCCAGGTCCAGCTCCTGCGCCTGGGCCTCGAACGCGGCCTCGACCTTTCCCGCGGCGACCCTGACCCAGGCGTCACCCGTCACCGTGCCCCCGGCCACCTCCGCGCGCGCCTGCCGCAGCCACGCCATGCCGTCGCGGTAAGCGATGTTCGCGGAGAGATTGCGAGCGGCGGCCCGCTGCGCGTGCATGTCGCGCAGGCGCACCGTCCCCTCGGCGATGGGCTTGGCAAGGGTGCCCCGCAGCACGAGATCGGCCTCGAATGGCCCCGCCGTCAAGCCCGCGGGAAGCCGAATGTCCGCAAGGCGCGCCGCCGCGTCCGCGGTCAGTCCGCGCGCGGTGATGGCCAGGTCGAGCTCGGGCTGCTTGAAGCCGCTGATCGTACCCGAGGCGTGGAGCCGCCCCCGGCCGACGTTACCGCTGACGTCAAGCAGGCGCACGCGGCCGGGCGCGACCGCGACCTGCCCATTGATGGACGTGAGGGGGCCGCGATTGCGGAAGTCAGCCGCGCCCTCGTGCACCTGCGCCCGCGCCAGGTACTCGAAAGCGCGCCCTTCGCCGCGGCGAACCACGGCTCCGGTCAACGCGATGTCCGCCGTGCCGCCCAGTGCGCGCACTCCCCCCAGCTCCAATCGGCGTCCCCACTCCGCCAGGCTGACCTGGCGGGCGCCGATGTTGAGCACCACTCCGCCCGCGCCCGAGCTCCCCGTGACAGAGATCCCCTTGATCCCGCCTGCGGCCACCTCCCCCGTGACGCGAAACGCCACGCCACGCTGAGGAACCATCAGCACCCGGCCGGCGAGCTTGACGAAACGCAGTTGCAGGGGGCGGCGGATGGGCGCGGCCGCGGCATAGTCCACGAAAGTGACGCTGCTATCGGCGATGTTGATGGACCCGGTGAACCGGCCGGCCGTCGGGGGGCGGGGCTTGAGCAGGGGGGCAATGTTCCAGCGTCCTGTGCGGTCGCGCGCCAGCTTCATGTCGGCGCCGGTGACGTCGATGCCCCTCACCGCGGAGGCAGGGCCCTCGCTGCCGAAGACGAGCGCGCGCAGATCGTAGCGCACCGCCACGCGCTTGATCCGCACCGGCGCGCCCTGCTTGAGGCGCTCGCTCTCCGCAATCGTGACGTCGTGCAGCACCGCCCCGCGCACCAGCCCGCCGCTGATACCGCCCACCCGCACCTCTCGCCCCAGCGCCTGCGACAGCTGTGACTCCACCACCGGCACCAGGTATGTTGCGAGCTTCTGATGCCACAGCGCCATCGCCGCCGCGGCGGCAATCACGAGCAGCGGGATGAGGATGAGCAGTATCTTCCAAACGCGGCGCATTATTGCTCTTGTTCGCGGGCCGCTGTCGGCCGCCTGCAGTCACCGCAGATGGCCCGCGGCTGCGCGCGAACCTCGGCTTGCGGGGCGCACACCAGCTCAGTGCCCCGCGCGATAGGAGCTGCGCACGAACGGCGCGGCCTTGACCTCGTCGAACCCCATCTGTGCAGCTTCCTCTTCGAGGGCGGCGAACTCTTGCGGCTCGATGTAGCGGGCGACGGGCTGGTGGCGGCGCGAAGGCTGGAGGTACTGACCCAGGGTGAGAACGCGGACGCCGGCTGACGACAGGTCGCCCATGACCTCGCGCACTTCGTCGCTCTCCTCACCTAGCCCCAGCATCGCGCCGCTCTTCGTGCGCAGGCCGTTGTCGGCGGCGACGCGCAGCAAATCCAGAGATCGCTCATAGCTCGCGCCGGGGCGGACCTGGGGGTACAGCCGGGGCACCGTCTCCACATTATGGCCCAGGATGTCGGGGCGCGCCTCGATCACCATGGTCAGCGCGTCTCGCTGGCCTGCGAAATCAGGCACCAGGACTTCCACCCGCGCGGACGGGTTGGCTTCGCGCAGCGCGCGCACCGAGGCCGCAAAGTGGCCGGCGCCGCCGTCGGGCAAGTCATCGCGCGTGACGGAGGTTATGACCACGTAGTCCAGGCCCAGCTCGCGCGCGGCGGCGGCGATGCGCGCCGGCTCGTCGGGGTCCGGGGGCCGGGTTGCGCCGTGCTCGACCGCGCAATAGGTGCATTTGCGCGTGCACGCCTCGCCTAGAATGAGGAAAGTGGCGGTGCCGACCGCAAAGCACTCCCCGACATTGGGGCACTTCGCGGCTTCACAAATGGTGGACACTCCGCAGCGGCGCAGGACGGGAACCATGCGCTCAAGCGCGGGGCGTTTGCGATAACGCGGGACTAACCAGGGGGGCAGATGTGTCGCCATCAATCATGCAGCCTCGGCCGGCTCTGCCGTCCGGCGAGAGTTCTTACCAGTATAGGAAGGGCCGCCCTCGCGTGTCAAGCCGCGCACATGGTTGTTCAACCGCGCCGAGCGCGGCTCGTGGTGCGCAGGCCCTGGGAGGCCGCTTCGTCGCCCTCGCCCGCCTGCACGCCGAACCCGCGAAGTCAGAAGTGAAGGCTGCGTCGCGCAGCGAAACCTTACCGGGTCAGTGCGCACCTGTCCTATCGGGAGGCGGACCACGACCGAGCGCGAGACCAACCTGGTGTTGCAGGCGGCCGCCGGCGACCGCGAGGCCTTCGGGCAGTTGGCGGAAACGTGCCGCCCGTGGCTGTTCGGCCTGTGCCTGCGCGTGGTGCGAGACTCGTGCGCGGCGGAAGACCTCGTCCAGCAGGCGCTGCTCCTGGCGTGGCGCGATCTGGCGCAGTTGCGCGAGCCCGAGCGCTTTCGCGCCTGGCTGAGCCGTATCGCGGCCAACGTCTGCCGCATGCACCTGCGCCGGCGACTGGCGAGGCCGGCGGAGATGCCCCTCGCTGAAGAGGCTCCGGCAGGCACGTGCGAAGTGCCCGATGCCCCGCTCGGCGTTGACCAGGCGCTCGTCGGCCTGGATCTCGCAGATCGGCGGATGCTCACGCTCTTCTATGGGGAGGGACTCAGCCACGCGGAAGTAGGGGAGGTGTTAGCATTGTCCGCGGCCGCCGTCAAGAGCCGCCTTCACCGCGCCCGCGTACGATTGAGAAAGGAGATGCTCGCAATGATGACCGATGAGCAGAAGACGCGACTGGATGTGACCGAGAAGGCGCCGTGGAAGCTGCGCACGATCCTGCTCGTCGAGCCCGACTCGGATGTTCGCGAATCTCTTCGCAAAGCGCTCACTGCCGCCGGCTATGAAGTCCTGGTGCTGCCAACGGGTGAAGCCGCCCTGGCCGCCGTGCGCGAGCGTCGCGGCCAGTTGCTGATTCTCGACAAGCACTGTGGCGGGCCTCACTGGATCGAGGTGCTGGTGTTGCTTCAGGCGGATGCATGGAGTCGGGAGAACGTGCCGGTCGCGGTCCTGATCGACCCCGGCAGTGAGCGCGACGTGATCCTCGCTTGGCAGGCTGGTGCGCAGCTCTGCCTCACGCGGCCCCCGCTTCCCGACGAACTCGTCGGGTTCGTGAAGCGCCTCGAGCGGCTGTGGCCGCAGGAACTGGGTTCGCACAGCGGCTAGGTCATCGGCGCGGCTCGGCCCAGCGGGTGCCTTCTGACTGGGTTAGCTTGCGCACCCGCACGCTGATGTCCCCGCTGACACTGTGCACCTCGAGCCGCCCGCGGCCCTGTCCGACCACGCCCTCCATGCGACCGCGCCGGCGAGCAACATCGCGCAAGATCAGATCCGTGCCGATGTCTCCGCTCTGCGTCGTCAGTTGTACCGTGCAGTCGGAGTCGGGAGGGGCGATGACGGAAATGTCCCCGCTTATGCTGTCCGCGGAAAACAGGTCCGTCACGGGTTGCGCCAGAGATACGTTCATGTCGCCGCTGGTGGTATTGAGTTTCATTTCCGCGCCCGCGCAGTCCTCGACGTGCAGGTCCCCGCTGACAGTCGAGGCGTCGAGGGGTCCGCGCAGGCGCTTGGCATTGATGTCGCCGCTCGTCGTGACCGCACGGGCGTCTCCGGCGATGCTCTCCACTCTGACATCTCCGCTGATGCTGCGTGCTGTCACCTTGCCTTCGACATCGTTCATCACAACCGAGCCGCTGGCGCTGTTTGCCTGGGCCGGCCCGCGAATCCGACTGAGGAGCACCTCCCCGCTCGCGGTGGTCACGCGCGCCGACGCCGCCCCGCTTATCGCCACATCGCCCGAGGCGGTAATGACGACCACCGCCCCCCCCATGCCTTCGGCTCGGACATCACCGCTGGCGGTCTTGACGCTTGCTTCCAGCCCGGCCGGAGCCGCTATGTCAAGATCCATGCGCGCCCCTCTCCAGAACTCCCGCGGCCCGGTGACGGCGATCGCGAGGGTATCGCCCGAGCGCGTGGTCCGCAGGCGCGCCTTGCGGGCCTGGGCCAGAGCTCCCTCGCCGGCGCTTTCCCGGCCGTAGCGGATGGCCTCGATTGTCACTTGATCCTGCTCTCCGCCGGTTAGGGTGATGTGGCCGTGGGGGTTCTCAATCGTGACCGAAGCCACCCCCGCGGACGGCACTTCGCGGGAGAAGCGTTCCACCTCTCGCCACCGGCCGTGCGCCGACCACGGGCCGGTCAGGGATTCCAGGCTGCCCAGGGATTCCACGACTTCGCCCAGGTTCCGACCGGCCTGCGCCCATCCCGCGAACGTGCCGCGGTGGGCGGCGGTGACGATGAGCCCCGCGACGATGATCGCGGCGGCGAGCAGTACGTTCCGCGCTCTCACGGCCTGTTCTCCTTCCCCGAGCGACGCGCACCGTAGTGATTCATCAGCACCTTGACGCCCATGACTATCAGCAGCACCGGCCACAGCCGCCACAGGTGATCCCACACCTCCACCCCGGTAGCGCGTTGGATCAGAACGCCCGCGCCAACGAGCGTCAAGACGATGCCCAACACCAGCGCCGTCGTGCCGTCGCCGGCGGCGCCGCTGCGCGGTTTACTCATGGTCCACCTCCTGCGAGCGCGCGTCCGCGCTCGGCGATGTGCCGCGGGAAGCCACCGAGCGGATGAGCAGCCACAGGCCCAGCGCAAACGCAGCCATCGGCCAGATAAGGCCGAATGTGATCCACGGCACCCCGAAGTTGTACAGCAGGAAGACGATGCCGAGCACGATCAACACCACCCCCCATGCCGGCGCGCTCGACGACTCGGGCGCCACCCATTGCGCGACCTCGACGTCAGGCGCCTGCGACCTGTCGATCGCTTGGGCCGTCCAGTAGGCGTCGAAGATGTTCCAGAAGTAGAGCGCCACCAGCAAGGCGGTGTTCAGACCTCCGTCTATCGGGCCCCGCCCCATCGCCAACACCAGGAATCCGCCCAGCACCAGCACGCCCTTCAGCAACTGGCGGTTGTACATCTGGCCCAAGCCGGGCAACACTACCGACAGCACCACCGCGAGCGCGACGCGGCGGCGTTGCGGCTGCTCGCCGCCGGCCGCTCCGTTCAGCGCCCGTCCCACGCAGTCCAGGCAGTACGCGGCGCCGGCGTGCTCAACCGCCTGCCCTTCCGCCATCTCGCGCCCGCACTTCGCGCATCGGCGCGCGGATGCAGCTTCAGGCATAGACATCTCTCACCACCTCCTGTCGCGCATGCGTAACCTCCGGCTCTGTACGCCTGCTCGATGGCTCCGACAACTCCGGCCTATGCTCCCGGGCCGGCGCCTGCGCGGTCGCGGAAAGGCTCGCCGGAGCAAACCGTTCCGCGAGGAAAATACGCGCTTCGGCGAGGCCGCTCGTCAACTGGGCAACACCAGTCCCGGCCATTCCCGCCACCCGCCCCGACCACGACGCCACCAGGTTGCCTGGCCCTTGGCCGGCGCCGGCGGTGACCACCACCACGAGCGCGACCACGACGACAGCCACTCGTGCGAACTCGCGGATAACCCGCGGCGGCCGGTAGGCCGCGGACCGCCTCAGCGCGTCCAACCATTCCCATCGGCGCGGTGCCGATGCGCGCGCCATCACTGCGGGGGTCAAGTCCACGGTCAGACGCGCAGCCGGCAGCGAGCGCACGGCATCAGCGATGAAACGAAGCCGGGCCAGCTCCTCGCGGCAGCCCGCGCACTCGTCGAGGTGCTGTGTCAGGTCGCGGGCTCGACGCCCCGCAAGCCGTCCATCAAGGTATGAGGAAACCAGGTTGCGGGCCTCTCGGCACGTCATTGCTTTTCACCTCTCATGGAAGGCCACGCCACTCGCTGATCGGCCATCAGGATGTCACGCAGCATCTGGCGGCCGCGGCTCAGGCGCGACTGCACCGTCCCCAGCGGAATCCGCAGAATCTCCGCGATCGCCTCGTACGACAGGCCCTCCAGTTCCCGCAGAACCACCACCGCGCGAAACCCCGCCGGAAGGCGCCGCAGGCCCTCCCGCACCGCGGCGCGTGTCTCGCCGCGCAGCGCCGCGGTCTCCGGGTCCGCCGCCCCCGCGCGAGCGGCCGGTATATCGGCCGCAAGATCGGTCACCAGCCGGGTGCGCGCGCACAGCTGGCGCCGGCGCATCAGGCACACGTTGGTGGTCACGCGATAGAGCCACGTCTCAAACCGCGCCTCGCCGCGGAAGCTGGGCAGCGAGCGGAGCATGGCGATGAGCGCCTCCTGCGCGGCGTCGAGGGCCTCCTCCGGGTGCTCCAGCAGGTTGTAGGCCAGACGGTAGACCCGTTCCTGGCATCGCCGCACCAGTATCTCTTGGGCCTGGCGATCCCCGCCGCGACAGCGAGCAACCAGCCGGGCTTCCTCGGTCTGCGCCGCCAACCTTGCTCCTACCTCCTCGCATATGGCTACTGCTGCGCCCATGCCGGTTCCTCTCGTTCCATCCCTCCTATTCGTTGCGGGAGAGCGTGGATTTGTTCCGCGTCGCCGCGCCGCTTCAGCCGGGTGTGACCCTTCTTGTGTGGTCAGTTGTAGGGCGGGGCCTCCGCGCCCCGCCAGACGTTGCCCGATTCGGCGGGGGATGGAACCCCCGCCCTACAGTGACCCTTGACCCAGGACTTGGGGTCACACCCCCTCAGCCTCTCGCGTTGCCCGCGCGCGCCATGTGTGCTATCATAGCGGCGCCCCGCTGGGGAGGAAAGATGGAGCGGCTAGGCCCACGGCCGCCGTGGCGGTCGCCCCTCGACATGCTCGGGGCGACCCTGAGCTTGTCGAACGGGTCGCTCGCGATCTAGCCACACAGGAGCGGCCTGTGGCTCCCTCCCGCCCGGGGGCAGATCGAGACGGAGGCCGTCGCTTGCGCGCATCCGAACTGTTCTTTCCGACCCTGCGGGAGGTGCCGGCCGAAGCCGAGCTGGCAAGCCATCGCCTGCTGCTGCGCGGCGGCTTCATACGCAAGCTCGCCGCGGGCGTCTATTCCTACCTGCCGCTGGGCTGGCGCGTCTTGGACAAGGTCGAGGGGATCGTGCGTGAGGAAATGGACCGCGCCGGCGCCCAGGAGCTGCTGCTGCCCGCGCTCCACCCCCAGGAGCTGTGGCGCCAGAGCGGCCGCGCGGACAAGCTCGGCGCCGACCTGCTGCGCCTCATTGATCGCGGAGAGCGCGACTTCATACTCGGCGCCACCCACGAGGAAGTCATCACCGACCTGGTGCGCCAGGAGGTCGGCTCGTATCGCGACCTGCCGTTCATCCTCTACCAGATCCAGACCAAGTTCCGCGATGAGCCGCGGCCGCGCGGCGGGCTCATCCGCGCGCGCGAGTTCATCATGAAGGATGCCTACAGCTTCGATCGCGACCACGATGCCATGACCATGGCTTACGAGCGCATGGAGGCGGCCTACGAGCGCATCTTCGAGCGCTGCGGGCTGCCCTACGTCAAGGTCGACGCCGAGGCGGCTGCCATGGGCGGCACCGAGGCCAAGGAGTTCATGCTGCTCGCCCCCAGCGGCGAGGACCTCGTCTTCCTGTGCCCATCGTGCGGCTACGCGGCCAGCGCCGATATGGCGGAGTATGCCGCGCCCCATGATGCGGCCGGCGCCGGCGAGCAGCCCAAGCCCATAGAGAGGGTCGCCACCCCCGGCATGAAGACGGTGGAGGAGGTCACTGGTTTCCTCGGGGTCGAGAGCGCCCGCCTGATCAAGACCCTCATCTACCGCGTCGAGGACCGGCCGGTGGCGGTGCTCGTGCGCGGCGACCGCGACCTCAACCAGCCCAAGCTCTCCAAGGTTCTCGGCGCGACCGACATCGAAATGGCGGATGCGGAGCTCGTACGCAAGGTCACCAACGCCGCGGTTGGCTTCGCGGGGCCGGTGGGACTCAAGGACATCACCATCATCGCCGACCACGAGCTGCGCCTCGGCGCCAACTACGTCACCGGCGCCAACGAGGACGACGCGCACCTGGTCAACGTCAACCGCGGGCGCGATTTCGAGGTTGACAAGTGGGCCAGCCTGCGCCGCGTGACCGGCGCCGATCCCTGCCCCAACTGCCGCTCCCCGCTCGCGGAGCATCGCGCCATCGAGCTCGGCCATATCTTCAAGCTCGGCACCTTCTACAGCGACCGCCTGGGCGCCCTCTACCGCGACGAGGACGGCTCCTCTCGCCCCATCGTCATGGGCTGCTATGGCATCGGCGTCAGCCGCATCGTCGCCGCCGCCGTCGAGCATTGCCACGACGACAACGGCATCATCTGGCCCATGGGCATTGCCCCCTACCACTGTGCCGTCATCATCGTCAACCTCAAGGACGAGGCCCAGCGCAACCTCGGCGAGGACATCTACCGCCGCCTGGGCGAGGCCGGCATCGAGGCCCTGATCGACGACCGCGATGAGAGCCCGGGCGTCAAGTTTAAGGATATGGACCTCATCGGCGTGCCCCTGCAAGTGGTGGCCGGCAAGCGCGCGGGCGAGGGGTTGGCCGAGGTGCGCCCGCGCGGGCACAAGGGCCGCGACTTCCAGCGCCCCGACGAGGTGGCCGCGTGGGTTGCGCAGCAATTGGAGAACGCGGGATAGGCTCGGACAGGCGCCTGCTGAAGGCGGGCGCACGATCGCACGCGGCGCGACGGCTCCGGTTGCGGCGCCTGCGATTACATTGCCGGAGCGAGCCGATACCCTTGCGAATCGCCGACGATACGGCGCGAGGTAGACAACGATGATTCTGACGGGGCTGTCGGTGCCGGCCGTCCTGGCCAAGCTGGTCATCGCGGTCATCCTGGGAGGAGCGGTCGGCTGGGAGCGCGAGACCCTCGATCGCCCGGCGGGTTTCCGCACCCACGTCCTGGTGTGCGTGGGCTCCGCGGTTTACATGATGGTGTCGGAGGCCATGAGCGCCAGTTACCCGCGCGCCGACCCCGGGCGCATCGCCGCCCAGGTCGCCAGCGGCATGGGCTTTCTGGGGGCGGGAACCATCCTGCGCCACGGCAGCGTGGTGCGTGGGTTGACGACCGCCGCCAGCCTGTGGACGGTGGCGGCCATCGGCCTGTGCATCGGGCACGGCGGAGATACCCTGATGGTGGCGCTGCTGGCGGCGGTGATCGTGCTGCTGACGCTGACCCTGCTGGGGCGTGTGGAAAAGGGCATCGTCAGCAAGCGCCAATACCGCCTGGCGCTAATCCGCGCCCTGCAGGTGCGCCGCTTCCTGCCTCAGATCAAGGAAGTGTTCGACGCCGTCGGCGCCCGCATCCAGTCCGTCGAGGTCGTCCCCGCGGTCGAGGAAGGCCTGCAGGACATGCGTATCGTGGTGCGCCTGCCCCCCGGCATCACCACCGAAAGAGTCACCCTCGACCTCATGTCCATTGAGGGCCTCAGCGCCATCCAGTGGGAGTAGGGGAGGCCCCGCTGCTTCAATCCGTAGGGGCAGAGCTCGCCGCAGGCGGGTAAACATGCTGTGCCCCTACCTTTGGTAAAGCGTGACCTCGGTCATGAGCGCCTCCACCTCCGCCCGCGAGGGGCTCGCCGCGTCCCACACCGCGGCGTTGGCGGCGCCGGCGGCGATGGCCAGGCGAATGGTTTGCTCCGCATCCCATCCCCACAGCACGCCGCACGCGAATCCCGCCACCACGCAGTCCCCCGACCCAACGGGGTTGATCTCCTCCACCCGCGGCGGGGTCGCGCGCCAGCGCCGGCCCGCCCAGTCAATGAGCGCCCCCGCCTTGCCCATGCTCAGCACGACCAGCTCGATCCCCAGCGAACGATACCATGCAACCGCTTCCCAGCGGGCGTCCTCGTCCGGCAGCGGGCGCCCCAGCAGGCGCGCACTCTCCGCCACATTGGGCTTGACCATGAACGGCGCCGCCTGCACGCCCAGGCGCAGCGCCTCGCCCCGCGTGTCGAGAATCGTGCGTATGCCGCGCTCGCGAGCCCGCGTGATCATGCGGCCATAGGCGTCGTCCAGCCTCCGGTCGGGCGCGCTCCCGCCGAAGCACACGATCTGCGTCCCCTCCAGCGCGTCGGCGTACTTGCGCATGAGGTCGGCGGCCTCGCGCTCCGTGATCGCCGGGTTGGGTTCCACGTAGGCGGTGGCGCGCTTGCGCTCGCGCTCGTAGACGGTGATGATGTTGCGCGTTGGCGCCTCGGTCCAGGTAACGATGGGCTCGATGCCATCCTGGGCGCGAATGAGCCGCTCCACCAGGCGGCCTGTTTCCCCGCCCAGCATGACCAGCGACCGTACGGGGGCCCCGAGGTGCTTGGCCATGCGCGCCACGTTGGTCGCCTTGCCGCCGGCGACGTCGTGCGCCTCGGCGGCGTCGTTGAACGCCCCCAGGGTGAGATGGTCGAGCGCAATCGCCTTGTCCACGCACGGGTTGAGGGTGACGGTCAGAATCATGGCTTCATCGTCTTGGCCGTTCGCCGGGCTGCGTCCTGCCGCCGCGACACCGCCCCACGACTTTGCCATTGCCGACGGCCCCCGCGAACGCAGCCAAGCTAGCAGGTGAGCGGTTAGCCCCCGGCGAACACCATGCGGTCGGTCGCCCGCCGCCTCAGCGGGCGCGACGAGACTCCGAGTGGAGGGATAGAGCTCATGACAAGACTGGCAGTCGCACTTCTCGTGGCGGCGGTAGCGCTGATCGCGTGGTCGGTGCCCGCGCTGGCGGGCGACGTCGTGACCATGCCAACCGCCAACCAGATGGGCCCGGGCGAGGTCGATGTAGCGCAGTACTACATCAGCTTCGACTACCCGCCGGGCCCGTACCCGGGTCACGCCTACTTCACCACCATGTACGTCGGCGTGACCGATCTCATCGAGGTGGACGTGTGGTACATTGATGCCAACAAGGGTTACCGCAACATCACCGTCCTCAACGCCACCGGCCTGCTGTTGAGCGAGCGCAAGGGCGATTGCGCCGACGTGGTGATCGGGGTGCGCGACGCAGGCAACGACCTGGTCAAGATGTTCGGCGGCGGCTTCGAGCGCGGCCTATTCGTCGCCGCGGCCAAGACCCTCAACCCGCCGGCCGGGCCCCCCAGCTCCGCCAACACCCCCATCTGGCGCCTGCACCTGGGGGTGGGCGATGAGCTGGGGCTCGGCACCAACCCCGACCGCATGAACAAGGGCGGCGTCTTCGGCGGCGTCCAGGCGATCATCACCCCCCAGATCGGCGTGATCGCCTTGTGGGACGGCACCGACGATATCATCGGCGTCACCTACACCCCGGATCCCAAGGGCCCGACCCTCAAGGGCGGGGTGTTCGGCGACCACTTGTGGGTAGGGGTCAACTACACCTTCACCCGCTGATTGAGCGCGCCCCGCGCGCACCGCGAAGATCGTGCGGCGTGCGTCGCAGGCGGAGAACGCAGCTCCGCCTCCGGCGCACGCCGTCTCGCCTGGCTCCTCCGGCGACCCCGGTCCACCGCTTGCGCACGCGCCTCCGACCCGCTCGCCCATCCGCACCGACCCCGGCTGCAGAATGACAGGCGCCACAACATCCGTTGGGAAAAGCTGGCGGTTTTCTGGTATATAAACAGGGATCCACCATGACACATTTGCCCATTGACAGGCTGGCATCGCCGCGGCGCCACGATGCAGCGGCCCTATTGCCGCGCCCCAGGCACAGGCTCCAGCTCGGATTCACGCTTATCGAACTGGCAGTCCTGATGGTGGTCATCGGCATTATCGCTGGCATCGTCATCCCACAGGTGCTGGGGGCCACGCGCCGCTCCAGCGAGAGCGCCCTGCGCGGCGACCTGCGCAACTTCCGCGTCGCCATTGAACGCTTCCAGGCCGACTGTGGCGGGCTGCCCCCTCGCCTCGACGACATCCTCGCCTGGAGCGGCGATCATGTCAGCTCCCGCTTCGACGGCACCGGCCACGAGCTGGACCTCGAGTCTTACCATGGGCCCTATCTGCGCACCGGCGACATGCTCCTGCCGCTCGACCCCTTCACCGATAGGCGCGACTGGCGCTACAGCTCCGCCACCGGGGAAGTGCATTCCAACTGCGACCAGCTCGGCAGGGACGGCACCATCTATTCCTCCTGGTGACCTAACCGGGACCCTGCGCTCTCGCAGCACGGCCGCCACCCATGGCTCTCAGCCTCCCGCCGCCTTCGCCACCGGGATGTAACATCGTGGGGCCCGGCGTCGTTCCTTCTCGGCGCACAGGGTGTGCGCAGCGCCGCTGCCGCCGCAGGGCCGAGCCGGGGGGCGCCACAGGAGTGGGACTTCGGAACGGGCGAGCGAGCCACCCGTGCGCGGAATCACCGGTCGCTGTTTCGCTCCTGCGGCCGCGCCGGGTTCCGGGCCGGGGTTACGATGGAGTCGCGCGCCGCGGGCGCCGGGCGGGGGGATCAGTCAAGGCTCAGCTCTTCGCCTTCTCGCCTTCTTTGGCCGGCTTGATGGCGAGCTTCGCGAGTTCCGCGCGTATCTGTTCGCCGGTGATAGGCCCCTCGCAGCGCCACAGTTCGCGGTTGTCCGCGCTGAGGATTATCGTAGTGCGATCCTTCCCCA
>Ga0315279_10006788_pt1 | contig 14355 bp, 23 predicted proteins | sample YL17G06_20_MG_FD_203694 | JGI IMG/M metagenome (GOLD analysis project Ga0315279, IMG submission 203694) | Sediment microbial communities from Yellowstone Lake, YNP, Wyoming, USA - YL17G06_20 | ecosystem: Environmental > Aquatic > Freshwater > Lake > Sediment | place: USA: Wyoming | collected... | reverse complement strand
GAGCGTACCCGAGACCCGGAACTCGCCGCGTTAATTCAGCAAGTAGAGGCGCTTGGAGTTTGAGTTCTGTTCAGGGTCGTAATCAGTCCCAGCTTGGTCATACTGGTGCCCCGTTGATGGCGAGGACCCTCATCTTCCATTACCGCAAGGAAACCATCAACGGTAAACCAGCAATGGTCTATGATGTCACGTTACCCGCGAATATGCCGTTACCCTGCAACATACACGTTGAATCGCCACTCTACTTTGACGGGCATGGGAAGACGCAGAGCATCCTCCTGCTTGACGCAAACAAGAAGAGGGGCACATCATGACTGGTCCACGGTTCTGTAATCACGGCTTATCCCCGCGACGACTCGTTTTTGAGGCCATCCGAGAACTCAACACCACGACAACGGAGTTACTCAGCATCTACACGGGGCTATCGGGGCCGCAAGTCCGGGCAGTCCTCAAGTTGGAACGGTACGGTTGGTGTGACATCGTTGACCACATGACGAACAAGGCCGAAACAGCAATCTGGCAATACCAAGGCCCGGGGGCACCGCCGTGATCTCAAACGAGGAACGCGCCTTTCAGGCGCTCGTGAGTCTCGGCGGTATCGCAAATGGTCGGCAACTGGCCAAGGCGCTCGGCATCACTGGGCCACATGCAACACATGAGGTTGGGCAGATTATGCGGAACCTCGTCCCCGGCAAGGTTGAGCGGCTTGGCGAGGGAGTCTACCGAGTCAAAGCGTCCCTGATGAAGATGGCGATACAATGAGTAATAAATCGCCTTTGGAAGTGAAGAAAACGCACCATGCTCTAAGTCTGGGTGCTGGAGTCAACTCTACCGCATTACTGATTCTTGTCACCAAAGACAAGCTACCTTTGAATGAAGTAGTTTTTGCGGATACAGGGGTCGAGCACCTAGAAACATACTCATACATTGAGCGGTGGATAAAGCCATTCTGTGCGGAGCGAGGAATCCCACTTACAACCGTGTCTGCGGTTGATCGTCCCAATTTGGAAGACTTCTGCCATTTGAAGCATTGTACTCCTTCGCGGCTGCATCGTTGGTGTACGGAAAAGTGGAAGATCATTCCAATCTATCGTCATCTCCCACGCCCATGTACTATCTACATGGGGATCTGTTGGGATGAAGTGCACCGTATGGGTCGACCCCATGTGAAAGGCGGTGCTCAGGTCACTGTCGAATATCCGCTAATTGACCAGAAGATAGGACGGGCGGGCTGCGAAAAAATCATCATAGATCATGGTTTGCCTATCCCAATCAAAAGCGGGTGTTTCTTCTGTCCGTTCACAAGTCTTGCGGGATGGCGGGATCTGTGGCAGAAGCACCCAGAAATGTATGATCGCGCTATCGCAGTTGAGAGACTTGACAAGTCATACCCGAAATATCCCTTGACTGGAAACGGAATCCCGCTCGAAAGACTCCGCAACCGTTGGGGATACGGCGATAAGAAGATTGAGGACTACTTTGTCGAGCCTTGCGATAGCGGGTTCTGTATGGTTTAGGGTGAAACGAATGAACATCTATGTTGCGGCTCACGACCAGAAACGGGCGATCTCATGCGCAGAACAGCTTGAGAAAGCGGGGCATAACATCTTCTGCAAGTGGCTGACCGTTCCATTCTTGAAAACGGAAGAACATACCGAGGCTGAGCGGTTTGCTATTGCACAAAGGAACGCTGATGAAATCGCTAAATGTGATGCCTTAGTCCTCTTGGAGTCGCATGATAGGGTGCCGGGAGGCAAGTTCGTCGAAGCGGGATTAGGTCTCGGCCTTGGCAAACGGGTGTTTCTCATTGGTCGCCGAGAGAATATGATGATGTGGCACCCCCAGATCAGACAGTATGATTCGATGGATGCTCTCTTGAGGGCGATTCATTAAGCATTGTATTGCGCTTAGCCTTCGCTCAAACGTTAAGTAACGCGGAAACTAGAGTAAGTACACTTCTGTTTCGTCCGCATTGGCTGAGCGAGCCGTCCCATGACGCACCCGAACAGTCGAGGACGACTCTGACCGCTCCTAACGGGGCTGGAATCAGACTTGATGCACAAGAAACTTAGTAAATGGCGAAGAGATGCCGCACGGTTTGAGAGGTATCAGCTAAGAAGAAACATACTTGCCAGCGCCTACTATGATTTCTTGCTAGGGCCGAGTGATGGAATATTTCCGGACCAAGACCCAATCAAGATTTTGGGGCGCCGCGTCCCTCCCATGCCCAGTAAAGGTGAAGTCGTCTCTCTAATCTCAAGCGACACCCTAGACATCAAATGCGCGGATGTTCTCTTGGATCGCAAGCGACGGTATGAGCATCCTCGACTGATTGACCCATGATTGGCACTTGCGAATGCTGCGGGACATGGAGCAAGTTAATCTACCATATCCCTAATGTCATGGTTGCCGGTCGCCGCGGTTGGATCTGCTCTGACTGCTTGGAAGAGTCACGTCGTATTTCTGACATTGCAGCTAAAGCAGTCTTAGAAGGCCACGAACGTGCGCAGGCAGCTATTGATCGGATACTTGCGCAACCCCCAAAAACTTACCGTTATGGACGGATCACTCCAGATCTCTCGGTTGGCAAGCGCCACTCGCTGAATCGTTCTCTCGTCCTGCGGTGGCTCGGTCACAGGTGCCAGATTTGTGGTTCTGTTGAGAATCTTGAGATTCACCATGTTAAGACAGTTCGGATTGGTGGCACAAATGATCTGCGAAACCTAGCGGTTCTCTGTGAGCATTGTCATCGGAAGCGGGTTCATGCGGACGGTACACGAGGACCACCGAGACCTTTAGCCATTTCTTCATAGTCACGCATTGAGGGTGTACCCGAAAACTCGGCTGGGTGCGTCGGCCTGGGAGCCCACTACAATGCAAGCGTGAAAGGCTGACCGCCCACATATTCGCAGAATCGATTCTGTGACGGGTACAAATAGCATTCTCAAAACTTGAGAATCTCCTCCTCCGAGTCACGGTGGCTGATGATGATTCCAATGCGGCTGCGTTGCCTCGACTTGGCCTGTTTAGCAGGTTGAGTCGCTGAGGCCACATTCTGATTCATACTGATCATCCCGAGACTTGCGCTCGCTGATGCGCCGAGCGGGGAAAACTTTCAGCCCGTGGTAAGTCTCTGCGAGTGTAGAATCTCCCAAGCAACTGACACTTCGGCTTACTGTTCTGCGAGTGCAAGCGGGAGTATGTCCAGTTTTCCAATGTTCCGTTTTCGGGTGGTCGCGGTCTCTTTTCTGAACTTCACAGTCACATGACCGGGATCGTACGGTCTCGGATTCACAGTCACGAGTTGATTTGAGAAATGGATTTGCTGTTCCTACTTGCGGTGGCATTCATCTTTGGCGTTATAGTGGGTGCTATTTGTGGTGTAGCGTTAGCGGCCGTGATGTCGTAACCGTGAATAGTCAACAATTCCAAAACTTCCGAGTTTTTGTTTTCCCTGAGTGCCTCTCTCTTGATAACTAGAGAGGGCTTGACATGTGTAGGTAACTTCCCTCGTATTTGAACGATACCTACACGTCTTGACGGCGTGGCCGTTCTACCATCAGACCCGCCCTCATAGTCACGAACACATCCGCGGAAGTCGTGATCTGGGCACCCTCTGACGGGAGGCAAGTCAAGTCTTGGCGCGACGGCGCGTGCCCAGGAAATATCGTTCCTAGTGATTGCGTTTTGGATTGGGTAAGTTTCGTGCTAGGAGTAGTTGCTACACTCGTCGTTGAAGTGATCCTGTTCTGTTTGGCCTTGGTTTGGGTTCGCGACTAATTGACGGTGATTTGAGAAATGAAAGCGCCCTTTGTTCTGAAAAGGATCTTGCATAAGATTTGGAAGAAGCATTTCCAACCCAGCATACATTACGATTCTCTCAATAAGAGATTTCTTAAGGAGAAAGATGCTGGTCTACCAGGGGTACGCAATTACGGCGTGAAGTTGACGAAACCACGTCCTGAACAGTTCAAGCGCAAGATGAGACCCTTTCGCGTAGTCCTGCCTTCAAAGGTAGACTATCGCCCAATTCTTGAGGCGGGTGGATTCAAGGTTTTCGATCAAGGCTCCCAAGGATCCTGTACCGCGAATGCTGGCTGTGCTGACAAAGCCTTCCAAGAGATCCTATCCGACACGTACCCGGGGTCGTTCGCGCGAGCGATGCTGTATTATCTTTGTCGGAAACTGCATGGTTGGGAGAATGAGGATTCAGGCGCATACATGGAAGATATTGGAGTCATCTTGGCTGAGAATGGTGTTTGCCTCGACTCAACAATGCCATATAATCAATTTGATTACACGACACCTCCAAGTCAAGAGGCACTTGGCGAGGGTCTTGAATGGACAACTAACCGCGATCAGACGCGCCTCAGATGGAGCGAACTGAAGGCCGCACTTGTTGATGGGCCCGTACTGATTGACGGCGCACCCGTTGGCTTGCCGCGCATTGGCGTACCCATCTATTCTAGCTTCACTCAGAGCGAGTATAATGGTGGTTGGGTGCCTGTACCTAAAGCGAATGAGGAATTACTCGGCGGCCATGCACTACTCGTTGTCGGCTACGATGATTACCTAACAGGCCCAGACGGAAACGTGGGATACTACATTGTCCTCAACTCGTGGGGCACACTTCAGGGCGCGAAAGGCTACCAATACTTCCCGTATGACTATGAGAAACTCATAGGTCCACAATCGGATAACTGGCAACAATTCGATGAAACCCCTGGTCCTAGACCCGGCCCAAATCCGCCAGAACCCACAGACTGCTATTCGCAGGACCTTGAGTGTCAACAGAATGCGATGACGAAGACTGATTTCTGGGCGATGTTCTGGGCAAAACTTGGTTGCATGGAAGCATTCTTCATCTGCTATCTTGGCCTCGCTGAAGTCCGGCGTAGAATCAACAAGGCACTTGGCAAGAAACTGACCATGACAAAGAAGACTTCACTGAAGAAGATCGGCATCAACATCTCGGTAACCATCAGCAAACCCAAAACCGCTCGGTGGTAAATAATGGCAATCAAAACAATTGATCCAAGTGATCAACGGGTGATCTTCGGCCTCTGCGGATTCTCTGGTGCAGTCTTCTTCGGATTCCTAGCTGTTACGGTGCCTAGCACATCCGCAATCGCTGGGGACTTGGCGAAGATTTTCGCGGTTGGATTCGTCAGTGCGTTGAGCTTCTATTTTGGCGCGAGAGGACAAACATGAGTGGCGAAGGTTGGATCTGTCCTAGGTGCGGGAAGAGTAACGCGCCTTGGCGAGCGTATTATGATTGTCCGAGCTACATTGTGATTCCCTACTATACATGCAATCCGAGTACGGGCGATCCAATGCCTCCACGGCCTCAGACTTGGTGTTATTCAACATGATGCTACATGATGACGAATGTCAAGATGCCCTAATTCGATATGAGATTGCCGAAAGTCGCGCCGAATCATATCTTGAGGGCGCGAGGGAACAACGCTACTGTACTGGTTGCGAGTACACTAAGCCGATAGTGTACCCCGGCGGAGTACAATGTCAGAAGCGCTTCAGGCTGTATGCGACGGTTTTGCTGATGAGGTACGGTAAACTTTGACCGTCGAACTCACACTGAAGCTCGTCTGTGTCGTCCTCGGCGTCTACATGATCCTTGATGGACTCGGTTCAATCCTCGTCTATGAGGATCAGCCTTGGTGGCCTGACCATTTCGTTCGGATCTGCCGTATGGTTGCGGGTGCGATTGAGATTATTTTTGGGATTCTACTTTGATTTGCGTTCACTGGTATCTTCCAGCACCATTCGTACCATTCCTCAAATGTGCTAGGTGTCATCAACGTACTCTCGGTCGATACGATGCTGCACTCTACCCGTACAAGCAATCCATGTTTAGGAAGTTCCGACTTTGAAAAGCAATAGAACAGGACTCATCATCGCGATCCTAATCATTATTGGTTTGAGCATAGCGGTCATTCAGGAAATCGGCGTCTGGCAGCACGTCATCATAGTCACACCTGAGGACGCCAAGAAAGACTATATCGGGAAAGTCTGGACATGGTTCCTGACTGACCCAATCAAGGCACTATTCGGCGAAACTGAAGGATCGGCACCATACCTACAATATCTCCTGATTGGCCTAGCTTGGATGTGGGGCAGCTACGCGGCCGGTCGAATCTGGTCGAAGCACAAACATGTCGTCGATCGCCTCTACTGGTCTAGCTTCGCTTGGTGCGTCTACGCGACCCTGTTCGTAATGGGCGCTTGGATATGGGCGGCTGGCGTTCAGCACTTTGCCTGGTACGCTTGCTATCCTCAGACGATTGGAGGCATCACATACCAATGCTATCCGGGGCAACAGGGCACCATGGACGGGTCTACCCATCTCACAACGCCCGGTGCTCTCATGGCGATCCTGCTGACTGTGAACATTGAAGATGTCCTCGGCCTGAAAGGTAGAATAGGTAGAGGTCTCGCCCTAGGGATTCTCGTCGGCATCATGGAACTCATCATCATAGTCTTTGAAATTGTTGAGAGCGGCAATCCTGCGGTCTACGCAAACGTGCTCTGGAACTCTATCCCTGATATGGGGTTCGGGACTCTCGCCGTCCTCTTGCAGGCCGGTTGGTACAACGTGGCCGTTCCATATGAGGCATGAGGCATGACTTTTGCTTTTGAGGATGCCAAGGCCGCGCAGGAAGCAATTAGGAAACTTCCCAAGGGCGGGCAAATCTACATGCTGAAATGGTTGGTTGAGGAGCTTCTGCCCGATTGACTCCTGCTCACATCTACGTCCCGAGATGTCGGCATGGCAGACTGATCGGTCATGCGAAACCGATGGATCCGATGTTCGTCATGACAGACCTGAATCCCCAGGGCGAGCGATGGTGGTACTGTGATCGCTGCGGTCGCGTTCGCAAGGATGCGTGGAACTAATCGTGATGATTCATTGGGGCGCCGTTGCCATAATGATCGGCGGTATCATTGCAGCATTCGTTCTGTATATCCTCCTACCTGCCTTGGCGTTGGACGATGCCATGCATGGTCGTAAGAAGAGTGATTGAGAAATGCCTAAGCGAAAACGGTTTCAGACCTACTACATCAAAGACGCGGTAAGGTTCGATCCTGCAAGCGCAGAGAATCCGGTGCCTTGCCAGTTGGAAATCTACATCGACCGAGACAAAGACAAGGTGCTAAACATGAGTGAATGCTACGCGGAAGACAATTACTCGAAGTCGAAAGACCCACCGCTTCCACCCGACGCTCCGCTTGTTTGGGTCAACAGAAACCCCGACAACGCTCCCACACCCGTAGAGTCAAGTCAGTCAATGGGCATGCCCGGCTTCATGGGACGACCGACCGTCATTATCAACATCAAAGTTCCTCGTATCGTTCGTTTGATGCGCTTCTGGGGTCAATGGAAGTGCATCGCCATCGACATGAAGGCACTCTATGAGCAAAGTGGCGGGGCTTGGCCACCAAAACCAGACCCTAGATATGAGGACTGCTCACGATTCTTGGAGATTCAACTGTACTAAGTTGAGGCTTGAGACTTGCCAAACGGGAAACTGAGTAATCATGATATGCTTCGGCAAGTGTACCAGGCTATTTATGATGATGGTGGCTTACGCTCGGAGTTTGGGTTACTTCGGAAGGATGTGAAGGAGATTCAAGGCTGCCTCGTTGGCACCCTAGAACAGCCCGGCATAATCCCACGTTTCAACCAGCACGTTGAGAACCATAAACGGGAACACGTTAAACAGAGAGAGGAATGGAGAACTCTGATTGCCATACTCACCGCCGTGGTTGCAGGAATCGGCTCACTCGTGTCCTGGTTAATTGATTTCTTCTTTCACCATTGACGGGTACGCTTTAGATTTGATTCCGAAGCTAATTTGTTGGGTGAAAGGCCACCGTCCAGCCTCGATAGAGGATTATACGCAGCTTGGCGAACGACTCTTGGAGGATGATTGCCTCATCTGCGGTAGATGCGGGTTGCTCTTGCCGCAGGAATCTGAGTTCTGAATAGCGTCTGCTCACGATAGCGTTTGCTATTGGTTCGGTTCATGAGTATCGGATAATGGATTATCTGGTTGAGAAATTTTTCTAATCATGGTACGGCGAGGCCGGGTCCGGTGAGGCGAGGTATGGTGGGATGCGGTAGGGTTAGGTAGGGAAAATGAAAAAAGTTTTAGAAATTGGTGACTTACATGTCGGCAGCGAGTACGGTCTGAATCACCCAGACTACATGAGTGCCGCCGACCGAAAAGAATCGGATGGACCGGAACTATATGACCGCCTCTGCGAAGTCAGAGATGCGGCTGGAAAATGCGATATAGTTCTCGTAATGGGCGACACATGCGACGGCGCAAACCCGAAGGAGCGCGGTGACGACAGAACCGCAAGCGAAGACAGGCAGGTTAAGATTGCTGCGAAACTTCTCCGTGACATCAAGGGGTCGCCTAAGTTCTATTGCGTGGATGGATCGGGATATCATAGGGGCGTACGTAGACTCGACGAGATGGTCGCGGATAAAGTCGGTGCAGTCATGCATCCGCATTATCTGACTAGAGCTCCGCCAGTATTTGACATCAAAGTCGAGAATGTGTACTTCAATATTGCTCACTTCATTTCAGTTTCAAAATCGACTTGGCAGTATCAGACAACAAGCATTGCTCGTGAGGAGGTTCTGGTAATTCTAAACCGCAACCCCGGAAATATCATATTGCGTGGGCACTGTCACTATTTTGTCCTTGCTGGATACTTGCATCATCTTGGCATGGTCTGCCCCGGCTGGCAGACGAAAACTCCGTTTCAAGGTCGAATAAGTCCCGTGAATGAGTACCGTATCGGCTCAGTAATCTTTGATATCAAAGACGATTCTTGGAACTGGGACGACAGATTCATCTGGGAAACCAAAGCGGAGATCGTTACAGCATGAGCGGTTCAGGGCATGGTAGACCGCATTACATTCGCGTGAAACCACATCCTATCGAGGTAGAAGATGAAGGTCAAGATTTCTTTCGCGTCAACGAGCGAACGTATCAGCTAAGAGCGTAATGGCGAGGCATGGCATGGTGTGGTTGGGTCCGGTTTGGCATGGTAGGGTGTGGCTGGGCGGGATTAGGTAAGCTAGGGTAGGGTGTGGCGCATTTTTCATAGTCACAAATCGGTGACACCGAATCAGGGCATGGTGGGGTTTGGCTCGGTTGGCCTGGGTTCGGTAGGGTACGGTGGGGTAAGGCATGGTTTGGCGTGGAGGTGAATATTATTGAAAATATTTGATGTTGAAATCGAGGGTTTGCGGTCGTTGCTGATGCACTCTCCAGCAGGAATTAATGACGATAGTACGAAACGGCAGAGTGGCAAGCCTGATTATTCTCTTGAAGCAGAAAAGGCTCTCTACAAGAGTGAGGATGGAACCGTATTCGTTCCCTCTACTTGGATTGAGGGTACGCTCCGCAAGGGAAGCACTAACTTCAAGATCCCTGGCCGTGGCAAGAAGACGTACAAGGAACTCATGCTTAGCTCCGTCGAGGTTGACCCGCAGGAAATCAAGATTGTTCCTCAGAAGTACGAGATTGACGCTCGCTCTGTAACAGTGATGAGAAGCCGAGTCATTCGCTACCGTCCAATATTCAAGAAGTGGAAACTGAACTTCAAGATCCGCGCATTAGACGATCAAGTTGACGCTACAGCACTCAAAGAGATTCTCGACTACGCCGGCAGTTATGTCGGCATCGGTGACTACAGGCCGAAGTTCGGTCTCTTCAAAGTCAACACATTCAAGGAGTGCGACAAATGAGGTTTGTGACTAGACGCGATGTTGAGGTTTACTTGAAGGGGCCCTACTCGGCTGATCCCGTCGTCAAGGTGCTCCTAGAGATTTCGCTTCAGATCATGCGGGAACGGGGCGTAGACCGACTCGAAAACAATCCGCCTGAGAGAATGAGTGCTTGAAGACCTTCATCATCAGTGACACGCATTTCTGTCACACACGTATTCTAGGGTATACGAATCGTCCTTTCGGCAATGTTGACCTAATGAACCGCGCCATGATTGAGAACTGGAATGCCGTTGTGGGTCCCGGTGATGCCGTAATTCACTTAGGCGATTTCGGCATGTGGGCCCCGGAAGTGGTACGGCCGATACTTCGCCAGTTGAACGGAAACATCCTCCTCATACGTGGCAACCATGACCGCGAAGAGACCTTGAAACTCTTCACTTGGGCGCCTCGAGTCAGCATGAAGATTGGCTCATACTACTGTTGCCTCAGTCACCGTGCCTTACAGCTGCTCGGTGAGGATTTAGAGGCGAAGTATTGCGAGCCCATGTCGAAGCGTGAACAGGCGACCTACGACTTCTGCTTATGCGGTCATTCGCATGATAAGTGGCTTTGGAATGGGCGAAACCTGAACATGAGTGTCGAGCAGTGGAACTACGCGCCGGTGCCGCTTGAAGCAATTGAGTTGAGGCTTACCATGAATGGATCCGCTTAGGCGAGCACACGAATTGAAGCGGCGTTGCCCGGATTGTGGCGGAACCGAGTACGGTTACGATCTGCCCGTCTACGTCTGCAAGAAGTGCGGCTGCTGCTGGGTGATGTGAATATTTTCATCACGCCCTTAAAAGGGGTTCACTAATTGGTGAGACATCAATGAGACATGCGGGGCTTGAGAAATCCCTAGTTGCTCAGTTCCGAGAACACTGGATGCGGAAAGGCGTCGAACTGATCGATGTCACTCATCTGTGTCGTGTTGAGATTAACAGTCACGGTTGGTGTGAGGGTTTTAGAGAACCTCAGGAAAACATTTACCACATCAAGGTCTGGTATCGGGGTGAACTTGTCGCGCAAGTACATGGAGACAGGCGGTTTGAGGTTACTGATGATGACAGATACGTCCTATTCTTTGATGACGGATTCATAATCTTCCGGCAACTCCACACTCCACATGAGAAGCGTAAACGCAAATGAAGAGTAGCTTCTGGACGCAGCGGTGGACGAAGGAGCTCCTAGCATCGGAACGTGCGAAACGTAGACGAGAACGTGAACAGTATGGATGATCTAGATCCTCTGATTCGTCCACATGTGGAACTCCTTAACAAATGTGGCGTCAAGACCTTCGCTAGTTGCCAAGGCGGAATCGGTCACAGTCGATGGATGCCATGGATACGATTCGAGGCAAGAAACGCGAGAAATGTTGAGTTTGCCGCTCACCTCTTGATTGATGCTGGATACTCGGGGTTCCTCTGCAAACTGATTAAACAGGACAGCTACTTGGACCCAAAAACAAAGAGGTTCTGGATCAAGGCAGGATTCACAGACGAATCATTCTACCAACAGGAAGTCTTCGGCGAGATAGAGTTCTACGATCAAAGATGCCTCACAAAACATGGGGAAATGCTCAATGGACGACGAGGATGGTTTCTACCTGATTCCTAGAGGCTACGCGAATCGCTGGTTGATTGACTGATGACTCACTGTGGAGAATGCGGCGCTGAGAAAGGCTTGACGTACTTCAAGGGTCGCCACCTTTGCCCTGCCTGCCTCGCTAGACTTGAGCATGTGCGGCCTCCGAAGACTACAGACATCCCCGTATCCTGTTAGGTGAGAGGTTGCGCTCAGTTGACTGACCCTGAACTTGACGATCCAAGCGAGTCATCCGATCCTGAGATCGATGACGAGGATGATGAGTTCCCCGAAGAAATCAACTAGACCCCAAGAGGACCACCATTTTGATTCCTGTTGACGGAAAACTGGGAATGAAGCCCCCCAATTCGGCTGAGATCAGGGAGGTTGCACCGGATCTTTATGAGGTTTGGTATCAAGTGGATCTGCGCGGGAAGGGATCCTGCTCATGTCGGGGGTGGGCGATCCGGGGCCACTGCCGTCACTTGACTCAAGCACGGGAATACGCGGCCAGGAGCGGTCGAGCGCCGCTCGACAAAGATAATCACTAGTAAGGTTCACGTAGGGTACGTTCGCAAGCACACCATAACAAGCACCCTACACCCACACAAACAGGAAATACAATAGGAAAGCGGCTTCTGTGTGTGTTCTTATGGTGTGTATTCTACTGTTTTGTGGGGTAGGGTACAGAATTGTGCATTGGGTTGTTATGCGTTACCGTCGTCTATCCCTTCGGGGAGAGGGATCGCGTGGCTGCTTTGACGGGTCCAACATGTATGAGCCTCATATGGGGTAATTAGCTGCAGTGGGCATGCACAATGACGGGTAACAGCCTACCTTAAGAGTGCGGCATTCTATCCTCAACGTAATGACGGGTGCGAGTGAGATAGAGCCCAATTACTAGAGCTACATAATACAACACAAGCCATTACTAGAGTTATGTAATATGATACAGGCTAGTCATGGCCTATACTATCGCCAAGCGCAGCGCCACCGCAACGACGCCCATCATGAACAACACGAGTAATAAGCAGAAGAAGAAGAAGAACATACATACACATAAAAAATAGAGACCATGACGATCTCAAAGTCAAATCAGAACCCCCCCCCTAGTCGAAACCTAGGCGAAACCTAACCGAAAACGAAACGTACCCTTGTTTCTGAGCTAGTATTGTGGCATTCCCTTGAAGGTGATATTATTGGTTGAACCTGGTGGTTTGAGTCCTGAGCGTCAGCGTGAGATTTTGAGTGAGGCGATTGAGCAGGCGCGGGAGATGGTGCGTACGGCTGATGATCTAAAGATGAAGTTGAAGTGTATGAATACGCTTGGTGTCTTGAATAAGGAACTGAACAATGTGCAGCGTACTCTATATACGTTGGGGAAGTCGGGGCGGGCACGGCGGAACGTGACGGAGTTGCCTGTGGGTGAACCTGCTAGAACTAGCGCGGTTGATGTTGCCGCCAACGGTTAAGCAACTTGACTCCTGGCAGGGTGAGGTCCTGCTTAGTCCGGCTCCTGAGAACTTCATAAACGTTCACCGTCAATGTGGAAAAACCACGATTGTGGGTACGCGGGCGCTTACTGTTGCGATAACTGAGGAAGGCAGCCTCATCCTCATCTTCTCCGCCAGCTACCGTCAAAGTCAAGAGATGGGGCGTGGAGTCAAACTCCTGCTTGAACGATATAGGGATAACTTGCAGAGGCGGTATCCTGACGTTCATGTGGACCTTGGGCTTCTATCGGATACGAAGGGCTCGTTTGAACTGTCAAACCATAGCCGCATCATCTGTCTGCCACCGAACCCTGACACGATCCGCGTCTACAGTAGTCCCCGAATGATTATCTTCGATGAGGCATCAAGGATCCCTGACGCACTCTACTTGGCGGTTCGTCCAATGGTATTCCGTACATGGACGGACCCCACGGCAACTCCCTGCCAGATATTCCTCCTCTCAACACCCTTCGGGCAACATGGATTCTTCTACGAAGAGTCGAAGCGCCGCGCAGAGGAAGGCAGATACCATAAGTGGCAGCATACGATCGAGGACTCAATTAAATGTGGCCGCGCAACCCGCGACTTCGCCAACGCGGAGAAACGGAAGGGCGACGACTATTACCAGCAGGAGTGGATGTGTAACTTCCTCGGCGGCTTCCGAACCCTCTTCAATCAGACAGAACTTGATAGCGCGTTAGTTGATGAGGCCCCATTCGATGAGTTATACAAGTTGGTGCCTTCATGATCCTTGCTGGACTTGATATTGGTCAAGTCGTCGACTATATGGCGCTTATCCTCATAGGAGTCCAGGATGTGCGGCCCCCCACCTATATGGTTCGTTTCGTGTACCGTTGGCCACTTCAACTATCAAATGCGGTGATGATGGCGGATATCAAGCGAATCCTCGTCAACATCAAAGATACCATCTACCTGAACGTGGACTATACGGGTAAAGGAGCGGTTTTCGGTGAGTTCATGGAACGTAGCTTCCAGTCGCCGCCACGCCTCACGAATGTGATTACTGACTACAGCGTCTTCACGAAGGCGATGAAGGAGAATCTCGTCAGCAACACGAAACTACTCCTTGGCGAGAAACGATTACTCTTCCCCAAACCCACCACAGGCACCTACAAGGAGATGCTGGATCTACTCTTCGAGGAACTCTGCAACTACCAAGTCCGCATCTACGAATCGGCGGTGCGAGGGAAGCCGACGAGTGAGTTAGGCGCACTCGGTTACGGGAAACATGATGATTTAGCAACTGCCCTATTCCTTGCCTTAGAGGATGCGGAGTACACGCAGGCGAGTGGGCAGATGTACTGGATAAGACGATGACGATCATTCGGGAGGTGAATCTAGGTTCTGTTAAGTTGTCGGCACATGGGTTAGGCTGTTAACTGGCGGCGCATTGTTCTTTCGACGTTCTTTGATTTACGTGGGGTTGTTCTAGTTGGTCTTAAGTAGTGCGGG
>Ga0315279_10006787_pt1 | contig 14356 bp, 13 predicted proteins | sample YL17G06_20_MG_FD_203694 | JGI IMG/M metagenome (GOLD analysis project Ga0315279, IMG submission 203694) | Sediment microbial communities from Yellowstone Lake, YNP, Wyoming, USA - YL17G06_20 | ecosystem: Environmental > Aquatic > Freshwater > Lake > Sediment | place: USA: Wyoming | collected... | reverse complement strand
TTAGAAATCCTGATCCATCCTGTAACCCCTATTTAGCCTTTGCAGTAATTTTAAAAGCTGGAATAGATGGAATTAAAAAACAGATTGATCCTGGAGAGCCAGTAACTCAAAATATTTATACTATGAGTCAAGAAGAGAAAAAATCATTAGGTATTGAAAACTTACCCTCCACTTTAAATCAAGCTTTAGACGAATTAGAAAAGGATGAGGTGGTAAAATCAGGCTTAACTGATCACATATTAACTAATTATTTTGAAGCTAAGAGAAAAGAATGGGAGACTTATCGTATTCAAGTTCATCAGTGGGAATTGGATAGATATTTGACGATTTATTGAGAAATGAAGAGAAAGAAGGTAAATAAATATGGAGAATTTTAATAAAAGCTTTAATTTAAAAAAAATCGATTTAAGAAGTGATACAGTTACCTTACCGACAGACGAGATGCGAGAAGCAATGAAAAATGCTGAAGTTGGAGATGATGTTTATAAAGAAGATCCCACAGTAAATCGATTGGAAGAATTAGCTGCTAAAAAATTAGGAAAAGAAGCAGCATTATTTGTTTCAAGTGGAACTATGGGTAATTTGATCGCTGTCTTGACTCATTGCCAAAAAGGAGATGAAATAATTTTAGAAGCAGACTCCCATATGTATTATTATGAGGTAGGAGGTATGTCAGCTGTAGCAGGGGTGATTCCTCGGCTAATTGTAGGAAATAAGGGAGTTCCTAATCCTCAAGATATTAAGAAAGCATTTAGAGAAGAAAATATTCACTATCCTAAGACAACATTAATTTGTTTAGAAAATACTCATAATCGAGCTGGGGGAACAGTTATTCCTCCTAAAGTAACCGAGGAAATCTGCCAATTAGCCCATCAACGAAATATTTTGGTTCATTTAGATGGAGCTCGAATATTTAATGCTGCTATAGCTTTAAATATTGAACCTTCTGACCTGGTTAAAAGTGTTGATTCAGTTATGTTCTGTCTTTCTAAAGGATTGAGTGCTCCAGTAGGATCAATTTTAATAGGTTCAAAAGAATTTATTCAAAAAGCTCGCAAAAATCGAAAGATGTTAGGTGGGGGGATGAGACAAGCAGGAATTTTAGCCGCAGCTGGAATAATTGCTCTTGAAAAGATGGTAGAAAGATTAAGAGAAGATCACCAAAATGCTCGTCTTTTGGGAATAGGTTTAACTGACCTAGATGGGCTAAAAGTTGACTTAGAAACAGTTCAGACTAATATGGTTAATTTTGATCTTCAAGAAGTAGGTATGGACACTGCTCAATTTTTACCTAAGTTAGCGAAATATAATATATTAGGATCACCACGGCCACCCGCTAAAGTTCGTTTAGTTACTCACTATGGAATTAGCGAAGAAAACATTTTTACAACTATAGAAGCGATAAAAGAAATAGTTAGAAATTAGTATATAGTAAAGAAATAAGGAGATAGAAAATAGAATTCAGAAGCCAGGAGTTAGAATCCAGAATTCTAATTAGTATATAGTATATCGTGGTTGTAACCCAAAAAGTAAACAAAATGGTAATGTAGGGGCAATAATCTGTTGAAAATATTTTTAACTTTTTGGGAAATAACCATAAAATAAGATTAGTAATAAACAGGAGAAAAAATTAATTTTTACTAAATTGTTAATGTTATTTATAGCAATTCCAGTAGTGGAACTATATATCTTAATTGAAGTGGGAAAGAAGATAGGGAGTCTAACTACTATCGGTATAATTATTTTAACCGGGGTATTAGGAACTTATTTGATAAAAAGTCAGGTGGTTTTATCACTGATATCACGGGCTTTATTTTTTTAATACCTGCTGGTAGAAAAATAATTAAAAAATATTTATGGAAATGGTTAAAAGGAAAGATAAAAGAAGATAATATTTATTTTAGAGAATTTTAAATATTGATAACTAAAATAAAAAATATTAAGTAAAGAGGAATGATATTATTGATTGTAGGTTGTGGAATAGATTTAGTTAAAATTGAAAGAATAGAAAAAATAATTAAAAGGTGGGGAGATAATTTAACTTCTAAAATGTTTACCCCCTTAGAAAGAGAGTATTGTAAAAAAAGAAAGAGTAATAAATATCAATCTTATGCTGGGAAATTTGCAGCCAAAGAAGCTTTATTAAAAGCATTAGGATTGGGTTTGAGAGGGGTTAACTGGACCGAAATAGAGATAAGTAATAATGAACTCGGTCAGCCGATTATAAAGACCAGTGGAAAATTAAATATAATCGCTTCTAAAAAAGGGGTGAGTAAATATTTTTTAACTATATCTCACACCAAAGATTATGCTGTAGCTGAAGTAATCTTAGAAAGTTCAGCTCATAAGTGAAAGCCAGAAGCCAGAAGTCAGAAGTCAGAATAAGAAAAAAATCAATTCTTAATTCTGACTCCTGGATTCTTTAATAATTATATAGTTTTGAATTTTGAATTCTGATTTTCTTTACGCGATACGCGATACGCGATACGAATTACTATTCACTAACGACTAATTTAGAAGGAGGTATTTTATGAAGGTAGTTACCAGTCAACAAATTAGAGAGATTGATCAGAAAGCAATAGAAGAATATGGTATATCTGCTCTTACTTTAATGGAGAATGCCGGTTCAAGAATATTTCAAAATATGAAAAATATTTACCCTGATCTAAAATTAAAAGAAGTTGTTATCTTTGCTGGTTCTGGTAATAATGGCGGAGATGGCTTTGTAATTGCCCGTCACCTTTATAATTATGGAACAAAGGTAAAAGTATTTCTACTATCTCCTTTTAATAAGATTAAGGGTGAAGCAAAGGTAAATTTGAATATTATTAATGAAATGGGAATTGAATTAATTGAAGTAAAAACAGAGGAACTCAAGAAAATACAGGAAGCTATACAAAACTCTGATTTGATTGTAGATGCCATATTGGGTACAGGGTTACACGGGAAAGTAACCGGTTTAAAAGCTGAAATAATAGATTTGATTAATGTTGCTAAAAAAGAGGTAGTAGCAGTTGATATTCCCTCAGGTTTAGATGCAGATATAGGAAAAATCGAAGGACCTTGCATAAAAGCAACTTATACTGTTACTTTAGCTTTACCGAAAATAGGTTTATTAATCTATCCCGGAGCAAGTTATGTAGGAAAAATAATTATTGAAAATATTGGAATTCCCTCCTATTTATTAGAAAATAGAAAATTAAAGATAAATTTGGTAACTAAAGAGATGGTTAAAACTCTTTTACCTTTACGTCCTATTTACTCTCATAAAGGATCTTTTGGTAAAGTTTTAATCTTAGCTGGTTCGGTAGGTATGACCGGAGCAGCTTTTTTAACTAGTGAAGCTGCCCTAAGAAGTGGTGCAGGTATAGTAGTATTAGGAATTCCTCAAAGTTTAAATTCAATAATGGAAGTAAAATTAACTGAAGTTATGACTCTCCCTTTAGCGGAAACAGAGAATCAATCTTTAAAAGAAGATGCAGAAGAAACAATTTTAAAATTGATAAAAAAATTTTCTGTATTAGGAATAGGTCCTGGTATTTCCCGGCAATTAGAAACTCAAAGATTAGTTAGGAAAATTATAGAAAAATCTACTATTCCTCTTGTAGTGGATGCTGATGCAATATATGCTTTAAGTGAAGATCCTGCAATATTAAAAAAGACTAAGGCTCCTCTGGTAATTACTCCTCATCCGGGAGAAATGGCTAAACTTACCAATAAAGATATAAATTATATTTTGGATAATCAGTTGAATATTAGCAGAGAAGTTGCTCAAGAATATGGGATTATAGTAGTATTAAAGGGAGCCAGAACAATTATTGCCAACCAAGAAGGTGAAATCTATATTAATATTGGTGATAATTCAGGGATGGCTACCGGAGGATCTGGAGATGTTCTAACTGGGATAATTTCTAGTCTAATAGCTCAAAGGGCAAATAACCTTTCGGCAGCAATAGCTGGAGTTTATATTCATAGTTTAGCTGGAAATTTAGCCCGAAATATTAAAGGGGAAAGGGGTATGATAGCTGGTGATATTTTGTCTCAAGTTCCTCAGGCTTTTTTAAATATAGAAGATACAGTAATAAGTAATATGTAATGAGTGATGTGTAGGGATTAGATTTATCGAACCCGGATGATGACGGAGCGGATAGAAAAAAGATAGATTCCCGTTTCCACGGGAATGACAGATAAAGAAGAGGGAATGACAGAAATATTATTGTAGCGAACATGAGGAGAAAAAATCTAAAGATGCAAAAACTATTAGGTCTTACCTGGACAGAGGTAAATCTTGATGCTATTGCCCAAAATGTTAAAAATATTAAAAAATTAATAGGTGAAAAAAAAGAACTAATGGCGATAGTAAAAGGGAATGCTTATGGACAAGATATTTTAGAGGTTTCTCCAGTAGTTTTAGAAAATGGAGCTACGAGATTAGCAGTCGCTCGTTTAGAAGAAGCCATTTTCCTCCGCAAAGCTGGTATTACTGTTCCAATTTTAGTCCTTGGTTTAACTTTAAAACAACAAGCAGAATCTTTGGTATCTTATGACATAACTCCTGCGGTATGTGAATTTGAAATGATAGAAAAACTTTCTGAGTCGGCAGTTCAAATGAATAAGATGACTAAAATTCATCTCAAAGTAGATACTGGCATGGGAAGGATAGGAATTTTCCCTTATGATGTTTTGAGATTTATTAAAAGGATAAAGGCATTGAAAAATGTAGAAATAGAAGGTATTTTTACTCATTTTTCAGTTGCTGATGAGAAAGATAAGTTTTACACCGAAGAACAATTCAGAAAATTTATAGAAATCTTAACTATTTTAGAAAAAGAAGGAATAAAAATTCCCATAAAACATGTAGGTAACAGTGCGACTCTTCTTGATTTGCCTCATATGTGGCTAGATATGGTAAGACCTGGCATTGCAATATATGGACTATACCCCTCTAAAGAAGTAAAAAAGACCATAAATTTAATTCCAGCGCAACAATTTAAAACAAAAATAGTTTTTATAAAGGAACTCCCTCCGGGAGAAAGTATCAGTTATGGTAGGACTTATATTACAAAAAGAAGAATGAGAGTAGCCTCATTACCAGTAGGTTATGCTGATGGCTATAATCGACTTCTTTCTAATCAAGGTGAAGTATTGGTTAGAGGACAGCGTGTACCAATAATTGGACGTGTGTGTATGGACCAGTGCATGATAGATGTTACCAATCGCACCCAAGTAGAAATCGGAGACGAAGTAGTATTATGGGGTAGACAAGGGGAGGAAATGATAACCGTGGAAGAAATTGCCCAAAAAATAAGAACTATCAATTATGAAATTGTGCATATGCCAGATAAAAAACGGGTAGCTAAGTTATTTATTAGAGATGGGAAGCCCTGGAAGATTAAAACTATGTTAGGGGAAAGATTATTATAGCGGATAGTATAAAATAGCGTTTAGCGTATAGCGTGGAGAAATAGAGTGATAAGTAATTTGTAATGAGTAATAAGATCACAGTTCTGAATTTACAAAAGCAGGTTACTTATTATACTTCACATATTACACAACTAACTGGCAGACTGGGTAACCGGCGGACCGGTAGACTAAATTAATTGGTCAATTGGTGAATAGGTCAATTGGTCAATTGGTAAATTGGAGAATTGGTAAATTGGAGAATTGGTGAATTGGTGAATAGGTCAAAATGAATTTCAATATTATTACTAAAAGTCCTGAAGAGACGAAAAAATTAGGAAAAGAGATAAGCAAATTAGTTAAACCGGGAGATTTATTAGCTTTCTATGGTGAATTAGGTGCAGGAAAAACTTGTTTTATTCAGGGGATATCTGAAGGTTTAGAAGTAAAAGATTATGTTACCAGTCCTTCTTTTACTATTATAAATGAATATCAAGGTAAAATTCCCCTTTATCATTTTGATGTTTTCCGAGTCAGTAACATAGAAGAGATTATAGAATTAGGTTACGAAGAATATTTTTACGGAGAAGGCTTAACGGTTATTGAATGGGCTGAGAAGATTGAAAGCCTTTTACCAAAAGATCATTTAAAGATTGAGATCAAGTTTAAAACTAGTTATGAAAGAAAAATATCTTTTATTCCTCAAGGGAATAAATTTAATCTATTTTTGGAGGATTTAATAAGGATTGAAAATTTTAGGAATAGATACCTCCACTAGATTTTGTAGTTTAGGTTTAATAGAAGAAGATTCTGTTCTTATCGAATATACCCTTAATAATTCTAAGAAGAAACACTCCTCCATTTTAATACCTACTATAAAAGATATGTTGGAAAGGATTAATTTAACATTACAGGATATTGACGGTATTGCTGTTTCTTTAGGCCCTGGTTCTTTTACTGGGCTTCGTGTCGGATTAGGAGTAGCTAAAGGTTTGTCTTATGCCTGTTCTCTGCCTTTATTAGGAATTCCCACCTTAGATGCTCTGGCATTTTCTCTAAAAGAGATACCCTACTTAATATGTCCCATTTTAGAGGCTAAGAGAGATGAAATATATGATGTGGTATTTCGGGGAGGTAATAAACTGAGTAAAGTGCTGGATTATAAATGTGAAGATATTTATAGTCTATTAGTTAGAGTCTCTCTTTTAAAAGAGAAAGTAATATTTTTGGGTGAGAATATAAAAAAATATCAGGATATTATTAAAGAAAAAATGGGTAAAGATGCATTGTTTATTAATCCTCAAGTAGTTTTGTCTAAAGGAATAAATATTGCTTTCTTAGGTTTAGAAAAACTCAAAAAGGGAAAAGGAGACGATATTTCTACTCTTTCTCCTTTCTACCTGAGGAAATCTGAAGCTGAAATTAATTGGGAGAAAAAAAGTAGTGAATGATGAATAATCACGGTTTTACCGGGGTAATTATTAGACCTATGGAGACAGATGATTTACAAAAGGTATTGGATATTGAGAAACAATCTTTTTCCGTTCCCTGGACTTATGATATGTTTTGTGATGAATTAACTCGCAATAAATATGCCAGATATTTTATATTAGAGAAAGATAAAGAAATTATTGGTTATCTTGGCCTTTGGCATAAGGAAACCAGTTTTCATATTACTAATATTGCTATTATCGAAAAATTTCGTAGAGAGGGATATGGAGGAAAACTTTTAAAGTTTGTCGAGAAAATAGGAACTACTTATAAAATTGAAAAAATATCTTTGGAAGTAAGAAAATCAAATTATATGGCTCAGAATATGTATAAAAAATATGGTTATAGAACAAAAAGAATATGGAAAAATTATTATCGAGAAGAAAGAGAAGATGCTTTAGTTATGGAAAAGAAATTATAAAAGGAAAAAGATAATATGCCAGATTTAATAATGGGAGTCGAAACCTCTTGTGATGAAACTGCAGTTGCTATTGTAGAGGATGGAAAGAACATTATTTCGAATATTATAGCTTCTCAAATTAAGGTTCACCAAAAATATGGGGGAGTGGTTCCCGAAATAGCATCTCGCAAACATATGGAATGCATTATTCCAGTAATAGATAAAGCTTTGAGCGAATCAGGGAAAAAATTATCCGATTTATCAGGGATAGCAGTGACTTATGGCCCAGGGTTGATAGGATCACTTTTGGTGGGATTATCTGTAGCTAAAGCTATAGCCTATGCTCAAAATATACCTCTTATCGGAGTAAACCATCTTGAGGCTCATATTTATGCTAATTTTTTAGAACATAAAGGAATAAAGACGCCTCTTATTTGTTTAATCGTTTCTGGTGGACATACCTCTTTAGTCTATATAAAAGATTTTAGAAAATATAAATTATTAGGTCAGACCAAAGACGATGCTGCAGGAGAGGTTTTTGATAAAATAGCCAAGGCTTTAGACTTAGATTACCCCGGTGGACCAATTGTTGAGCAATTAGCTAAGGAAGGAAATTCTTCTTTAATTAAATTTCCTCGCCCTCTTTTAAATGACGGAAGTTATGATTTTAGCTTTAGTGGTCTTAAAACCGCAGTAATTTACTATATAAAAGAACTAAAAGAGAAGAAGAAAATTATCCCAGTTAAAGATATTTTATCATCTTTTCAGCAAGCAGTAGTTGATGTTTTAGTAGAAAAGACACTAAGAGCAGCTTTAGAATTTAGAACTAAACAGATTGTATTAGCTGGTGGAGTTGCAGCCAATAATTCTCTAAGAAGAAAAATTAAAGAAAAGGCAAGTTTATTAAATATAAGGGTTTTTTATCCTTCAATTTCTCTTTGCACTGATAATGCGGCTATGGTAGCTTCTGCCGGATACTATAAGTTAAAGGAAAATAAAAAATCATCTTTAGATTTAGATGTAGTTTCTCGGTTATCATTAGTGAGAAAAAATTAATAAATGGAAGGAAATAAGCGTAAAATAACCTAAAATTAGATTAAATTGCATAAAATGGCTGAATATAGCTAATAATGAAGTTTGATTTTCTAAAGAAGTTTATATAATATAAATAAGGTGTCAATTAGCACTCTTACTATGAGAGTGCTAATTGATTTTAAAAATATTAAAGGAGGTTATAGAAAATGAAAATCAAAGGATTAAAACCACTAGGAGACCGGGTATTAATAAAGCCTATGGTTGAAGAAGAGAAGAGCAAAGGGGGGATTGTTCTTCCGGATACCATTTCTAAAGAAAAACCCCAAGTTGGCGAAGTATTATCAGTAGGACCTGGCGGCACTAATAAAGAAGGAAAATTAGTTCCTATGACCGTTAAAAAGGGGGACAATGTAGTATACGCAAAATATTCAGGAACAGATATAAAAGATGATGATGATGAAGATTATCTCCTTTTAAGCGAAAAAGATATTTTAGCTATTGTGGAAAAATAAAATATAATATTTTTGAATTTATAAGTGAAAAATGTAATAAATTTGATATAAATGGAGGATAAATAAATGGCAAAACAATTTTTATTTGATGAAGAGGCGAGAAGAGCTTTAGAAAAAGGAGCAAATACTTTAGCTGATGCGGTTAGGATCACTTTAGGTCCTAAAGGAAGAAACGTAGTTTTAGATAAAAAATATGGTTCCCCTACTATTACTAATGACGGGGTTACTATTGCGCGAGAGATTGACGTTGAGGATCCCTTTGAAAATATGGGGGCACAATTTGTTAAGGAAGTGGCTACTAAAACTAACGATATTGCTGGAGATGGAACAACTACTGCTACAGTTTTAGCCAAGGCAATTATTCATGAAGGCCTACGAAATGTAGCAGCAGGGGCAAATCCTATTATGATTAAAAGAGGAATAGATAAAACAGTAGAAATAGCGGTCAAAGAGATTAAAAAATTAAGTAAAGAAGTTAGCGATAAAGAATCTATAGCTAATGTAGCTTCAATATCATCTGCTGATAGAGAAATAGGAAATATAATTGCAGATGCTATGGAAAAGGTAGGGAAAGATGGAGTAATAACTGTAGAAGAATCTAAAACTTTGGGAACTATCTTGGAGGTAGTAGAAGGAATGCAATTTGATAAGGGATATATTTCTCCCTATATGGTAACTGATGCTGAGAGAATGGAAGCTGTTCTTGATGACCCTTATATCTTAATTACTGATTCTAAAATAAGCAATATGAAAGGAATATTACCTATTTTAGAGAAAATTGCTCAGACTAGTAAGCCTTTACTTATTATCGCTGAGGATATTGAAGGTGAATCTTTAGCTACTTTAGTAGTAAATAAAATTCGAGGCACCTTAAATTGTGTTGCTGTAAAGGCCCCCGGATTTGGAGATAGAAGAAAAGAGATGTTAGCCGATATCGCTGTAGTTACCGGTGGACAATTAATTTCTGAAGAACTAGGCCTTAAATTAGAAAACACGGAACTAAAAATGTTAGGAACTGCTCATCAAGTGAAAGTAAATAAAGAAGAGAGCATAATAATCGGAGGGAAAGGGGACACCAAAGAAATTAAAAAACGAGAAGCTCAAATTCGTACTCAAATAGAAGAAACTACCTCTGACTATGACCGAGAAAAATTACAGGAAAGATTAGGGAAATTAGTAGGCGGAGTGGCAGTTATTAAAGTAGGAGCAGCTACGGAAACTGAACTTAAGGAGAAGAAACATCGAGTTGAAGATGCTCTATCAGCTACTAAAGCTGCAGTAGAAGAAGGAATTGTGGCCGGTGGTGGAACTGTTTTATTAAATATTATTCCTGCCTTACAGAAGTTAAAGTATGAAGGTGACCAACAGATTGGAGTAGAAATTATTATAAAAGCATTAGTAGCCCCCACAAAACAGATTGCTGACAATGGTGGATATGAAGGTTCTGTTATTGTAGAGAAATTAAAGAGCAAAGAAAAAGGCATCGGCTTTGACGTAACTCTTGGAGAGTTTGTGGATATGATAAAAGCAGGAATTGTTGACCCAGCTAAGGTTACCAGATCAGCTTTACAAAATGCTGCCAGTATAGGAGGGATGATTCTAACCACTGAATGTTTAATTACTGATAAACCTGAGGAAAAGAAAGAAGGTGGAATGCCTCCAGGTGGAATGCCTCCAGGTGGAATGTATTAAGGTAATATAGAAATAAAAATTTAAAAAAGCCTCAATAAAAAGGGGATGGTTCTAAAAAAATAGAACAGTCCCCTTTTTTAATTTTAATTGGCTAATTGGTGAATCGGTAAATCGGCTAATTGGTCAATTGGCTAATTGACTAATTGGTAAATCGGTGAATCGGTAAATTGGTTTAATAGTGAATTAACCAATCACTTCTTCTACGGGATAGTATTTTAATTTAAGGGCTTTAGCTACTGGTTCGTAAGTAATTTTACCATCAATAGCATTTAATCCTTTTGCCAAAGCTTTGTTTTCCTTTATTGCTTTTTTATAACCCTTATTAGCAATTTCTAAACCATAAGGAAGGGTAGCATTAGTTAGAGCGAAAGTAGAAGTTCTGGCAAACGCTCCAGGCATATTAGTAACACAATAGTGTAATACATTATGTAATTTAAATACCGGTTCACTATGAGAAGTTGGCCTGCTTGTTTCTATACATCCTCCTTGATCGATAGCTACATCTACTATAACTGAATTTGGCTTCATCTTCTTTATCATCTCTTCAGTTATTAATTTTGGAGCTTTTGCCCCCGGGATTAATACAGCTCCAATTACTGCATCTGCATCTTTTATTTCTTCTTCTATATTTTGCTGATTAGAAATTAATAAAGTTATATTTTTTGGTAATACATCCGCTAAATATTTTAATCTATTTATACTAATATCTAATAAAGTAACATTTGCTCCTATGCCAGCAGCTACCTTGGCAGCATTAGTACCCACAGTACCTCCACCAACCACTACTACTTTTGCGGGTGCAACTCCAGGGACACCACCCATTAGTACACCTCTACCACCATAGGGAAGAGCTAAGTAATAAGCAGCAATATGACCGGCCATCTTACCAGCTACTTCACTCATCGGTGCTAAAAGGGGTAGATAGTCATCCTCAGTTTGAACTGTTTCGTAGGCAATACAGATAACTTTTCTCTTCATCATAGCTTGAGTCAATTCTAAAGAAGAGGCAAAGTGGAAGTAAGTGAAGAGAATCTGCCCAGGTTTCAAAAGATCATATTCAGAAGTCAAAGGTTCTTTTACCTTCATAATCATTTCCGCTGGGTTAAAAACTTCTTTTGCTGTTTCGAGTATACTAGCGCCTGCATTAATATATTCATTATCTTCAATCCCACTACCTGAACCAGCTGATTTTTGGACCAGTACTTGATGTCCTGCTTGACTGAAAGCTTTTACTCCAGCGGGGGTAATGGCTACTCTGTTTTCATTGTTTTTAATTTCTTTGGGAACACCAATTATCATTGTTCTTTTAATTCCCTCCTTAATAAAATAATCTAAATAGGGGGGCGTATTGCCAACGCCCCCCTACATCAGAAAGAATATAAGATTTGATGCCACTCTCTCTAAGTTTTTATCCTAAAAGTTCTGTATGGGAGAAGTATTCTCTTACTTCTTTAGCCAATACACCACTTAAGAAGAGTAAGCCAATCAAGTTAGGAATAGCCATAGCTCCATTAAGGGCATCAGTAAGCAGCCAGACAAAAGGAACCTTGACTACAGAGCCTAAGAAGGCAACTAAAACAAAAAGCCAGGCATAAGGTTTAATTACAGCAGGACCTATAATATATCGGGCACATTGTTGGCCATAATAACACCAGGTAATAACGGTGGAGTAACCAAACAGTAAGGAACCAATAGCCACAATAGGTCCACCTATTCCTTTTAAAACAGAAGAGAAGGCATAAGCAGTAAGGGCGGTACTGGTAAGACCACCTGATAATTCTATAGATTTGGTCAAAACAATAACGATACCGGTCATAGAACAGACAATTAGAGTATCAATAAAAGTCTCCACCATACCAATAGAACCTTGACGTGCTGGATATTTAGTTTGGGCAACACCGTGAGCTATACTTCCACTACCTAAGCCAGCTTCGTTGGAGAATATTCCTCTGGCTACACCGTATCTCATGGCTTGAGCTACGGTAGCACCAGCAATACCACCAATGGCAGCCCTTCCAGTAAAGGCATCTTTAAATATTTCTCCAATCGCCCAGGGGAGTAAATTGATTTTGGCAATGATAATTATTAATGCCCCTACAACATAGAAGACACACATAAAAGGAACCAATAATTCGCATACTTTTCCAAGTCGTTTAACTCCTCCCACCACTACTATCCAGGTTAAAAAAGTTAAGGCCAGACCGGTTACCACTACCGGTATTTTAAAAACACTATTACCCACTAGAGCCATAGAGTTAGTTTGGACTGCATCTCCAATACCAAAGGCGGCAATTGCTCCAAAGAAGGCAAAGAGCCAGCCCAACCATTTTTGCCCCAGTCCTTTTTCGATAAAATACATCGAACCAGCTGCATAGGCACCATCTTTGTCTTTAATTCTGTATTTTACACCCAGGGTAGCTTCGCCCATTCTGGTACACATTCCGAAAAAGGCAGTAATCCACATCCAGAACAAGGCACCTGGACCGCCAGCAGCTACAGCAGTAGCCACCCCGGCGATATTTCCATTGCCTACAGTAGCAGCCAGAGTGGAAGCAAGAGCCTGGAAAGGAGAAATTTCTCCTTCCCCTATTTGAGCTTTATCTTTCTTAAAAGCACCTTTAAAGGTTATTTTCCAGGCATAACCAAGATGAAACAATTGAGGGAAACCTAGCCTAATGGATAGAAATATTCCCGAGCCTATCAATAACACTATCATAGGTGGTCCCCAGACAAAATCATCAATAATCGTTAACAAATTCATTATAGCAGTCATAAAAAACCTCCTTAAATTTATTAGTATATTATTTATAATTAATATACCAATGAGTTAAAAAAATAAATTTGCTCACTCTTGAAAAAAATTAAGTATATATTATTAAAAATTAAGATTAAACTGTAAATACTTCACCTCCTTTAAAGTAAAATAAATTATAATTTAATTGTTTATATTAATCACCTCCTTCTTTTTTAAAATATTATATTTAGTATATTTGATAATATAACAGGTCTATATACTTTTAAGGGTTATTTAATTGGTAAATTGGATAATTAGTTAATTGGTGAATTAACTAATTTTTCTATCTTTTATTATATGGCATAACAAAAGGAATATCTACCACTTCTGTTTCTACTTCTTTATTTCTGATGACTATATCTACTTTGCTACTTTTCTCAGTATAGGGAAGGTCTAATATAGCCAGAGCATATACCTTTTTAAGAGAAGGACAATAATTTCCAGAAGTAATATATCCAATCTTCTTATGTTTCTTCCTTACCTCCATTTTACTTCTGGGGATGCCACCTTGAGGAACATAGAGTCCTACTAATTTTCTATTTATTCCCTTTTCTTTTATTTTAAGTAAAGCGCCTTTTCCTATAAAGTTTCCTTTATTAAATTTTACAGTCCAATCTTGTCCACTTTCTAACGGATTTACAGTTTCATCAATGTCATTACCATAAAGCCAGTAACAAACCTCAAATCGAGTAGTATCTCTTGCTCCTAATCCACATGGTTTTATATTGAATTTTTCACCTTCTTTAAGAATACCTTTCCAGAGGTCTACAATATCTTCAGCCTTAAAGGTATAAATTTCAAAGCCATCTTCTCCGGTATAGCCAGTTCGGGAAATAAGGATCTTCTTTCCAAATATTTCTCCCAATATAAATTTAAAGCGCTTCAGCTCTTTTAGAGGGATTTCCACTTTTACTAAAGGTTCTAATAGTTTTAGTGAATCAGGACCTTGCACTGATACTTCGCCGTATTCTTTACTTTTATTGAATATTTCTACCTTAAAACCACCTTTGTTCTTTATAATCCAAGCATAAT
>Ga0315279_10006786_pt1 | contig 14358 bp, 26 predicted proteins | sample YL17G06_20_MG_FD_203694 | JGI IMG/M metagenome (GOLD analysis project Ga0315279, IMG submission 203694) | Sediment microbial communities from Yellowstone Lake, YNP, Wyoming, USA - YL17G06_20 | ecosystem: Environmental > Aquatic > Freshwater > Lake > Sediment | place: USA: Wyoming | collected... | reverse complement strand
TGAACTCGAGCAGCACAAGCAGGTCTGCGTCCTCCCCAGAGTAGCCTTCTTCCTGCAAAAACCTCTCGACGTAGGTGAGATCTACCAGGCTGGCGTCGTACAGTTGCCGCACTTGGGCGAAGCTAAGCCGCTTGGGAAGCTCTTGGAGAACCGCGCCGCGCAAGACGAAAGCGTTGACCTCCTCCTGGGAGAGATCCATTTTGCCGAGGAGGTAGCGCAGCGTGGGGTTATCAATGCGGCGGTCTTCAAACGCCGACACCAGGGAATTCGCCAAGGAACGCATCTGAGCTCTGACCAGGGAACTCCGCTCGAGCTCGAAGACCACCGGAGCGAGTTCCGCCGGCCAGCCAGCCTGCTTGAGATGCTCGTGCGCGTCGCTTTCCGTCCACTTCCCGGAATTGACCAGCCAAACCACCGCCTCGACAGAGAGGAGCTTCGCGGTGTCGAGTAAGAGGTCCTCGACTATTTCCTCAGCAAAGCCCAGGCCACGCATCTTGTTGATCAGCTCGTCGCGGGAGACGGCCCCGCGGATGTAGCCTTTGATGAGATTACTGGCAGAGCCAGTGTTCAGGGGCAGGCGGACGTTGAGGTCGCGCTCGAGCGGGTCGCCGATGAACTTGGTGATGTACGGCCGCATTGCCAGGCGGTTGAGGGAGCGCGTCGAGATCGCGTTGGTAATCACGTCATCAAATGAGTTAATCCATTTCAAAGCTCCCAAGCCGGTAAGATTTGAGATGATATTAACCATCCAGGTTGATAGGTGGATACCGACGACCGAGCCTAGGACGAACTGGGCATTCTTCTCGCCGGCGCCCGACGTCGCCGGGTTGGCGCCGCCCACGAGGAAGCCGAGAGGGGCCAGAATAGAATCAAAGAGCCCCGCGGCCCCACCCTGAAGTCCGCTCGGCCCTTTGCCCGCCGCCCCCGGCGCAATCCCTTTCTGCTGGTCCACGAAAACCTTGACGTAAGCGCCGGTGAGCGTGGAGAGAACCTTCATAGGCTCCCCGAACAACTGGAGCACCACCTGGAGGAGCATCTCGAGCTGCGGGGTGAGAAGCTTGAAGGCCTCCTTCTCCCCGATCAACAATAAGGGGAAAGCTTGCTTGGCGAGCCAGGTGAGCAGCGTAACCCAGGGGTTCGCCGCCATCATGATGGCTTCACCGACGTCTTTGGGCAGATAGCCTTTACGTTGGAGCTCGCCGACGATGTCGCGTGTGAAGCCTTGCACGTCAAAGTTATTTTCCGGGCCGACTTCCGGGGCTTCCGGTGGCAGGGTTTCGATTGCGGGTTCCATTTACACTCCTAACTCCGCCCGTGCTTCCCGAAAGGTTTGATCGAGGGCGTCCACCTGCTCAGCAAGTGGGCCGGTTCCGGTGCGGGCATAGATTTGAAAGTCAGTGTCGAGCTGCGCCAGCGTTCGGTGCGTGATCCCGGGCGGGTCCGTATGGAGGCGCCAGCGGGGGTTGGTGAGGATCTCCCAGACCAAGCTCGCATCTCGCCGCAGGGATTCGAGGAGGGTGACGCGATCGAGGAAGCCCAGCCGAGTGACCAGGGCACGATGCGAGCTCGAGATCTCGTTGAGGCGCTTCAATGCCGCGGTGATCGGCCACATGAGTTTCGACTCGAGGGCGAAGAGGCGCGAGTCGAGCTTTGCCGCAAGCTTCCGGTTGAAGAGGGCGACCATGCGCACCATGACGCGAAAGCTGTCGAGGACCTGGAGGATAGGCTTAAAGAGCGTGCGATAGATGCCCCAAATTTGGTTGCGGATGCGGTCGATGGGTTGTACAAACGTGCGGTCGTACCAGTCGAGGAAATCTTGGTAGCGTTCGTAAGCTCGTTTGATCTTCTTCCAGATGGTTTTGAAATCCAGACTCCCGAGCGCCTTTAAGCTGCGCCAAAAGCTGCGCGCAGCCGCGGCGAAGTGCTCGCCCACCCAGCGGGCGAAGCCGTCGATCCATTTAGCCAGGTAGACGAGATGCTTCCACACCCAGTCGATGGCCGCGCTGAGTTTGGCATCGACCCATTTAAGCGCCGACCAGAGATAATCGAGGAAGTCCATAGTTACAACCTGCCGGTGAGGACACCGGCGCTACTGCCGGCAAGATGCCGGCGCTACCACTGCCGCAGTTACTTCAGGGCGCGCAGGGGCGCGGCGACTTTCTCGATTTCCGCGTTGACGCGCTCCGCGCTGAACTCCGCGCGCGGGACGATCACGGTAAACGGGCCAAACGTGCCGACCATGAATTCGACACGCACTCGGCGCTGGACCGTGCCGTCCACGGCCAGGAGCGAGTCTTCGAGGACGCGCGCGACTTTGACATCAGAAGCTAAAGCCATGAGTACCTCCTGCCGGCAAGATGCCGGCGCTACCATTCTTACCGGTGAGGACACCGGCGCTACACTGCTACGGATACGGTAGCCCGCCAAACGGCAACCCTGGCTCCGGCACTTCCCAGATATAAGGCGCCGGGGCCGGCGGTGGGGAAACTGGCGCTACCGGCGCGGCCGGAGCTTCCGGCGTTGCCGGTGGCGCCGTGGGCGCGGGCGCAGGCGCGGCTGAGGGTTCGCCTAGCGTCGCGCCCACGTCAGCGGCCACGGCGGCCAGTGCCGCGTCCTGCCCCGCCGCAGCTAAAAGCTCGCCTTCGAGCGAATCGGCCGAGGCTTCGGCCTGCATACTGGTCAGTTCCTCCGCGCCGGCCGCCAAGTCGCGTCCGAGCGCGTCCGTAGCCGCTTCCGCGGCGTCCGCCTGAAGGTAAATCGCCCAGGTTGTCCAGCGCACCGCATCGCCAAAATACTCGAGCTCGGGCATCGACTCGCCGGCGAGGACTTGAAAGTCCTGGAGCGTCGCCGGGTCAGGGCCCGGAGGTTCCGGGATCGGGTCCCACGTCGGACGGGGAACCACAGTTACCTCCTCGCATGGTGTGGCCGTTTAGCAAAAGGTCGAGCTTCCCCTCCATCGAGAGCACGCGGTCCTCGATATGGCGAATCCGCCGCTCGAGCGCGTAGCCAGCGACAACCAAAATCCCGAGGGTCGCTGGCTGGGCGCCCAGCAAGAATTGAATCAGTCCATCCACCAGAGCTCCGCAAGTCAAGGCTGCTTGATGCTGTTCAAGACCTTCACCGCGCCGTTAGTGATTTCCGTGATCCCCTGGTCCAGAAGATCCTCATTGACAATTTCCTTGCCACTGAGGAGCTCAGAAGCGACCAAAGCGTTCCGGACCACAGCCTTCACCGCGGCCAACTTTTCGGCTCCGGTCTTTTGGCCCGGCTTAAAAAGCTTGGCGACTGTCTCGGCGATCGAGATCGCCAAGGGGAGCACGTTGAAGATCCCGCCCAGAACTTTCAAAAACGTCGAGAGCACACCCATCTGACACCTCCAAATTTCGCGTTTGCTGCCACGCAGCGCGATTTTCTCGCCCCGGTTAAGGGAATCATACTGCCCGATCCGAGAAAATGGCGCTACGTCGAAAGTCGGATATCCTACATCCGCAAAACTCTAATGGACGATCTTGAGCGAATCGCCCGTCCGGTAGAACGCTCCGACGGTCAGTCCCCCCGCCACCGCCGCCGTGTTGTCGGCATACTCCTCGAGCCCCAGAACCTGCAGCATGGCCGTGGGCGCCGAGAGCGTGTGTCCGATGACCACGCGGCCGGAATTCGCGACAACGAGCCGGCTCAATCCGGCGGTGACATCGTAGATTCCCCACCCGGCCACAAACGGCGCGCCGGAATAGAGGTAGAACTGATCGACGCCGCCCACGGCGTCGAAAAGCATCCCGTTTTGGGTCGCTCCGCCCGTCAAGAGTAACTTAGTTGAGGCTGCGCTCGAAATATCGAGAGGATTTCCCGGGCTCGATGTGCCGATGCCCACCTTACCGTTCAGGATCGTGTACCCTGAGCCACTCGGGGTCAGCGTGACGTTTTGGTTCGAGCCACCTGCGGCAAAGGTGAGCGCGCCGCTGCCGGTGATCGACCCGGTGGCGCTGCCCGTGCCGCCAGAAGCCACGGGCAGGGGCGTCGTGAGGCTCAGGGAGCTAGCCGCCAGCGCCCCGGTCAAGGCTAGGGCACCAACAGCGTTCCGGTACAGCGTTACGTCAGTCGCAGCGTCGCCCGAACCCCACGCGAGTTTGCCGCTGCCGTACACAATGAAGGGCGAGTAGCTATGACCCCGCAAAGAGGTTTCCAGGGTTTCATCCGTCGCATTCTCGCGGCGTAAAACCAGGTCTGCCGTAAACATGGCTTGCGCCGCCCCGGTACGTTCTAACACTGTGTCGAGGGCGCCGCTGCCGTCGCCCCAGGCGAGCCTGCCGTCGGCATAAATTTGCACGCGATCCTGCGTGTTGCCGCTCACGCGCACGCCGAGGGCTACTGTGCCCGCTGTTGCTTCTGCGAGGCTGAGGCTCGCGGCAAAACTTGGCGCGCCGCCCCCCCCCGGCACACAAAAAACCGTGTGTGGAGCGCCTGCGGCAGCGACAGTCACGGGCGCGGTGCCTGCGCCCAAAAGCACGCCATTGACGGTGAGCGAAGTATGTCCCGTGCCGCCACTCGGGACCAGGACCGGGATCTCGAATGCTTGATAATCAGGGAAGCCGCTAGGCATTAACCGCCTCCCCCGAGCCCGAGCAGGGCTTTGATCTCGCCTACTAGACTCTTTTCCTCCACCAGGGCTTCGAGTTGCACGCGCACGGTGATTGTGTGGTCGTAAGTCGCGTCCTCGTTCCAGGCGTAAGCTTCAAGCTGGTAAGGCGAAGTGTCGAGAAGGAAATCCTCGGCAATCGTGATCGTCTCACCGGAACTCGAAAACATGGCCTCCGCGTTGGTGGGGAGAAACTGGTGCAGGCGAGCGTTCAGGGCGAGGTGGGTCAGGCCAATCTGCCCCGAGGGGAAATGGACTTGAATCTGAGTAATCCGCCCACGGGTAAGTGAGAAAGTGGTCTTTACCTTGGCTGACTCCGCCGTGTTGGCGGGCGTGGTGATGGGAAAGACGTAGAACATCAGGGCCTCACGAAGTACCGCACCCTTTTCATAATGCGGTGTTTCCGGCCATGCGCGGCGGCGGCTGGCGGCGCGGCCATAGGTTTGATCGCCGCGCCCACACCGCTGAATCTCAGGGTTTCGGCGGGTCCCCAAGTAATCGTGACCGCCCCAGGCGTTGCCACGGGGCCGTAATAGGCCATAGCTGCCCCAGGGCCGGACCAGTCTGGCGATCTCCAAGCGATGGTGCCAAGGTCAACCGTGGGGTCGGTGTTGTAGGATTCCTTGAAAACTCCGGTGACAATCCAGGCGTTCGCTGTCGCGGTGATCACGGTGATGGGCAGCGTCGCATTATAAGTTGTGTTTTTACCGCTGGCCTCGACGGAATCGGCTCCGGTGAGTGAGAGGGCAACCGCGTGCGACCCGTCGCCGCTCACACCGGCTTCTGAGAGGATGACTTTAATTACATGGGTTCCCGCCGCAGGGCTATAGAGCCGCCAAAGTTCCGCGTCCATGTCCCAGGATTGCTGGCGGTCTATGAGCGCAAAAGGAACATCATCACAAGTGACGGCGGAAACCGTGACGAACCCGCCCACCCCTGTCGCCTTGACGCTGGCATGGACCAGCAGGACCAGGCCGGTCCCGGTACAGGTATGATCCCAGTTATAGGTGGTGGTTTCCTTCGCTTGGTGGCCGGAGTTGGAGACAGCATCGTAGGCTATGCCCATTGTCGTCCGCCACGGCGCTCACGCTTTCCCCGTGCCCTTCGGCAAAGCCGCGCCGGAAAGGACCAGGGTCACCTTGGCGCTTTTGGCGCTTCCAGTGACCCGCGCGGCCAGCTGCTCGTCCTCCATCAGGCTGGGCAAGTCCGTCGAGGCCACAGCTTTGCCATCCGCCACGGTGGCATCCGCGGAGACAAAGATCACTTCCGCGCCGCGCACGATGCACCATTGGAGGGTGACAGACTCGCCGGACTCGTTATAGAGCGCCGCGAAGTCGAATACCCACCACTCATCGTCCGGCACCCGGTGAGCCTTGACCAGTACCGCCGTGGTGGTGTTGGTAGTCGCCGTTAGGCGCTCGAAGATTAAATGCACGGTTCCCTCTGCCTACGAGATCCGTCGCGGAGCCTGCCCTGAGATCCTTCGCGGAGCCTGCCCTGAGATCCTTCGCTTCGCTCAGGATGACAGCGAAGGGCTCAGGATGACAGCGAAGGGCTCAGGATGACGATCACGAGCGGACCTGGTTCGTCACCACCGTATAAGCGCCGCCCGCGGCCGCATCGGTGCCGATCAGTTCGGCCTTGGAGAGTCCAGCGACCTTGAGGAAGTCGTCCACTTCACGCCCGTCGCCAAACACCCACTCAAGGAAGCTGTGCGGGCAGTAGCCGCGGACGTTCAGGAACAAGCTGGCAGTGTCGCCGGTGGTCATGTAGGCCACAAGCTGCTCCGCCGTGACCGTCGAAACGCCGCCCTTCGCGGTGCCGCCGATGGGACCCATCCAGCCAGACACTCGGCCGTAAATATCCGAGAGCCAGGTCACCGCCGTGTCATTCAGGAAGTTCATGCGCTGCCGCACAGCCGGCAGCCGCCGGATGTTTTCCTGGAGGATCTGGGTGGCCGAGAGGTTGAAGGGGATGAAGCGATCATCATCCAAGGTGAGCTTGTAGTTCGAAACATCCACGTCCGGCTCGATCGTCGTCTCAAGCGCGCCAAACATCAACGACTGGTAGTCGTTTTTGAGCGCGAGATCGGTAGTGCGATAGCCGGAGCCGAGTGTGGTGTAGGCGTCCGCTTGCTTCGACATGATGAAGCCGCGGCACGGGAGAGCGCCCTCTTCGATGAGTCGCGCAATCACCGTGAGGTAGCCGGTGCCGGTGGCAAACCCTGCGGTGGCGGAGATGGTAAGCGCGTGGGTGAGCGCCAGTTGGGCATTCGAGAACCGGCTGGTGTCGAGGTAAAACTCGCGGTCGCCTGGGAAGCGGCCAAAATAAATATCAGCCTCTTCAATCACCACTCCCCCGAGCTTTGAGTTGAGTTGCTGGAAGGGGAGGCGGCCGCTGAGGAAATAATCGCGGGCTTGCTCTTGGCGCATCGAGAGCGAGTGGAGCACGTCCGAGCCGTCGAGGACCTCGAGCTTCGACACCATGCCGTTGAGCTTGGCGAGGGTGTTCGAGGTGGAACCGTTGGTGGCCTGGTAGATCACGCGCACCTCTTGGATCTTCAGGCCCGCCTTCAGGTCTTTCGTAAACGTCTGGGAGTCGGAAATGTTCTGGGCGTTGACCAGAACGTAGTCACGTGTCTTCATGGAAGGCTCCTTATGCCGGCCCGGAGGCTGGCACTGCGGAAGTAGGTGACGAATTGGTTAAAGCTGGCGTGTGGCCCGCCACCTATTGGTTAATACCTCGCGCCGCTCCGACTACTGCCCGGTCTTGGCACGGTGCAGCGCCGTGGCCACGTCCGACACGCGCTGGAGATTCTGCGGCGCGCCTTTCGGCCCACGCGGGGAGAGCGAAATCCCCTTGATGACGTTCGCGAATTTATCGAATCCGGCCGCGTACGCGGGCTCGGCGCCCCCAACCCCTTGTGGGTAGCGAGTCGCGCCAACCCCACTTGCTTTTTCCTTCCACTTCACCGTGCCCGCGGCGGCGACGCCCCGCTGAAACGCCTGGCGTCCGATGGCCGCGGTGACGCCCTGCTCGTAGTTCGGCGCGGCGGCTTGCGTCGGCCCGGCCCAGTCAGGAGTCGCGTCCACGCCCGCCTTGTACTCGGGCGAGGCGGCCGCGGCGCGCGACGCGAACTTTCGCGCGATGGTGGCGGTGTCTTTCATCTGGATTGCCATTCGAGACCTCCCTCGAAAAGTAGTGTTCAGAGGGAAGGGGTAGCACAAAATATAGGGGCTTGTCAAGGGAAAACCACAATAGGTGGTGGTTGTTTGGGTTGACACCCCAACAGGTAGTGGTGACATAATGTCAACCACTATATGTTGGGGTAGGGTTTTGCACAGCCCCAAGGGATGGTATGACGAACTTCCTTGACAAAGAGGCTTTAGCCTTTTAGACTACCCGCCGCTCGCCAGGGGCGGCGGGTAAGTCTAAAGCCTTTGAGCAAGGAATCAGAAAACCCCTAAAAACACGCTTTCCCGTAAGTCACGACAGGATAGTCAAATATAATACTTGACATACACTAGAATCTATGAGAGAGTGATTTTTGGATGCCTATGGGTCCGCTGCGACGTGGTCCTGCAAGGCGAATAAAGGTGAGCAAGCCGGCGGAGAAAGCGCCTGTGAGTTATCTTATTCCACAGACTCCCGATCACTGCTACGCGGGCGATCCGGTGGCGCTGAACATCGAGGGGCAAACCTGGAAGTGTGGCTGCGTGGTTTGCGCGCCGCAACTGCACCTTGCTTCCCCTGCGGTTTATCCTCCCCCTAGGGTTATTCATGCCTCACAAGTTACGTTATGTAAACCTGGGACGGACGGAATGTCCTTGGCGGAGGCGCCGGTGAGCGTCGAGGGCGCCCGGCCGCGGAGTATTCGAGAGATCCTGGCGGATTTGGACCGCACAGCCATGGCGGCGGATCTCCTCCGGGCGGAATTGCGCAAACAAACCCTAAAGTCGGAAGCCGCGGACGCATCCCAAGGCCAGGGAGGAAACGATGATGTGGCAAGTTGAAGATGCGCTCGAGGGGAGGCTTTCGGTGGGGCAGTCGCGCGGCGGGCAGGGCGAGAAGGAGTACGTCCTCCGGCTTTCGGGGAAACGCTTCTTCCAGCTACAAAAATTCCTGGAAGAGGCGGCGGTGGCGCCGGGGAATTTCTTCCACGCGCGCATGGCGGTGACGCTTTGGGAGGCGCTACGGGCGGGGGTGATTTCCAGTGGCGATTTTGAAAGCGATAAGCAAGTTGTGGGGGCTACCCCACGCGAGTAAGTGGGCTGGATATGGTCTATAAGATTAGGCGAGTGCAGAAAACCGGGTTTTCGCTCGGGGTCACCATCCCCACGGCAATGGCGCAGCTTTTGGGTTTCAAGCCAGGCGACGAGGTGCGGGTGTATGTGGTCGGCGATGTGTTTTGTGTGCGCCGGGTCGGCGCGGAGGGGTTTGCCCCGGGGGTGATTGCGGTGAGTCCGCAGATCGAGCATGACCGGATCTCGTTTGCGGAGTAGAGGAGGAGAAAAGGTTGTGAGTCCCGCAACTATCGCCCGGCTACGCAAGGCGCGCTTTAGTGAGCTATTCCCGTACTACGTGCATCTCCCGAAGCGGTATCCCCGGCGACACCATAGGAATCTAACGCGCGTGGTGATGGCGGCGGCCGCACAACATCAATGGCGAGTGGCGCAGTTGGGCGAGCGCGCTCGGGCGCGGCATACCAGCGAGTGCTCGATGTGCCGCATACGGGTGCAGTGGAGTTGGTACGGGAGCGGCTAACAGTGGCGGAGGAGTGCCAGCACCGCGGCGATCACTAGCCCGGCGAGGAGGAAAGCTTTGTACATGCGCTGGCCGTAGAGCACATCTCTATTATCGGCAGTTTTCGAGCGAGGCGTGAGGGCCGGCGAGGACGCCGGCGCTACCAGGACGGAGCGAGATGCACCTAGCGAAAATCAGCATAAACGAGTTACGGGAGCCGGCGCAGGTGGCGCGGGCGGTGATTGACGACGAGGGGATCGAGGAGCTGGCGGGGTCGATTCGCCGCGTGGGCATCATCAACCCACTCACCGTGGAGGAGAAAGATGGCTATTACGAGGTGGTGGCCGGGCATCGCCGACTCCTGGCAGCTCGACGAGCCGGATTGGTTGCCGTTTCCTGCTTGGTGCGCTCGGCGCGCGATACGAACGCGACGGCGCTCCAGCTCCACGAGAACCTCTACCGGCAGGAATTAACCCCGGTCGAGGAAGCGGCGTGGTTTGCGGAGCTTCTGCCGCTTTGCGCCCACGATACCGATATGCTGGCGCAGACGGTGAAGCAAAAGCGGGAGTACGTCGAGGGCCGACTAAACCTGCTGCATGGCGATCCGGAGGTCCTGGCGGCGGTGGCGAAGCATGAGATTACCCTGGGTGTTGCCCAGGAACTTAATAAGATGGGCGAGAAGAAAGACCGGGATTATTACCTGATGTGGGCGAAGCAAACCGGGGCGACGATTGGGATGGTGCGTCAATGGCGTGCGACCTGCTTTGCGCAAGCTGCGGCGCCGCAAGTAGCGCCGCCGGAAGGCGCGCCATCCCCCGCCGCCCTGGTTCCGAGCCGGGATATTTTCGAGTGCTTCCTGTGCCACCAGTCGGAGCCGAAGACGGATCTCGAGTTCTGGCATATCCACCGGTTCTGCCGGGCGCAGCTCGAGGCGCGCATGAAAGAGCAGGCCCGGCAAGATGCCGGCGCTACGAAAGAAGGGGAGGTGAAAACATGACGGTAGCGGAGCTCCAAGAACAGTTGCGCGAGGTGACGCTTAAACTCCTCGAGATCGAGGAGGCGGCGCGGGGGATTGCAGCGGAAGCGCGCACGCAGGCTTCTGAGGTTCAGCGGATTCGCGTCCAGGTGATGCAGGAGCTGAAAGAGAAGGTGAGCGATCGATCTGTGAAGGGGGAAAACCTATGAAGGGACGTGGGCGAGGGGCGCTCAATTCGCGGTGGAACGGTGGGACCAAGGTAACTGATTGGGGCTATCTGCGGATCTCGGCGGGGCCGCTCGCGGGAGAGTACGTCGCCCGGTTGGTGCTTGCGGCGAAGCTGGGGCGGCCGCTGCGCGAGGATGAAGATGCGCACCACATTGACGAGAACCCGCTGAATCCTCACCCTGATAATTTAGAAGTGAGGCCAGCCGACCCCCATCGGCGGGAAGCCCTGGCGCGATATAACGCGCGGCGGAAAAAACAGGCGGTGAAGCTATGAAAAACCTGAGCGTGTTAGGGGGCGAGCTCGAGTTGCTGGTGGCGCGACAGCGCGCGGCGCTGCGCAACGTGCCGGGGCCGCAAGCCCTGCTTTCAAGCCTGCAAGGGATCGAGTTTGTGCCGGGCGACGTGGTTATCGACTCCGTAACCGGGCAGAGAGGAGAAATTCTTGGCACAGGAATTACTAACATCGAAGCTGAAAGTACCGAAACTTGAGCCGGTGCCGTACGTGGTGGTGAAGCTCGCAGATGGCAAGACGGTGCTGCGCCACCCGGATGAGGTCAAGAAAAAGTAGGGGCGCTGAGGCAAGAGGCGCTCCTACCGGACACACAAGCCATCCGGCGCGGCACGGTGGAGTTTGAGTGTCGCGGCAAAGTTTTGGTCCGCTACAAACGCCTAGATGGCACGGTCTGGCGGCGGCAGGTTGAGAGTCGGGAGGAAGCGTTCTGGCAATTCCAGGCGCGGGTAGAAGATCTAAGGAGAGACAGCCATGCGCGAGCACTTGGTTAACCTGGCGCTGAAGCTGGTGGGTTGCCCGTACATTTGGGGTGGGGCGAATCCCTGGGTGGGGTTTGATTGTAGTGGCTTCATCGTGTGGATATATCAGGCTTTCGGCCTGTTACCAAGCGGTGACTGGACGGCAGAACAACTCTACCGCAGAGCGTCTCTGCCAATCAGGAAGGATGGCTCGCCCGTGCTGCCAGGCGATCTCGCGGCGTATGGGCAGCCGGGCGGTCCGATCACCCACGTCATGCTGGCCCTTGGCGATGACCTGGTGGTAGGGGCCAGTGGTGGGGACCACACTATGACCACGGTCGAGGAAGCGCGGCGGCGGGGCGCCCAGGTGAAGGTGAAGCCTCTGCATTACCGTGACGACTTGGTCGGAGTCTTACCTGTCCGGTTTCCGGGGGAGTGAGGCGGCAATGCGAGATTTTGGCTTGATGTTTCTCGTGGTCAGCACGATACTCGCGGTCTTGGTCTGCGGGGCGGGGATAATTGCATGGCGTCGAACCTGGAAGTAGTTCCGGAGAAACTTATGCGGGCGGAAGCGAAGGCGCAGTTTCTCCTGTTTCTGCGCGAGAGTCAGCTTCCGTCCCGGTTTCGCCGGCGGCTGCTCCAGGAGTGGGCGGAGAAAGTCGGGGCAACGGTGACAGGCGAGGACTACCAGGAAGTGGTCTGGAAGGGGACGCAATGAAAGAATCCATTATGGTGGATGTGTTTGTACGTCCGGCGCCACGGGCGGCGCTCGACTGTCGGCTGGGCTGGTATGCCAAGGTTGATTCGGCGCGCGCTTGGACGATAATCGCCCAGGTACGGGCGCTCTTGGCGAAAATCAGGGAAGGCGGGTTTGATGCCCACGGCGTCTCCTACGAAGAGGGCGCGCGACACGAAGCGGGAGGGAGTGAAGGCGATGGTAATCTGCGACCTGTGCAAGATGGATCCCTTGGCAGCCGAAAAGAATGAGGCGTTGCGGACCATGCCGTGGGGCGTGATGCTGACGCCGCCCCAGGGGAGTGGGCTGCCGGAAATGCGGTTGTGCTGGGCATGTACACTGCGGGTTTTTGAGCAGTGGCTAGGGGCGGTCCTCACCGCGCACCCTGGGTTGAAACCTAGCTGAGAGGTTGTAATGTGCTTCCGCCAGTGCTAATATTCTTGGCAAAGCTTCTCCGCCAGACGCGCCAAGTGCGCGAAGATCGTGGCGATCCCCAAGAGGATGATGTGGCGGTGCGGGCGGCGCGGGCGGAAGACGACCTCGACGACATCGAGGATGAAGAGGAGGAGGGGTAGGCCATGAGGTGGGTAACGACCGTGACCTGGGTCTGGATCGGGCTGTTGCTGTTCATGTTGGCGAATAGCTGGATAGTGCGCCAACCGGAAAGCTGCAAGGGCGAGGCGGCGTTGGGGTGTGGTCTGATGGCCCTACTTGGCCTCCTCGCCTTTGGACTCTTTCTCTGCGCTACTCCGGTTGTGTTTGCACTGTGGGTGGCACGCTTCGCGCGCTGGGTGAGCCATCGCCGGGACAAGGGGCCAGGCATCGGGTATACGGCGCCACCGCCCGCGCCGGAGCCCCGGCCGCAGTACACTATTACAGGTAGACGGATTAGATAATGCCGGTCTTTGGGGAGTCTAAAAAACGTGATTATCCAGGGTTCGTGGAGGCGAGTACCGCTCTGTGGCGACGCTGGCTCGAGCTCTATGAAGATCGCTTTGACCGCTTCTTCTACAACGTGCGCGTGGGGGCGGGCGTGCGGCCGCGGGCGGATTTTTCTGCGCGCGACAAACGGGATTGGTGGGCGCTTACCTCGCTGCGGATCGATGTGGTCGGCGAACGCGAGAATCAAACGTGGTGCATTGAAGTGGCGGAGCGGCCGAGCACGAAGATCCTCGGCAGCCTGCAACTCTACACCCATATTCTCCCCCTGTACCAGGGCCAGTCGCCCCCACGCTTGGATGTTATTCAGGACCGTCACGCGGAAGATTTTCTACTGCCCACAGATATCCGCGACGTCGTAGTTCCCGCGCTGGTGTGCCGGTTTCTGGGCCTTGACATGGCGGCGACGGTGCAGAATGCGGGAATCCTCGCGTTCGTTTTCCCTGGTAGCGGCTACCCTAAGTTGCCTCCCCAATTTCTGCCAGCCACGCAGAGCCCTCTATGGTCTCCGAGTGTCGCGTGAGTTGGCGGCGTATATTTTTCCGCCTTTTTCCCGCGCCGCCACCAGTTCCCTTCCGCGCCGCCGCCAGTTCCCTTCCGCGCCGCCGCCAGTTCCCTTCCGCGCCGCCGCCAGTTCCCTTCCCTGGCGTGGACACGCAAAATTGTGTGAAAACTTTGGTGAAATTATTTTATTACTATGTTATATATAGCAACATATTAACATGCTTGGAATATGATTGCCCGAGCCGCGCGACATGAGGGATATACCCCCCCTAACCCATTGAAAATCACACAATTAAACAGCGTGAATTACGCGGTTGGAAGGTGGAGCCCGCGATCGCGGGATTGGCTCGGGGGCAAAGATAAGGCGAAGGCCCTGTGCGATCGCACGGGGTCTGGGCGGTCGGGCGGCGCGGGTGGCGAGGTGGGGCGAGGGGCGCCCGGGCGGCGGGGTGGGCGCGTGTGGTGTTGGTGGGGGTGGCGTGGCGGCGAGGGCAGGGCGTCGCCACGCCAGCCGGCGTGAGGAGGAGCACGCCGGCAACAGCGGTCATGGACCAACTGCCGGCGGGGACGCCGGCGCTACAAGAGCGGTTAGGCGAGGGTCAACAGCTCAGCTTGCTGCTTGGCAAGCGCGGCTTCTTCCCGCTCGATTCGGGCGTCTTCACGGATTCTTCTTTGTTCGAGTTGGTAGGCGACTCGAGCTTCTCGCTCTTCCTTCCGCGTGAACTCGAGCAGCACAAGCAGGTCTGCGTCCTCCCCAGAGTAGCCTTCTTCCTGCAAAAACCTCTCGACGTAGGTGAGATCTACCAGGCTGGCGTCGTACAGTTGCCGCACTTGGGCGAAGCTAAG
>Ga0315279_10006784_pt1 | contig 14359 bp, 14 predicted proteins | sample YL17G06_20_MG_FD_203694 | JGI IMG/M metagenome (GOLD analysis project Ga0315279, IMG submission 203694) | Sediment microbial communities from Yellowstone Lake, YNP, Wyoming, USA - YL17G06_20 | ecosystem: Environmental > Aquatic > Freshwater > Lake > Sediment | place: USA: Wyoming | collected... | reverse complement strand
TCATGGCCTGCCTGGACGGCGTCGTCGGCCCCGAGGCCAAGCGGAAGATGGTGGGCGAGGAGTTCATCCGCGTGTTCGAGGCCGAGGCCCGCAAGCTGGGGCGAGTGGACTTCATCGCCCAGGGCACAACCTACCCCGACGTCATCGAGAGCGCCGTCGGCTCCAACGCCGCCGCCAAGATCAAGAGCCATCACAACGTGGGCGGCCTGCCGCGCGAAATGGCCCTCACCCTCGTCGAGCCCCTGCGCTATCTGTTCAAGGACGAGGTGCGCCAGGTGGGCCTGGCCCTCGACCTGCCCGAGACGATGATCTATCGCCAGCCGTTCCCGGGGCCGGGACTGGCCATCCGCGTCATCGGCGAGCTAACGCGCGAGAGGCTGGAGACCCTGCGCTCCGCCGACTGGATCGTGATGGACGAGATCAAGAAGGCGGACCTCTATGGAGCGCTATGGCAGGTGTTCGCCATCCTCACCGACAGCCACAGCGTGGGGGTGATGGGCGACTCCCGCACCTACGGCCACGTGGTCTGCCTGCGAGCGGTGACGGCAGAGGACGCCATGACCGCCGACTGGGCGCGCCTGCCCTACGAGCTGCTAGCCCACATCTCCAGCCGCATCGTCAACGAAGTGCCGGGCGTGAACCGCGTGGTCTACGACATCACCTCCAAGCCTCCAGGGACAATAGAGTGGGAGTGAGGGGGAGCGGCGACGATGGACCGATCGGGCCCAACGATGACGAGCAACTGCGCTTTCATAACCGCCGAGACCCTCCTGGACGCGGAACTCCTGGTGCGAGGCGCCGTCCCTCCGAACGCGCTCTCCCTATTGAACCTTAGCGCCGTGGTCCAAGCCACCGTGCTGCACGACAGCGCGATCCCGACGATCGACCTGAAACTGAACGTGGGCACGCCCCTGATTGACGCGCTAGGCGAGAGCGGCTTCCTACGGAGAGGCGACACCACTTTCATTAACTGGGAACACAAAAGGCAGCAAGGCTTGAAATCCTTCACGTTTGTCTACCCGCCCCCGGCAGCACCGGGCGCGGCGGGCGACCGCCTGCGCTTGCGCGAGCGGCTTACCCACTTGATCGAAGGCGATGCGGCCGGGCTGTGCCGCCGCCTCGCCGACCGAGAGATGCAGGGCCTTCCGCCAGAGCTGTCCGATGTTTCGGAAGCCGTCTTCGCTTGGACTGATTTCGCCAGGGAGCAAGGCCTGCAACTGGTGGGCGACGTGCTATGGAGCCCGCTTCTCTACACGCAGCTCGTTCGAACCACCGTGCCGACCGACCTCTACGGACGCCTCGCTCGCCAATTCGAACTGGACGCCCAGTTGGCCTTCCGCGACCTCGGCCTTCGGCGGCTCCCCATACCCCCGCTGGGTGCCCTGCTGCTCGAGCGCTGCCAGCGTCCCGCCGACATCCCTCGAACCATCGTGGAACTCCGGAACGAGTTCGCGGACCTGCGTGGAGCGCTGTCGCAGCTTGAGGACAGACTTTCCGAGGCCAAGACACTCCGGGAGAAGCTAGATGTCCGGCGCGAGGTTGAGGCTGAGTGGGAGACAGTCGCCAGGAAAATCGTGCCGTCGCGCCGCACGTCCTGGTGGTGGCTTTGGTCAGCCATCGAGTTCGGGGTGCACTTGATCCTGGCTCCCCCCACTGCACTCCAACAGGCGCTGACCGCCGCCCTCTCTCAGGCGAGGGACAATCCGCCCCGAATCCGCCTACAAGGCTTCCTGGACATTTATGCCCAGGCCACGGACACGCGATACCACGAGTTGGCGCAGCGCGTGTTCGGCGCCGCCGTGCCGGATCGTGATCTCCAAGGCTACGCCCGGTTCTGCAAGGCCACCGCCGCGCTCCTGCAGATTGAGCAGTCTGAGGCATGAACACCGTCTCCATCGCGGCTATATCGTTGTTGACAACAACAACGTGCCCTGCTATCGGTGTTACAATGAGCGCAGACCGAAAGGCACATGGAGCCGAACTTCACCTGACGTGGGACCACGTTCAAGCGCTACGCAATGAACTCGACCGGCTGCTACGGGAGGCCAAACAACTAGACCCATGACCATGAACATCCTCCTCGTCGGTTCCGGTGCCCGCGAGCACACGATTGCCTGGAAGCTGCGCCAGAGCCCGCGCGTCGAAGAGCTGCTGGTCGCCCCCGGCAACGCTGGCACCGCCCAGATCGCCCGCAACCTGCCGCAGACAAAGGCCAACGACATCGAGGGCATCGTCCGCGCCGCCCGCGAGCACAAGGTCCACCTGGTGGTCGTCGGGCCGGAGGAGCCGCTCACCCTCGGCCTCGTCGACCGCCTGACGGCGGAGGGCATCGCCGCCTTCGGGCCGAGCAAGGCCGCCGCCCACCTGGAGGGGAGCAAGGCCTTCTGCAAGGAGCTCTGCCAGCGCTACGGCATCCCCCACGCTCGCGGCGCCACCTTCACCTCCCGCGACGACGCCCGCGCCTACCTGCGCGAGTTCGACCGCGTGCCCGTGGTCAAGGCCAGCGGCCTGGCCGCCGGCAAGGGCGCCATCGTCTGCGAGACGCAGGAGGAGGCCCTTCAGGCCATCGACCGCATGCTGGTCGAGGGCGTATTCGGCGAGGCCGGCCGCACGGTGGTCATCGAGGAGCGCCTGTCGGGGCCGGAGATCAGCGTCTTCGCCTTCACCGACGGCCGCACGGTGGTGCCCATGGTGCCCGCCTGCGACTACAAGCGCGCCTTCGACGCCGACGAGGGGCCGAACACCGGCGGCATGGGCTCCTTCAGCCAGCCCGCCTGGTACGACGCCGCCCTGGCCGAGACCGTGCGCACCCGCATCCTGGAGCCGGCCGTCCGCGGCATGGAGGCCGAGGGCCGCCCCTATCGGGGCGTGCTCTACGGCGGCCTGATGATCACCGCCGACGGGCCCAAGGTGCTGGAGTTCAACTGTCGCTTCGGCGACCCCGAGGCCCAGGTCACCCTGCCTCGCCTTAAGTCCGACCTGGCGGTGATCCTGTGGGCGGTGGCCACCGACCAACTGCACGCGGCCGATGTGGAGTGGAGCGACGAGGCCTGCGTGGGCGTGGTGATGGCCTCCGGCGGCTACCCCGACCAGTACGACACCGGCTTCCCTGTCGCCGGCCTGAGCAGTGTCGAGGAGGACGCGCTGGTCTTTCACGCCGGCACCCGCCTGGACGAAGAGGGAGGCGTGGTGACCAGCGGCGGCCGCGTACTGACGGTGGCAGCCCTGGGCGCCAGCCTGAGCGAGGCGCGGGGCAAAGCATATCGCAACGTGCAGCGCATCCACTTCAGCCGCTGCCACTACCGCCGGGACATCGCCGCGCCCAGCCAGCAGGCGGTGGCGGAGTAGGAGGATGCCCGTAGTCGCCGTCATCCTCGGCTCGAAGTCCGATGCCGCCGCCATGGCGGACTGCCTCCGCACCCTCGAAGCGCTGGGCATCCCCTACGAGACGCAGATCATCTCCGCCCACCGCTCGCCCGAGAAGACCCGCCAGTTCGCCCTCGCCGCCCGCGAGCGTGGCATCGAGGTGATCATCGCCGCCGCCGGCATGGCCGCCGCCCTGCCCGGCGTCCTCGCCTCCTACGCGCCCACCATCCCCGTCATCGGCGTGCCCATGGCCGCCGGCAGCATGAGCGGCCTCGACTCCCTCCTCGCCATCGCCCAGATGCCGCCGGGGGTGCCCGTGGCCTGCATGGCCGTCAACGGCGCCCGCAACGCCGCCCTCTTCGCCGCCCAGATCCTCGCCCTCAGAAACGAAGACGTGCGGCAGGCTCTGGAAAACTATCGGCGAGAGCTGAGCCAGGGTTGAAAAACCCGTTGCAGCGCGACGGGCTGGTGCCGTAACATCTTGGCGGGAGTCGCGCAGGATGCTAACCCATCGTTCGAACGCTACGCCCGTGGAGATGCTGCCCGGGGTCACCCGCCGCACGCTCAACAGCAGCGAGCGCATGATGCTCATCGAGGTGGCTCTCGAAAAGGGTGCGGTGGTGCCTACCCACAGCCATCCTCACGAGCAAATCGGCTACCTGGCCAGCGGCCGCCTCCTGTTCGAGCTGGGCGACCAGCGGCGGGAGCTGGCCGCCGGCGATAGCTGGCTGGTGCCGCCCAACGTCCTTCACCAGGTGACTGCCCTGGAACCCTCGGTGGCCATCGACGTTTTCTCGCCGCCGCGAGAGGAGTACCGCTCGTGATAATCCCGTGCATCCTGAGCTTGTCGAAGGATGCTTTTGTTCTGTCTCGTCCTTCGACATGCTCAGGACGAGCGTGTGGATAAGGAGGAGTATCGCTAGATGATCGAGCGCTACACCCGCCCGGAGATGGGGCGCATCTGGTCGCCGGACAACAAGCTGGACAAGTGGCTCCAGGTGGAGATCGCCGTCTGTCAGGCCTGGGCCGACCAGGGCGTCATCCCGAGCGAGGCCATGGAGAAGATCCGCCACGCCCGCTACGACATCCAGCGCATGGCCGAGTACGAGCGGGAGATGCATCACGACCTGCTCGCCTTCCTCCGCTCGGTGGCCGACAGCCTGGGCGAGGAGTCGCGCTACGTCCACCACGGCCTCACCTCCTACGACGTGGAGGACACTGCCCTCGGCCTGCTGCTGAAGGAGTCCGCCGAGCTGCTGGAGCGCGACGTCGCCGAGCTGATCGCCGTCCTCCAGGAGCGCGCCCTCGAGCACAAGGACACGCTCATGATGGGCCGCACCCACGGCATCCACGCCGAGCCGATCACCTTCGGCCTCAAGCTGGCCCTCTGGCTGGACGAGATGCGCCGCCACGCCCGCCGCCTGGCCGCGGCCAAGGCCGACGTATCGGTGGGCAAGATCAGCGGCGCCGTGGGCAGCCACGCCACCGTCCCGCCAGCGCTGGAGGAGGCGGTGTGTGGCCAGCTCGGCCTGGCCGTGGCGCCCGTGAGCACCCAGATCGTTCAGCGCGACCGCCACGCCCACTTCATCGCCACCCTGGCCGTCATCGCCGCCTCGCTGGAGAAGTTCGCCACCGAGGTCCGCCACCTTCAGCGCACCGAGGTCGCGGAGGTAGCCGAGCCCTTCGCCGCCGGCCAGACCGGCTCCTCGGCCATGCCTCACAAGCGCAACCCCGAGAAGTGCGAGCGCATCACCGGCCTGGCCCGCCTCTTCCGCGGCTACGTCATCGTCGCCCTGGAGAACGTCGCCCTCTGGCACGAGCGCGACCTCACCGACTCCGCGCCCGAGCGCATCATCCTGCCCGACGCCTGCATCCTCCTGGACTACCTGCTCGACCTGTTCGCCTTCATCATGCGCGGCCTGGAGGTCTACCCCGAGCGCATGCGGGAGAATCTAGAGTCGACCCACGGCGTGATCTTCTCCCAGCGGGTGCTCCTCGCCCTCATCGACAAGGGGCTCAAGCGCCAGGATGCCTACAAGCTGGCCCAGCGCAACGCCATGAGCGCCTGGCGGGAGCGCAGGCCCTACCTCGATGTCCTGTGCGAAGACGCCGAGGTCATGGATCACATCTCCCGCGAGGAGCTGACATCGCTGTTCGACTACGGCTACTTCGTCCGCTACGTGGACGAGAGCTTCCGACGGGTGGGGTTGCGGGTTCGCGAATGAAGGAGAGAATAAGGCGATGACGGTTCTTGTCCAGACCGACCTGCCAGCGGCCAACCTCTTCCACCGCGGCAAGGTGCGCGATACCTACGACCTGGGCGATCGCCTGCTGATGGTGGCCACCGACCGCATCTCCGCCTTCGACGTCGTCCTGCCCAACGGCATCCCCGATAAGGGCCGCGTCCTCACCCAGCTCTCCGCCTTCTGGTTCGACCTCACCGGCGACGTCGCCCCCAACCACTTCATCCGCCTCATCGACAGCACCGAGGCGAAGGACGTGCTCTTCGCCATCCCGCCCGAGCTCGTCGGCCGCTCGATGCTAATCCGCAAGGCCAAGCGCCTGGATGTGGAGTGCGTGGCGCGAGGCTATCTGGCAGGCTCCGGCTGGGTGGAGTACCGCGATACGGGCAAGGTCTGCGGGATTCGCCTGCCCAGCGGCCTGCGGGAGAGCGACGAACTGCCGGAGCCCATCTTCACGCCCTCCACCAAGGCCGAGACCGGCCACGATATCAACATCTCCTTCGACCAGGTGGTGGAGCTGGTGGGCGAGAGGACGGCCAGCCTCATCCGCGACCGCACCTTGGCCGTCTACGCCTTCGCCCGCGACTACGCCCGCCAGCGGGGGATCATCATCGCCGACACCAAGCTGGAGTTCGGCTGGCTGGGCGACGAGCTGATCGTCATCGACGAGCTGCTGACCCCCGACTCCAGCCGCTTCTGGCCCGCCGACGGCTACCAGCCCGGGCGGTCCCAGCCCAGCTTCGACAAGCAGCCCGTGCGCGACTGGCTGGAGTCCATCGGGTGGAACAAGCAGCCGCCCCCCCCGGTCCTGACGCCGGAGGTGGTAACGAGCACAGCCGAGCGCTACCGCGAGGCCTTCCGCAGGCTGACCGGACGGGAGATAATGGGGCCGCGATGAGCACCTACCTAGCGCGCGTCTACGTCACTCTCAAGCCCACGGTGAACGACCCGCAGGGTCTCACCATCAAGGGCGGCCTGCACTCCCTGGGCTTCGCCGAGGTGGAGAGCGTGCGGGCAGGCAAGTATATGGAGATCCGCTTCCAGGCCAGCGACAGGGCTCAGGCGGAGAAGCAGGTGGCAGAGATGTGCCGCCTCCTTCTGGCCAACCCCGTCATCGAGGACTTCCGCTTCGCGCTGGAGGAGACAACGGGCTAGGAGTGTAAAGAACCCATGTCTTCCGAAATAGCCGCGATAGTCGGAGTGCTAGTCGGCTCCATCATATCCGGGGGTATCGCGATTATATTGCATACGATTTCGCAGGGGGCGGAGGATAAACGGCTGGACCGCCTGCTAAATGCGGAGGCCAACCGTCAGCATGCCGACTTTGATAACAGGCGTCAGGAGGAGCAAGAAGGCGCCGCCCGAGACACACGTCGAGCGAGGCTTCAAGCCGGGCTGGACGTTCTAGAGGAGATAGAGCGATCAATCGGCGCCTGTTTCGCGGCGGAGGCCATCGACACCGCCAGGAAACTAAAGCCAGATCTCGCTAAGGACATTAGCGAGGAACAGTGGGCTAAAATAAAGGCAAGTGAGCGCGCCAGGCATGAGAGCAGCACGACGGACTGGATAGCTGCGCACGTCCCGAAGCTCATGACCTTCCCCATGGAGGACATGCGCCCAGAGCTTGGCGAACTGGCTCTGGCAGTGACCCATCTTCACACCATGCCCCCTGAAGAACGCCAACGCTTCGGCGAGCGCGTTAGAAACGCCCGGACACGCATAGACGCTGAGATCATTCGCGGCAACTGGCCGTAATGGTCACGGCTCGGCGCTTTCCAGAGTGCCTTTGGTACTCGGCACCTCGCCCGCTATGCGCGGGTCGATGCGGGTCGCGTCGCCCAGGGCACGGGCCAGCGCCTTGAACACCGCCTCTGCCTTGTGGTGGTCGTTGGTTCCGGCCGGCACCCGCACATGCAGGTTGAACCGCCCTTCCAGGGCAAACGCGGCCAGGTGGTGAGCGATCATCTCCGTGGGTAGCTGCCCTATACGCTCAGTGGTGAAGGGCAGCTCCAGCGCCGCGTGCCCCCTGCCGCTCAGGTCCACCGCCACCACGGCCAGCGCCTCGTCCAGGGGCACGATGGCGTGGGCCATGCGCACGATGCCCCGGCGCTCGCCCAGGGCCTCGGACAGGGCACGCCCCAGGCCGATGCCCACGTCCTCCACCAGGTGGTGAGGGTCGCGCTCGATATCGCCGCTGGCCCGTACGGTTATGTCGAATAGGCTGTGGCGGGGCAATTGCTCCAGCAGATGGTCCAGCATGCCGATGCCGGTGTCGATATCGGCGCGGCCGCTGCCGTCCAGGTTCATCTCCACCGTCACCTGCGTCTCCTTCGTCTCGCGGCGGACGTTGCCTCTTCGTTCAGGGGGCAAGGCTCCCTCCTATCTCCCTTAGGGCCGCCAGGAGTCGCTCGCTGTGCTCCGGCTTGCCCACGGTAATGCGGATGCAGTCCTTCACGCCGGGCGTGTCGAAGTAGCGGACGAAGATGCCCTGCTGCCGCAGGCGACGTGAGACCTCCCGGGCGTCGATGCCCTGGCAGCGGCAGAGGATAAAGTTAGCCCTCGACGGGAACGTGTGCAGGAAGGGCAGGACCGCCAGCTCCCTCGACAGCCGCTCCCGCTCGCGCACGATGGCTTGCACCCGCTCGCGCAGCGTCTCGGCGTCCGCCAGCGAAGCCAGGACGGCCACTTGGGCGGCCACGTTCATGTTATAGGGCATCTTGACCTTGCGCATGAGCTCGGCGATGCCCTTGGGGAAAGCGCCGTAGCCAGCCCGCAGGCCGGCCAGGCCTGCCCACTTGCTGAAGGTGCGCAGGACGATGAGATTGTCCCGCTGGGGCACCAGCCCCACGAAGCTTCCATCGCTGAACTCCACGTAGGCCTCGTCCACCACCGCCAGGATGCCGGTGGAGAGCACGGCCTCCAGCTCGGCCGCCGAAATGGTGTTGCCGCTGGGGTTGTTGGGCGAAGCCAGGAAGATGACCTTGGCGCCCGCCCTGGCTGCCTTCTGCACAGCCGCCAGGTCCAGGCTGAAATCCTCGCGGCGGGGCACCTCGACGACGCGAGCGCCCCGGATTTCGCTCACGAAAGCGTACATGCCGAAGGTGGGCACGCAATTGATCACCGTGTCGCCAGGAGAGAGGAAGAGGCAGGCGATGAGCTCCAGCAGCTCGTCGCTGCCGTTGCCCACCACGATGTGCTCGCTGTCCACGCCCAGGTAGCCGGCCAGGGCCTGACGCACGCGCCGCTGCTCCGGGTCGGGATAGATGTGGTAGAGGTCGAAGTCGGCCAGGGCCTCCTTGACCCGCGGCGAAGGGCCGTAGGGGTTCTCGTTCCCATCCAGCTTCACGATCCGGTCGATGGGGACGCCCAGTTCCTCGGCCAGCACGTCCACCGGCTCGATGGGCTCGTAGCCAAGCATCGCCAGAAGCTCTGGCCGCACCCGGCGCAGGGAGTCCATCCTCGTTGGCATCGGATCAGACATCAGCGCCCGCCCTCCAACCGCCGCTCGATGGCCCGAGCGTGGGCGGTGAACCCCTCAGCGCGAGCGATAACCGCCGCTGCTGGCCCCAGCTCAGCCAGCGCCACCCCGTCCAGGGATACGACGCTCGTCACCTTCAGGAAGTCGTACACCCCCAAGGGCGAGGAGAAGCGGGCGCTGCCGCCGGTGGGCATGACGTGGCTGGGGCCGGCCGTGTAGTCGCCCACAGCCTCCGCCGAGAGGCTCCCCACGAATACGGAGCCCGCATTGACCACCTGACCCAGATAGCGCTCGCCGTCGCTCACCGCCAGGGAGAGGTGCTCAGGAGCGTACTCGTTGGCCAGGGCCAGCGCCTCCGCCAGCGTCTCCACCACTATCGCCAGCCCCTGCCCCTCCAGAGCGGCGGCGGCGATGTCCCGCCGCTCCAGCGACTCCAACTGCTGCTCGATTTCTGCCATCACCGCCTGGGCCAGAGCCTCGGAGGTGGTGATGAGAATAGGGGTGGCCAGGGCATCGTGCTCGGCCTGGGCCAGGAGGTCGGCAGCGCACAGGGCGGGGTCGGCGCCGTCATCGGCCACGACCAGCGTCTCCGTAGGGCCGAAGATGCCGTCGATGCCCACCAGCCCGTGCACCGTCTTCTTGGCCAGGGCGACGAAGATGTTCCCCGGGCCGCAGATCTTGTCCACGCGCGGGATGGTCTCGCTGCCGAAGGCAAGGGCAGCGATGGCCTGAGCACCGCCCGCCCGAAAGATGCCGTCCACGCCAGCGATGTCGGCAGCCACCAGCTTCAGGGGCGAGACGCTGCTGTCGGCAGCCGTCGGCGTGGCCATGTACACCTCGCCAACGCCGGCCACCCGCGCCGGGATGGCCGCCATCAGCACCGACGAGGGATAGACCGCGGCGGTGCCGGGCACGTACATGCCCACCCGCTTCAGCGGCCGCACCACCTGGCCGAGACCACCCTCATCGAAGCCGGCCAGGGAGTGGTCAAGCTGCTTCTCGTGGTAGGCCCGGATGCGGTCGGCGGCAAAGCGCAGCGCCCGCACCACCTCCTCGTCCACCTGAGCGTAGGCGTCCTCGATCTCCTGCGGCTCCACCTTCAGGGAGAGGCCGGCGCCTGGCCGGACGCCGTCGATCTGCTCGTTGTAGCGCACAACGGCGGCATCGCCGCCCTCGCGCACGTCGGCCAGGATGCGCTCCACCACCGCCTGGGCGTCCAGGTCTGCCCCAAAGACGCGCCGTATCTCCCGCCGGACGGCTGCGGGCAGCTTCGCCTCTGCCAGAGGACGCCGCAGGCGAGCCAGCAGGCGGCGGCCCTCTTCACTGCCGTGAACCAGTTTCAATCCAGATACTCCTTAACGGCCCCCCGACCCTGATCTATCGACTTTTCCAGGAAAGCCTCGAGCCGCTCGCGGCTGAGGTAGTCAGTGGCCTCGGCCACCAGATCGGGGAGCATCTTCACGAACGCGGCGAATGCTTCGGGCGTATCGATGCCCGTAGCCTTCAGAGCGCGACCGCCGAAGAAGCGGAACCGCTCCCAGTCCGGCGGGTGGTTCAGCGCCTCCACCATCAGCGCTCGCCACTGCCCTAGAGCGTCCCCGTCGATGAAGTCCACCTCTAGCGCCAGAGCCGAGCGGGCTAGCTCCTCCACGATGTGGGACATGGCCTGCCGGTCAGCGCGAGCCTGACGGTCCAGTTCGTACTGAAGAGCTCGGTCCATGATGTCCGCTCGCCGGTCGTCGGCCAGGGGCGAGGACCGGCTGAAGAAGGGCCGATAGACATCATTGATCCAGATCTCGTCCATCACCAGATGCGAGATGTAGCCGCAAACGAAGGCCACCGTTGGCGGACTGAGCTCGGCCGCGCAGGCCAGGGCTGGATAGGCCCCGAACATAGCAGCCACCGCGCTCTGCTCCCCAAGGTCTTGCAGATCGAAGAAATGTGTGCGCTCCCTCGCCCAACGCATCAGGATATGGATGTCGGGAGTGGTAGAGCCCAGATAGAGGCTCCCCGGGTCCGCATCGAGGGCGCTCCGAGGTAGCTCGTCGGCAATGCGCTTGGCGACGCCGGCATGCAGGGCCAGCGCTGGCATCTTTCCTCTGACAACCTCCTACCGCCATTCTATCACCTGCCCGCCGCCGGCAGGGACGACACCGCCTGGCGGAAGCGCTCGATGAGCTGAGAGAGGAGCTCGGCCTTGGCCCCCTCAGGCCGCCGCTTGCTGGCGATGAGGCAGGTGGTGGAACGCAAGAAACGGTCGATGGCCTTGAGCTTGTTCTCGACCAGCGTTCTGCCCGTCTGAATGCCCTCGATGAGCAGCTCGGCGTCCTCGGGGACAAACCCCTCGGAGGCACCGCTGATGGGTATCAGTTGATAGCGCCAGAAGTGGTTCTGGCGGGCATAGTGGTCGGCGATGGCGGGGAACTCCGAGGCCACTCGAATGGCCTTCAGGCCCTGGCGACGCCAAAGCTCGACGGCCTCGGCCAGGCTGGCAGCCGGCAGGTCATCACTGACCACCGCCGACAGGTCGAACTGGCCGCCGCCAAGATCCACCACCTCCTCTACTGGACTGCTGGGAAAGTGGAGAAGATGCTCCAGCAAACAGTCGCGGCCGCTGATGGCCAGGTCGAAATTGCCCAGGGCCACCTGCTGCGGCATGTCCTGGGGCCGAATGACCTTCAGCTCGAGACCCTCTTGCGAGCTCCGCGGCCTGCGCGCCCATCCCCGCTCGTCATAGCCCTGGCAGGATATGCCAGCTGCTCGCAGGATAGCGGCGGCGCTGGCCTGCTGGTGCCCATCGGGCAGTGCCAAGCGCACAGTGCTGGCCGCTCGCTCGGTCGCCAACGGCGGCCGCGGCGGTGTAGGCAGGGCGGAGGGCAACGCGAGGCCAGCTTCCGGCTGCCGACCGGCCGCCAGGGACATCAGCGGGCTCAGCACAGCGCTCAGGTCTTTCCCCTCAAGACTGCGGCGGTGAGCGATGAGCCAAGGCGAGCCCACCAGCAGGCGATACAGCGGCCTCAGCCCATGCTCTCGCACCTCCTTCTCACTGGTAGCAGCGACGACCGCCAGGTCAGCATCCTCGGGGGGATAGGCCTCCGCCGCCCCCGACACCGAGAAGACCCGATAGGCAGGCAGGCGAGCGCTCAGGGCGAATGCCTCGGTCAGGTTGGGGTACTCGCTGACCAGGCGCAGACCAGGCACCCCCGCCAGGCTGTCCAGGCTGGTCAGGCCGCTATTGGACGCCGCCGCCACGTACAAGACCGAGGGGCCCAGGGGGAGAGCCCTTAGCTGCACCACTGCCTCGCTGGGATAGCGTATGAGCAGCTCCTCCGGCCAGGCCATGCTACAGATGCCCAGGTCATAGTTGCCCAGCGCGATCTGGATGGGGATGTCTTTCTCGCGGAAGACCCGCAGGACTACGTCCTCACGGCCGTCCAGCCGCGGTCGGTAGGAGCGGGAGCCGTCCGTGTAGCCACGGACGGTCAGGCCAGCTTGCCTCAAAAGCTCATCGGTGGGGCGAGCTAGCTGGCCAGCGGGGAGGGCCAGCTTAAGGGACACCGCCCGTCGCCTCCAGGACGGCCAGCAGATCGTCAAGCTTGGCGAAGGCCCGCCGCCGCTTCATGGTGCGATCATGGAGGGAGTAGCCGATACCCTCGGCAGACGGCTTCACCGTTATCTCCCAGCGGCAGGCAGAAGGCGCATCTCGGACCAAGGCCACCTGAGTCCGCAGGCCCAACTCCTGAAGCGGGCCGATGGCAGCGAAGGCCGCCGCCACAACATCTGCCCGGTCGGAGTCAGGCTTCACACAGACAGTTTCCTGCCGAGGAGTGGCCTCCTCCGGCGAAGGCAGCAGCCTGGCTAGTTTGCTCGCGTCTAGGGCAAAGCCAGAGGCTGCCACATCGGGACCGCCCACCAGAGCGATCAGGCCGTCGTAGCGGCCACCTCCTCCCACTCCCTCACCGTTGGCCACGAACTGGAAGACGGGCCCCGTATAGTACTCGAAACTGCCCACCAGTGCCGTAGCCACCTGGCAGCGGCAGGCCAGAGCCGACAGCGTATCCACCAGCGTCGCCAGTTCCTCCAGCGGGCGGGCCATCTGGGGCACCGCCTTTAGGAAGGCGCTGCCGATGTTAGCCAGACAAGCGCTGCCAGCCCCCTCGCCCTCGAACAGCAGCCGCAGAGGCGCTCCCAGAGACGGCAGTCGCTCCTCCAGCTCGGCCAGCGCTGGCAGATCGCCGTCCAGGATGCGATCGTAGATGCGCACCTGGTCGGCGCGCTCCAGGCCAGCCTGAGCGAGAACCGACCGCACGATGCCGGGATGGAAGAGGCGCACCTCGACCGGGCCCAAGCCCAGCCGCTCAAGCGTCTGACGGCCCAGAAGGATAAGCTCCACCTCGCCTCGCGGCTGCGTATTGCCGATAAGCTCCACGCCGCACTGCCAGCCCTCCCGCGGCTCGTCCCCCTCGGCGAAGCGAAACACGTTCTGGATGTAGAAAAGCTTGGCCAGCTTCTCCCGTTGCAGGTGCTCCACGAACAGGCGAGCGGTCGGTATGGTGGCATCGGGGCGCAGCACCACCCGCTCGCCGCTCCAGCCATCCCAGTCCAGGAACGAGTAGACGCGCCCCAGCATCTGGGGGGAGAGAGTACCAGCAGCGGTGAACAGGTGCAGGTGCTCGATGGTGGGGGTTCGCACCTCCTGGTAGCCCCAGGCCAGGCAGGCGGTGCGGAAGACCTCCTCCACTCGCCGGAAGCGAACCATATCGGCGGGCAGCAGGTCGCTCATGCCGCGGCAACGTGGTGACTCTTCGACCATAGACAAGCCTTTCCTGTTCAGATTCGGCCCCATTCTACAACCAACGGCCTTCGCCGCTCAACGATTGAAGTAGTCGTAGATAGCGCGGGAGAGAAGGGCGATGGGTTCGTACTCCCCGCCTCTGTCGGACAGTACAGCGATGACATAGGTCGCCTGGGGAGAGTAAACGATGCCCACGTCGTGAGTGACCTCAGGCAGATCGCCCGTCTTGTGGGCGACCTCCGTATCAGGAGGTAGCAGCACTGGCAGGCGGTCGTCCACCTGTTGCGCTAGCATAAGGTCGAGCATCTCCTCGCTGGCTTCGCTGGTGACAGCCGCTTTCAGGGCCACCATCTCCAAGAAGCGCGCCATATCCGCCGCCGTACTGGTCACGTCCTCGTCCCCGAAAGCGCTTGCGGTCAGGCCCAGCGCCTGCAGATCCCGATTGATGTTCTCCAGCCCAACCCTGTCTCGCAGCAG
>Ga0315279_10006781_pt1 | contig 14363 bp, 12 predicted proteins | sample YL17G06_20_MG_FD_203694 | JGI IMG/M metagenome (GOLD analysis project Ga0315279, IMG submission 203694) | Sediment microbial communities from Yellowstone Lake, YNP, Wyoming, USA - YL17G06_20 | ecosystem: Environmental > Aquatic > Freshwater > Lake > Sediment | place: USA: Wyoming | collected... | reverse complement strand
TCAAATACCAGGACCGCATCTACAACGTAATATTAAAAATCTGCGCAAATCCCGACGACGCCGCGGAACTTTGTCAGGAAGCGTTTGTCAAAGTATTGGAGAACATTGATAAGTTCGAGGCCCGAAGCAGCTTCTATACCTGGCTCTTCCGGATTGCCGTCAATCTGACCTTGAACCATTGTCAGAGAAGCGCCCGGCTCCAGACAAGGTCTCTGGATGCCTCCGATGACGAGCACACAGAAAATGCCAGGCAGATGTTGCAGGACTTCTTGAGCGATGATAGCTCTCCTGACCCGGCGGCCGTCGCTCAAAATAAAGAGCTGGGCCGGATAGCCCTCAGGGCTTTGATGAAATTAGATGATGTCCATCGGACCGTAATCATCCTGCGGGACATCGAAGGTATGAATTATGCTCAGATTGCCAGGGTCCTCGGCATCGAGTTAGGCACCGTCAAGAGTAGATTGAGCAGGGCCCGAGACAATCTGAAAGATATGATGGAGAACCTCTGTAATGAAGTTGAATCCAAAAATAGACGAGCTGCTCAATAGTTTCACCGACGGCGAGCTTACCACAAGACAGCAGACCGAGGTCCATCGCTTGGCCGCCCACGACCCCCAGGTCAGGCAGCGCCTGAAGTCCCTGCAAAAATGTAAGCTCCTGCTCGGTTCCCTGCCTTGTGCTCAAGCTCCATCTACAATGGCGGAGGATGTAGTCGCCGCACTCGAGAGAAAAACGCTTCTCGGCCGCCTGCCTTCTCCAATGGAGCAGAAAATAGGAGCAAGGCATCTATTTATTCGCAAGGTCTTGTCTGTCGCTGCCATTATTGTCCTGGTAGCTGTTCTGTCCGCGGTAGTTTACGTTATCGTGACCCCCCGGCGCACCCCCCAACCCCCCAATACGATTACTGCTCGCACAACCCCGCCGGCAGTTGAACCGATTGAGTCTGCCCCGACCGTTGTGGCGGCAGGTTTCACAGGCCGGCTCGAATTGAAAACAAGCTCCTTCATCGAGGTGGATGCCTCCATCAATAGGGCGGTCGCCGATAACGACCTCCTGAATTGCATAAGTCTCAGCCGGGAGCCGGATAGAAGCGAATACGTCCTCGCCTGCACACCAAAGGGCCTGGACGAGCTGCTCTCCGACCTCGAAGCGATATGGCACAACCTCGATTCGGCAACGCTGTCTGTCCAGACCGAAGAGTTTGGCCGACCGGTGGTCGTTGACGCCGTCACCGCCCCGCAGGTTCTCGAAATCGCAAGTCAGAATACCGCTGAAAAATCTGTCGAGGTCGCAAAGGACTTGGCCGTCTTAAATAACCTCGCCGAGGTTCTCCCCGGAAAAGAAGTCCTCGCTGCTGCAAGTGCAAAAACCTCCGATTTCGCCGTCACTTCAAGAATCCCAAAACCCGTCTTGACAGGCTGGCCAAAAACAATTAAAACCTCTCCACGCCGGGTTGAAACCAAAGGCAACGTCAACCTGGTAATTACCGTCCTGACCGGCAGGTAACAGCCCGCCGCACGTCTGGCGGATAAAAATTAAAATTTTTACTTTTGTGTCCTGTCTTTATCCTTCCTGTCTTTATCCTTATCCCTGGCGTCGCCTGTGCGCTGGTGCTCCTTGTCCGGATTGGGCGGCGGGCCGGCCTCCGACTTTCTCGAATCGGCCGGCTTGCCGACGATAGGCGGCTTGGGAATTTTCACCTTCTCCGGCCCGGTCACCCGGACCTCACGCGGCGAAACGAACGGAGGCATGTGCTCCATGGGTGGAGTCACCGAACCCTTATGCTCCGTAGGCGGTGACACCGGCTCCTTGTGCTCGGTCGGCGGCGTCACAGGACCTTTGCGTTCCATGGGTGGCTGGACTATCTTATGACCTGCCGACGTGGACTCCCAGCGGTTGCGTTCCTCGCGGAACTTGTGCACTGCGGTCGCCTGTGTGGCGAGCTTCTGTTGTGCTTTGGTATTGATATGCTCGAACTTCAGCGGGGTCGCCTTGCTGGCAGCGACGACCGCAGTCAGCGGCTGGGCCACCTGAAGGTTCCTACGCTGCGGCTCGGGCAACCTGGCCTCTCTGGTCTCCATCTCGCGATACGTCCTCGGCGGACGAAGGTCCTTGTTATCGCGGCGGAGCTCGTATTCGCGCCGCTCATGTTCCTCCCAGCGAGGCTCGTCCTTTTGGTGCCGCCAGCGGTCATGCACGTAGATGGGGTCATACCACGTGTGGACCCGCTCGCTTTCAAAACATGGATAGATGCCGATGCGGAGGTAGGCGTCATCGTAGTAATCGCCGAAGTAGTAGTGACTGTAACGCGGGCAGGTGAACAGACTGAGCCGCAACATGCCGATGTCGATGACGATGTTAGGTGAGTAAGAGAACCCCACCCGGCTATAGACGGACCGCGGGAAATAGACCGGTGCAAACAACACGCCGCGGTGTTCCAGCGAGTAGTCCCAGTACCCCGCGACGAAGATATAGCCCCGCGGCGTCCAAACGTAGTGAGAAGGCACCCAGACCCAGCCCGCGCGAGCTTCCAGCCAGTACCCGGGCCGCCGAACGTAGTGACCCTGGTACCAGTATTGGCAGGAGGGCACCCAAATGCTGTCAGGGGATGGCAGCGGACCTGGCGGTTGCACATCGTCGAACGCCGGAGGGGCTGGCAGATACTCGATTTCCCGAACGCCGGACAGCGCCCAGAAACCGGCTATCCACTCCCAGCCGTTGGCCGCCTGGGCCCAGTATCCGGGCACCCAATACATATTAGGCGGAGCGACTCGCCAGCACCCGTTGACCCAGATGTAGCCGTTCCGGTCCTCATCCCAGGACCAGTAGCCCGGCACCCAGACGTATTGCTCGCCTGCCGGTTTTTCTGTCGGCGGGATTTCCTCAATATTGGACGGCGGCTGGCTCGGGACCACCAGGCCCGCCTGAACCTGTAAGTTGACCGGTTCGGCAAAGGACTCATGCACCGGGCCGCGTGTCAAAACCTCGGGCAGCTCCTGGGGCGGAGTCGGTGGAGGTGCGTTCAGGTCTTCGCTCGAAGGCGGGGGCTGGGGCTGCTCGGTGGCGGCGCCATAAAGCGTACCGGCCGCCAGGGCCAACGTCATCACTATCATAATTGCAGTTTTCATCTCTTTTTCCTTTCCTAAAAGCGGAGTCATACAATACTACCTATGTAAAACATATTGCATAATATTACCAAATTTGCGTTAGACAAAGCAAATCTTCTATAGACCTCGCCCTCTAAATTTTGCCATTCAACCGCCTGCTGTGAAATGGATACCTCCGCCCTTATTCGGGCGTATTAGTATTGATGGACGCCAGTTTTATAAGCTAATGAAGCTGGCCGCCTGATAATCTATTTTTTGGAAAGTGCAGTTTTACGTTTTAAGCTTCAATTTTACAACTTTACCACGCTGCCCCGCTCATTATAACAGACCAAATCATGCTTTTCACCGGTGTATTCGGGCGATGAGCGAACGAGCACGCGTTTTTCGCTGTGCTGCTCTATCTGGGTGATTGTCGCCCTTTTTTCATTTTGCAGATAGTCGGCGACTTCCGGCGAGACGGTCATCTCAATGCGCTTTATATGTTCCCTTGATACCGCCAGATTCAACAGACGAATAATCTCTATAGCCATCGACTCGTGGCTTTTGACAAAGCCCGTCCCGCCGCAGTGCGGACAGGCCAAACAGGTGCTGGACTGCAGCGAAGGCCGCATCCTCTGCCGCGTCATCTCTATCAAGCCGAACCTGCTCATCCCCAGGATTCTGGTGCGAGCGCGGTCGGTTCTGACGGCGGCACGGAAGGCCCTTTCCACCTCTTTGCGGTGCTTTGAATTGCGCATATCGATAAAATCGCAAATTATCAGGCCGCCCAGGTCGCGTAATCTAAGCTGACGGCCGATTTCCCGCACAGCTTCCATATTACTTTCATAAGCAGTTTCTTCGGCGTCTTTTTCCTTGCCGGAGCGTCCACTGTTGACGTCTATCGCAACCAATGCCTCCGTCTGCTCAATCACAATCGAACCGCCGCTTTTAAGCTCGACCCTGCGAGACTGAATCTTTGCAATCTCTTCTTCAATTCGATACTTGTGAAACAGCGGCACCTTGCCGTCATAAAATGCCGCCCTCCGCCCCAGCCTCGGCGTAACGATGGAAAGAAAGTCCCTGATTTTGCGGACCATACTTTCCGAATCGCATATTATCCTGCTTATGCTGCTATTGAAAACATCTCTCATCGCCCGGATAACCAGGTCTGATTCCTGGTAAAGTTCACCTGGCGTTTTCTCATTCGCTATCCGCTTCTCAATCGCCCTCCACAGCCGCGTCAGATATCTCAAATCGTTCTGGATATCCCTTTTTGAGCACCCCTCGCCCGCTGTGCGGATAATGAAACCCTGTCCTTTGGGCGGGTCACTCTGGTCAAAAATCTGCCGTAATCTCCTGCGTTCGTCCTCATCCTCAATCTTGTGTGAAACGCCATGCTTCCGCATCCACGGCATCATCACCAGATACTTGCCCGGCAGCGCAAGATACGTGCTCAGGGTCGGCCCTTTACTTTTTATGCCGTCCTTTGTAACCTGGACAACGATTTCCCGTCCCTTATGAAGGCAGTTCTGAATAAGCGGCCGCTCGTTGAGGGATTTGCGGCGGCCTATCACCTCGGTATAGTCACCGCCGGCACCTGGAAAATAGCGGGGGTGCAGGTCGCTAATGTGGAGAAAGCCGTTTTTGCCCACACCGATTTCCACAAAGGCCGCCTGGATGCCGGACTCTATATTTACCACCCTGCCTTTATAAATATTGCCTACCTGACTGCCGACACTCACCCTGTCAACATACAGCTCTTCGAGCGAGCCATTATCAACCACCGCCACCCTGCACTCCTCCCCCTCAACTACATTTATAAGCATCTCCTTCGCCATCGTCTTATACCTCAATCTGATTTTCAATTGCCGATTTCCGATTGTCGATTTGAAATCGCAAATCGAAAATCATAAATCTAAAATTTAGTTGGCCGCCTGCCACTGAATATCTGCCCGCCTGATTGGAGCCGCCAGCTTCTCCATATCCAGTCCCAGCAGTTCCAGAATTTCTTCCACTCTTATTGAACCAGCGGGCGTGATTCTGCACTCAACGACCACCGTTTCATTTTTTAACACAATCGACTTTATAAAACCTCTGACGTCTATATTTTTGAACCTCGAATGCCGGGCGTCAAGCGTCCGTTGGACCTTGATACTCTCACTTGCCAGCAAATGTTCGATTCCGGCATTCAGGTTTTCATCAAGATACTCCTGCCGCACCGGCAGCACGTATGTGGCTGCGAGAGGCCGAGGTGACATATTCGCCTGGGCTGATCCGCCAAAGAAGTCGTGGCGGACCGAAAGCAATTCGATACCTTCGGGCAAATGCTCAGAAAGCCCTGCCAATACTCCGTCGCTCGTCGCTCGTCGTTCGTCGCTCGTCGTTCGTCGCTCGTCGCTCGTCGCTCGTCGCTCGTCGTTCGTCGTTCGTCGCTCGTCGCTCGTCGCTCGTCGCTCATCGTTCGTCGTTCGTCGCTCATCGTTCGTCGTTCGTCGCTCATCGTTCGTCGTTCGTCGCTCATCGTTCGTCGTTCGTCGCTCGTCGCTCGTCGTTCGTCGCTCGAGAAACGAGTCACGAGTCACGGGAGACGATTCAAGTCGAAGACACAACAGCTCATCATCCGACTCCACACCTACACTTCTGGGCAAGGGCAGGGACAACTTCGGATGAGGATTGAAACCCTGACTATACTGGATTCTTATACCTGCGCGGGCACAGGCCCGCTGAAAGACCCTGACCGTTTCAGCGTGAGACAGAAATCTCAAATTGCCCCCTATCCTGAACCTGATATACAACAAGATACACCCCACAGTCGCTCGTCGCCCGTCGCTCGTCGCCCGTCGCTCGTCGCCCGTCGCTCGATTCACTCTTTACGTTTTCACGGGCGGACAAAACTTCTATTGAGGAGTCCGCCACGACTTCTTTGGCGGGCCGCCCCAAGTAAGAGCAGGCGCTTTTTAATGTCCTCAGCCATTTTTTTTCGGCCTGCAGACACCGCTAAGTCAAGGGCCTTCTCGGAAGCAGCAATTGCCTCAGAAAAGCGGCCGGCAGAGACGTAGACGCTTGCCAGGGCATTCCACGTCTGGGCCTTATCGAAGCCCCCGCTCTTGCTTTGCAAAGAAGCTGCGGGGGCAAACCGTAATGCCTCTTTATACTCCGCAACGGCCTGCTCAAATTGCCCCGCGCTAAACAAGACAAAACCAAGCTGAGAGCGCGCAGCCGCATCGTCAGGAGCAAAATGAACGGCCATCCCTGCGGCATCAAGGGCCTTTTGCATCTCACCCGAACCCTGCATCGCACTGGACCTAATCATCCAGGCGATGGCTGATTGAGGATGGATTTCGAGGATGCCGCCGGCTACCGATAGGGCCTTATCCACGCCGCCTGACTCTATCAATCCTTTGCAAATAAAAAACAGGTCCTTTTCAGCTCTTTCTCTGACGTCAAGAAGGGCCGGGTTGGTCGGCAAAATGCGAAGCCCCTCCATACAGTATTGCATCCTCGCAAAGTAGTCATCGGCACCGTTCGACAGCAACAGATACGTCGAAACCTCGTAAAGTCGCTCATAATCCGATAGCCATTTGCTCTTCTGTCCTTCGGTAAACCCTGTCCAGTCGATGTGCTTGTAAATAGAGCTGCCTCTAAGCTCGAACACAAATCTCCTGAACGCCCCGCCGCCGCCAAGCAGGTTATCCGTGGTAAACTCAATGAAAGGAAAATAATCGCTGTTTACGGTAAAGGACTTAATACATTGCCTTAAATCATTTTCGTCTCCGATATAACAGCTAAATACATCCATACTATTGTTGATGTCTATAAGAGACAGGCTTTCCCGCACACCGGCTTTGCGCAGCTCATTTTCTATATGCCTTGGAGAGAAATATTGTGGCTGCTCGGAGCCCACCACAAGAAAATACGTCGCAGGATTGGGGGTCATATACCATACCGTGACGTATGGGAAGACATCCATCATTGTCCCAAATATGCTGTTTAGCATAGAGGCCGGCTCAAGGTGGTGGGTGGGTATCCAGGACATAAACAAGCCGTTGCTGTTCAGGCGACGCTTGGCGCTTTCAAAATATTCTTTTGTATAGAGCGACGCATTTTCCGCAAATTGCCTGGGATGAATACAGTCATTGACAATCGCATCATACTTGATATCCGTCAGGTCAACATAGTTTTTCGCATCCATATAAATAACATTGACGCGCCGACTCAATTCGTCACCCAGATTAATGTGTCTGAAAAACCTCAAAGAAAGGGCAACCACCTCAGGAGCAATCTCCGCGCAATCAATCCTGTCAAGGTCGTGCAGGGCGAGACAGGCTGTGCTTTCCCCCGAACCAAACCCGACCGACAGCACCTTCCTGGCGTCAGCGTTAAGCAGGACGGGAAAATGGCCCAGCATTTTCTGGTCGCCACGCCAAAGGTAAGAGTCACCCGCCACGCGCTGGCCTGATGTGTACAGATGCAGAGTATCTTCCTGCGTGTCCCGGTAGAGCGACACCGTGGTGACAACACCCTCTTTTACGGCCAAAAGTTCAAGCTGCGGCAGTCCGCCATCACGTTTGGCGGAGCTATTAACTACATCATCAAATAGATTAGACGGCCCTTTTGCGACAATTACCGTCAATACGGCGGCAACCGCCAAAAGTGCAAAACGGCCGCCCCCCGACAACAATCTTCGGGTCCGCCACGACGTCTTTGACGGACTCGACCGACCAATAAACACCACGCCCATAACGGCGCCAATCCATACACCCGCCAGTCCCAGAATTGAGATTGCGAGCTGCAACCCTAACAATGGAATAAGGACAAAACCTGTGACAATCCCGCCTGCAACTGCGCCTATCGTATTGGCCGCATAAGCCGTGCCCGTGGAGCGCCCGACCTTGTGAACATAATTGGCCCAGGCCTGCAAGGCCATCGGAAATCCAATGCCCATAATCACAGAAGGCACCAGAAAGAGAAACATACTCTGCACCAGCGGCTTAACAAGAAAGGCCGAAAACGGGATAATCCTGCTCCGCAATTCAACTTCCCTGTCTACATACGGCAAAACTCTCGACGCCCACAACAGCAGCAGCGGCAGATAAAAAATGCCGCACAATCCCAAAAAAGACAAGGCAATCGCAAACCCCACGGCGGGCCTTTTCAATTGAGCGACCAGCACGCTGCCAATGCCGGCCCCGATTACATTTCCAAGCAGATAAACTGTCAGGACCGCAGAAAACACATAAGTAACTGCGCTGAGCAAATGGATAATGCTGCGCATCCAGAGCAGCTCATAGCCGATGCTTATAAAACCGCTCATAAAGAACGCCGGAACCAACAGGTAAAATCCTGCCCCCGTCGAACCATTTTCGATTTCCGATTTTCGATTGTCAATTTCATCCTTCGTCATTCGACATTCGACATTCGGCGTTCGAAATTCGCCATTCCTCAGGGCCAAAAATGCTCCTCCGAACACTGCTATCAGGTTAAGGGCCGCTGCAGTATATACCGTCCCCATAACCCCAATGACCTTGAGCAGGACAAAGCCGGCTAAAAAGCACCCGACCGCCGCCCCAAAGGTATTTACGGCATAGAGCTTACCCACCAAACGGCCGGTTTCCTTCTCAAGTGCGGTGACAAACCTGCCCAGAAGAGGCAAAGTGCTGCCCATCAGCATCGCAGGCACAAGCAGAACAATGGCGGAAAGAAGCACCTGCACTGCGAGCAACTGCGTATTTGAAGGATGATATGTGCGATATATCCAAACGTAAACAGCGCCTGCAAGTTTCAAGACCTTCGGCAGAAATATCGCCGACAAAGTCACAAAAGCTTCCAACAAAGCATACAGCCTAAGGTGTTTGGTGACGCGGTCACTGTACCGACCCATAACAAAAGCGCCGAGCGCCAATCCGCCCATAAATGTCGAGACCACAATGCTCGATGCGTAAACAGTGTTGCCGAGCGTCAGCTTCAGCAGCCGCACCCACACAACCTCGTCAATCAGGGCGCACGCCCCGGAGACAAAATAAATCAGCATCGTCCCCGTCAGGATGGCGGGCCGGGTCTCGCAGCCCGCCAGGCCTCGTGGCGGAGTAATAGTCAGGGGATTATCATTTGCACAACACATATCGAGCACCTGCTTTCGCAGGTGTAAACTCGTCCCCGCGAAAGCGGGGAGCGTAAAGCTTAATCCGCCAAGACGTTGTGGCGGACTGGCGGACTAAAAAGCCTCAGGCAGAATCTTCCTCGCAGCGTTTCGCAAATACGCCGAAATCTGCCTCTCATAATTCATCTTAAGGACTTCCCTGGCAAGGTGATTGCACTGCTCCACCGTAACCGAGCGTATGACCTGTTTTATCTCCGGCAGCATCGGAGGGGCAAGCGAAACCGTCCTGAATCCCATCCCTAACAGCAGCATAATGAACTCCGGGTCCGAGGCCATCTCGCCGCAAATACCGACGTCTATCTGGGCCTTGTTCGCATCGCCAATAACGCCCCTTATAAGCCGCAGCACCGCAGGGTCCGCGGGCGAATACAAGGTAGAGACCAGCTCGTTTCCTCTATCGACAGCCAACGTATACTGCGTAAGGTCGTTTGTCCCGATGCTGAAGAAGTCAACATCGCGGGCAAGCGTAGATGCCGTCAAGGCCGCTGAAGGCGTTTCAATCATAATCCCCACTCGAATGTCCTTGTTATACTTTATAGACTCATCATCGAGGTCTTCCATCACATCGCGCAAAAGAAAGCGGGTCTGCTTAAGCTCCTGCCGATTTGTAATCAATGGGAACATCACCCTGACATCGCCCTTAACCGAGGCACGCAAAATCGCACGCAACTGCGTCTTGAACATCGCAAGATTTTGCAGACAGAATCTGATGGACCGCAGCCCCAAAAAAGGATTCGGCTCGGGCGCAAGGCGTTTGCTTTGAGTGAATTTATCCGCCCCCAGGTCCATCGTTCTTATTATTACGGGCCTGTCCCCCAGGGCATCAACAGTTTTAGCATAGGCGAGATAGTGCTCCTCCTCAGTCGGCTCGGTGTCTCTATTAAGGTATAAAAACTCGGTGCGGTACAGCCCTATCCCATCACCGCCCTTTTCCAGAACCATCTGGGCTTCTTCCGGAAACTCAATATTGCCCAACAATGTAATTCTTACGCCGTCTCGCGTTACGGGAGGATCTTCCTTTATCGCATCAAGTCTATGCGTAAGCTCCGCAAAATCACTCGCATACCGCTCATACTGGCGGACCGTCTGCTCATCCGGATTCACAATTACAATACCACGGTTGCCGTCAACAATGACAATGCTGTCCGCCTCCACCACCTCGGTAAAGTCCTCCAATGCCACCACTGCAGGGATACCCAGGGAACGTGCGACAATCGCCGTATGACTGGTTCGTCCGCCCGCATCGGTAGCAAGCCCCTTTACAAATCGCCTGTCGAACTCTGCGGTCTGAGTAGGGCTCAGCTCACGGGCAACGACCACAACCTCTTCGGTCAGATACCTGACGTCCTCGCGCTTTTTACCGAGAAGCCGTTTAAGCAGACGCCTTTCGATGTCATAAATGTCCGCCGCCCGCTCGCTGATATAAGCGTCTTTTACCTTGCTGAAATGCGCGGCAACTTCACGAAGGACGGCAGAGACCGCATACTCCGCTATTACCGATTCGGACCGAATCAAGTCGGTTATCTTCTTTTGCAAACCTCTGTCGTGCAAAAAACGCAGGTGCACGGCGAAAATATCTTTTATCTTGCCCCCCTGCGCCTGGTCTTGTGCGGACATAAGACCGGTCAGCTCATCGACCGCACCTTTGAAAGCATTTTTAAGACGTTCAACCTCCGCGTCTTGTTGTGAGGGCATTATCGAACGCCGGGGAATCCGATAGTCTTCAGCATCAATAATCAGCGACTTGGCTATAGAAATGCCAGGCGAGACAGCTATCCCTTTTTTTATCTCCATCCCACAGCTCTGCCAAATCCTAAGATTTTTTATCTGCGCGGCGGCGGTTCGCCGAACATCTTCTCTTCCACAAGCTCTCGCAAAGCGCCGACTACTTTTTGGGCATCCGAGCCTTCGGCCTTGATTTTCAATCTTGTGCCGCAGGTCGCTGCAAGCATACTCATCTGCATAATACTTTTGCCGTCTGCAATATTGTCGCCGGCAGCAACAGTAACATCGCTGCTGAAGCGGTTTGCAACATCAACAAACTGCATCGCAGGGCGCATATGAAGACCGTCCGCGTTTTTTATCTCAACTTCCGCCTCACAAACCAATTTCTCCACCGAACCTTCCCTCGACTTTGCTCGGGATGGTGAGCTTGTCGAACCATTCCCCGTCCGCATTTTCAGCCCCCGCTCCTGTCTTCCGCAGGAAGACGCGGGGACCGGCAGCAGGCAAATACATTATAAAAACGGCATCTCATCGGCCTCTCTGAGCAGGTCTTCTATCTGCTCAGCCCTTTGGCATTGTCTTAGGAACTTACGAAACTTCTCCTGCTGCAAATGCCTGAACACGTTTTCCATCGCCTGCAAATGCTTGTCAGGGTTATCAACAGGGCTGATCAAAAGTATTACCGTGTAAACCGGCTGCTTATCAAGGGCGGAAAAATCGATGCCGGCGCTACTTTGCCCGATTGCAGCTACCACATCCTTAACTGCCGGGTGCTTGACATGGGGAATAGCGACGCCCCTGCCTAACCCCGTGCTGGCTTCCTTTTCCCTTCTAATGACCGCCTTGATAATATCTTCACGGTTGCCCTTACCGAGCTTCCCGGCTTTGTCGAGCGCGGATACAAGCTCCGCTATCACTCCATCACGGTCTCCGGCCCGCAGACCGGGAATTACCGCCTTAAAACAGACAAAATCCGCAAACTTCATTGCATTTATCTATCTGGAATTATCAATCCGCCGCCCGCCTTGTTTTTCGTCCCGCTCCCTGCCTTTTTTTCTCCTGAACTGCTGTTGGAGCTTATGGGCAGCCAGGTCGATGCAGCGGTAAACATCTTCACCCGTCTGGCTCACAACAAAAACCTTGCTGTGCTCGGCCCTTGCAATTATCTCCACACTTACCATACCGGCCCGGCTGCCATCGATAACCACCTCAATCTGGTTGATGCTGCTGTAGTACCTGGAAAGCTTGGATGTCTTCTTCTGTGCGTGCTCTCTGACAGCCTTCGGCAGGTCAATGCGTTTAGCGGTGATTGTAAAAAGCAAAACTTTTCCCCTTAATCACTCTTGTGACCAGCAAAATCCTTTTGTCTTCTATTCACCTAAGTTTTTGCCCAATCGAATATACCTGCGAAAGCAAATCCCCTGGCGAGCACCACAGATTAATCCACGGGCTTATTATAGTCAATAAAAAAGTCCTTAGGCAAGTGTGCACCAACCAGATGTATTACCGCACCCGGCAGCGAGGCCGCCATCCATACAATCCTCTGGCACAGGGCCAATGCCAGCGCCAGCTCAGCCCCGACCCCGGCAAAATGGATAAATAGATAAGCCGTCAGTCCTTCCACCATCACCGCCCCGCCAATGCTGACAGGTATTGCACCAAACGCCCAACCAAGCGGAAAGAATACACAGTAATACTTGATGCCGGCGGTAACACCCATATTCATACCGAGCATCCAAAAGCCCGTTATAGTCAAAAGCTGCAAAAAAATCGTAAGTCCAAACACCGTAAGTACTGCAAGAAGGTTACTACAGTAAAGAATGACCGCGTCCTCAAATTTTTCGCACCCCTTTCTGCCATACGTCAGGAGAAGCGAGCAAATCTTTCCCAGCAGCAGCCGGCCTCGCTTATGCAGCAAAAGACCGCAGAAAACTGCCGCCAATGCCACGCCAACCCACAGGATAATCCGCTTGTACTCGGCGAAGAATTTCGGCAAACCGCCCCCATCACCGACAGCTACCTGAAGCCCTTCACCCCGCAGCAAGAGCAGATAGAAGACAATAGCTATTACCATTGAGCCTAACAGCCCTATAGCTCTATCAACAAACACACTTAAGACCGCGTGGAACCTTCTATCGGTATGCTTTGTGACGTACCAGGCCCTGAGCAAATCCCCGCCTACGGCACTGGGCATAAAGTTATTGTAGAAAAGCCCTAAGAAATGCAGCCTGATGGCAGCCAAAAGGTCAATGAATATAGATTGAGTCCTAAGGAGCAGCCACCAGCGCAGCCCCACCATAAGCTGGCTCACAACGAAAATGCCGAGGACCAGCCCAAAAACGGCCAAATTCATACGGCGAAAAATCGCCGCCAGATTGCCCCACCGCTGCCCCTTCGACAACCAGACTGCCGCCCAGGCAACTCCGGCCGCCACAACCATAATCCGCAGAAACAGAAAAATGTGTTTATTTCTCTCGGCCTTGGTCCTGGGCATTGTCGCAGTTTGCCTTAAAAAAACTTGTTTCCGCAAATGATAACCGGTAAAACTTCTCCTGGCAAGATGTTAAAGAAATACCGATTTTGGAGGCACAACAGGTGGCTGCCAAGCGAAATATTGAAGAAGGTCTGCGGTTCACCCCAAAATTCGACGACAACGGCCTGATACCGGTGATAGCCCAGGATGCCCGGACCGGCCGGGTCCTGATGGTGGCTTATATGAACCGCCAGGCGCTGGATTTGACAATCCAGACCGGTTTTGCCACATATTTCAGCAGAACGCGGCGGAAACTATGGAAAAAGGGCGAAGAAAGCGGCCATACCCAGAAAGTGCGGCAAATCCTGGTCGATTGCGACCAGGACTGCTTAGTCCTCAAAGTAACAGCCAGGGGCGGCCAATGCCACACAGGCCGTCAGTCCTGTTTCTACCGTGCCCTCAAAAAGGGCGATGCCAAAAGGCTGGAACTTATTGTCAAAAAGACCTACAACCCGAAGAAGGTCTACAAAAAGACCAAAGCCCGCCGCCCACGCAGGACACCTACCTAAATATCCCCTCCCAGACCATAGGATTTATCCGACATAAGGGCGTCAAAAAAACTTATTGTCCGATAACTTTTCCCTTGATTTCAATATTCCCAAGCAGTATAATTTAAGCAATTGAAAGACAATATATTTAATAGAGGAGCGGCAGAAATGTTTTCTCTTTCATTATCGAGCGCATTCAGCCGAAAGTTATATACTGTGCAAATACTGCGCGGACAGAATAGCAACGAAGTTATTACTTGCGGGTGTGGCCGCAAGAGAAGTGATTATTTAGGTTAGTGTCTTGGTATTAGAGAAAATGACTTTTTTGTGGAGGACTTTAGTATGAGAACGAAATTGAAACTGTTATTTGT
>Ga0315279_10006780_pt1 | contig 14363 bp, 11 predicted proteins | sample YL17G06_20_MG_FD_203694 | JGI IMG/M metagenome (GOLD analysis project Ga0315279, IMG submission 203694) | Sediment microbial communities from Yellowstone Lake, YNP, Wyoming, USA - YL17G06_20 | ecosystem: Environmental > Aquatic > Freshwater > Lake > Sediment | place: USA: Wyoming | collected... | reverse complement strand
GAACATTATGTAACGACATAGGTAATGAATTAGGTTGTGGGGCATACTTATCCAATTTGGTAAGAAAAAAAATAGGATATTTTAACCTTGAAGATTCTATAAATTTAGATGCATTAAAGAAAGAAAAAATATTACAAAAAAAATATCTTATTAGTATCGATTCTGCCCTTAAAGGATTAAATAATATAACCGTAAGAAATGAAGCAATTAAAACTGTTCTGAATGGCGGGACTATATCAAATGAACAAATTACTACCAATACCAAAATATCTAAAATAGGAAGAAGCAAATTTATAAAAATATATGATCTAGAAAATAATTTATTATCCATCGGTATTCCAATTAAAAAAAATGGAAAAGATCTAATATTTAAACCAATAAAAGTTTTTAGAAATCTTTAATTATTTCAATTCAAACCACAATAATTAATTATGAAAATTGTAAGGTACTCAAGAAATATAAAATTGCCTAAAAAAAGCCACTATATAGCTTTAGGTGTATTTGATGGTGTACACTTAGGTCATCGAAAATTAATTAAATTAACAGTTAATAAAGCTAAAAAAAATAAGGGGATAAGTATTGTGGTAATTTTCGATCCTCATCCTGACCGAATAATTATTCCAGAAAATAATGTTTTTTTGTTAACTACTTTAAAAGAAAGAATAAACTTAATTAAAGATTTAGAGGTGGATATTTTTCTTATTATTAAATTTAGCAAAATTTTGAGTAAAATGTCACCTAAAGACTTTATAGTTAAAATTTTAGTCAATAGTTTACAAGTAAAAGAACTTTTTGTAGGTTTTAATTATAAATTTGGTTTTCAAGGAAAAGGAAATGTAGATTGTTTAAAAGAATATGGTAAGATTTATAAATTTAAAACCAGTATATTAAAACCAGAAGTTATAAATAAAACCATCATTAGTAGCACTATAATTAAAGAATATATTAGATTGGGAGATACTAAAAAAGCGAAAAAATTATTGGGGCATAATGTGATAATTTCAGGAAGAGTGATCTCTGGAAAGGGAAGAGGAAGAAAATTATTAAATTTTGCTACAGCTAATATTGAGATACCATTAGAAAAAATACTTCCTGCTAACGGAGTATATTTAGTTGAGATCAATATTGATAATCAAAAATATTATGGTTTAATGAATATAGGTATTAAACCTACTTTTAAAGAAAAAAATAAGACGGTAGAAGTTCATATTATAAATTTTAATAAAAGTATTTATAACCAAGTAGTTAATATTAATATATTACAAAAAATAAGGAATGAAAAATACTTTAACCATCCAGGTTTATTAAAGAAACAGATAGAAGATGATATTTTAACAGCCAGTAAAATAATTGTTAAACGAAATAATAAATTAGATTAGCATAACAGTTTGGACAGTTTTTTTCTTAACTATATACTATATACTCGATGCTCGATACTAATTTTAAGTTGAAGGGTCTAATTGTTTATGATAAAATATATAAGATATAATATTTTCAAATAAGATTATACTTGAATAAAAAATAAAAAGGAGATAATGACATGGTTTTTGTTAAAGAAGAAAAGGAAGAAATAATGAAAAAATATCAGCACCATACTACTGATACCGGGTCACCCGACGTTCAAATTGCTTTATTGACCGAAAAAATAAATGATCTTACCGAACATTTAATAAAGAACAAAAAAGATTTTCATTCCAAGCAAGGTTTATTAAAGATGGTTAGTAAAAGAAGAAGATTATTAAATTATATTAAAGATAAAGATATTAATAAATACCGAAAAATAATCGAATCACTCAATATAAGAAAATAATAAATAAAATATTTTATATATAATGAACGATATTAACTTTTAAATAATAAGGAGGAAATAATTATTTAATGTTAGGAACAAAGGAAATTGAAATAAATTTAGGTAATAAGATAATTAAGGTGGAAACTGGCAAAATAGCTAAACAGTCAACAGCTTCAGTAGTTGTGAGATGCGAAGAAACTACTGTATTAGCGACTGTAGTCGCTTCTGATGAACCGCGCGAAGGAATAGACTTCCTTTCTTTATTGGTAGATTATGAAGAGAAGTTTTATGCTGCCGGTAAAATTCCAGGTGGTTTTTTTAAAAGAGAAGGCAGACCTAGTAATAATGCAATATTAACTTCTCGACTTATAGATCGCCCGTTACGGCCTTTATTTCCTAAAGAATATATGAATGATGTTCAGATTATTGTTACTGTTCTTTCCTATGATCAAAATAATTTACCGGATGTTCTAGCTATTATTGGAGCTTCGGCAGCTCTATGGATATCAGATATTCCTTTTCAACATCCCATAGGAGCAGTAAGGATTGGATTAATAGAAAATGAATTTGTAGTAAATCCCACTTCTCAAGAATTAGAAAGTAGTGAATTAGACTTAATTATTGCTGGAACAAAAGATTCTATTATGATGATGGAAGGAAAGGCCGGTGAAGTCTCGGAAGAAATTATATTAAAAGCAATTAATATTGCTCAGGAATCAATAAAAATAATTGTAGAAGGCCAAGAAAAATTAGTAAATATTTTGGGAAAATCAAATACAAAAAAAGAGTATAATTTTTCAGAAATTACCGAAAAAAAAGATAAATATTATAAGCTAATTAAAGACCTTTATGAACCTGAAATTAAAGAAGCTACTTGTATAATTGAAAAAAAAGAGAGAGAGAATTTATTAAAGAAGATATTAAATAAGATTATGGAAAAATTATCTATCGAAGAAGATGATATTTATTTCTTAAAGAATATTTATGATGATATTTGTAGAGAAATTATTCGTAATTTAATAATTAAAGAAAAAAGAAGAGTAGATGGAAGAAAATTAGACGATATACGACCTATTAGTTGTGAAATAGGAATACTCCCTAGAGTTCATGGAAGTGCTTTATTTACCAGAGGACAAACTCAAGCCCTAGTTATTACTACTTTGGGGACTTTTAAAGATAGACAATTCATTGATACCTTAGAAGAAGATTCTTCTGAAAGATTTTATTTGCATTATAATTTTCCACCTTTCAGTGTTGGAGAAATAAGACCTAGAAGGAGCCAATCCAGACGAGAGATTGGTCATGGTTCATTAGCAGAAAAAGCCTTAAAATCTTTAATACCTTTAGAAGATGAATTTCCTTATACTATTCGTGTTGTTTCTGAAATTTTAGAATCAAATGGTTCTTCTTCTATGGCTACTGTTTGCGGAGGAAGTTTATCTTTAATGGATGCAGGGGTGCCCATAAAAAGACCTATAGCTGGAATTGCTATGGGACTAGTAAAAGAAAATGAAAAAATAGAAATATTAACAGATATTTTGGGTTTGGAAGATCACTATGGAGATATGGACTTTAAAGCTGCTGGGAGTAGCCAGGGAATTACTGCTATTCAGATGGATTTGAAAATTGCCGGCATTTCTAAAAATACATTATTTGACATTTTACAAAAATCAAAAAAAGCCAGATTATTTATTCTTAAACAAATGAATGAAGTAATTTCTGAACCAAAAAAAGACTTATCTATCTATGCTCCAAAAATAGTTATTTTAAAGATAGATCCTAATAAAATAGGGATTGTGATAGGCCCTAGTGGAAAAAATATTAAAAAAATTATAGAAGTTACTGGGGCTACCATTGATATTAAAGAAGATGGTGAAATATATATTTCTTCAATTAATGAAAATTCAATAAAACAAGCTAAAAAAATGATTGAAAGTCTAACGAAAGAAGCTAAAGTAGGAGATACGTATAAAGGGAAGGTAACTCGAACTACAAATTTTGGAGCCTTTGTTGAAATTTTACCAGGTAAAGAAGGATTAGTTCATATTTCTAAATTATCTCATAAACATGTAGCAAAAGTTGAGGATATAGTTAAAGTTGATGATGATATATTAGTTAAGGTTATTGGAATTGATAATCAAGGTAGAATTGATTTAAGAAAAGTAGATATTGAGGAAAATAGTATTATAGAAAATGAAAGCATCAATCATAATGAAAATTATGATTGATGCTTTGCAGATAAATAGAAAGATAATTAATTTACAATTATGGGAAATAATAAAATAGAAATAAAAATAAAAAAAGTAAAAGGATGCGATGATATACCTTTACCTATCCCCACAAGTGAATTTTCATCTGGTGTTGATTTAGTATCTGCAGAAACTTCAGATATTGTAATAAAGCCAGGTAAAATAATTTTAATTTCTACTGGAATTAAAATTATGATCCCCAAAGGTTATGAAGGCCAAATAAGACCTCGAAGTGGATTAGCACTTAAATATGGAATAACCATTTTAAATAGCCCTGGTACTGTTGATTCAGATTATAGAGGTATCGTAAAGGTAATATTAATTAATTTAGGTGAAGAAAAATTTATTATACATCGAGGAGATAGAATAGCTCAATTAGTAATCCAAAAAGTATTTTTTCCAAATTTTAAACTGGTAAAAATCTTAAATAAAACAAAAAGGGGAGAAGGTGGCTTCGGACATAGTGGCATAAAAAATTCAAAAATAAAATAATTTTTTATTCATCTAAACGGAGGCATTTATGATCATTGAACTAATCTTTGGTATGGTTGGAGGTTTGGGGTTATTTTTATATGGAATGCAATTGCTCAGTGATAGTCTACAAAAAAGTGCTGGTGATAAATTACCTAAAATTTTAGAATCATTAACCAATAAACCCATAATAGGAGTTATTACTGGGGCTATAGTAACTGCTATTGTCCAAAGCAGTAGCGCTTTAAGTGTTATATTGATTGGATTTGTTAACGCCGGCTTAGTAAGTTTAAGGCAAGCTATCAGTGTAATCATAGGAGCCAATATAGGGACTACTATCACGGTTCAAATTGTAGCTTTTCGTTTAGACAAATATGCTCTTCCTGCCATTGGAATAGGTCTAGCATTTAGTATGCTAGCAAAGAGAAAGAACTTTAAATATTTTGGTCAAATCTTGCTTGGTTTTGGAATAATATTTTTAGGTTTAAAGATTATGTCCGATAGTGTTTTTCCACTAAGAAATTTCCCTCCTTTTTTAAAACTCATTGAAGATTTTTCCAATAATCCTTTATTGGGAGTTTTAGTAGCCTTAATCTTTACTGCTATCATTCAAGCTAGTAGTGCTACTATTGCCATTGTCATTGCTATGTCTACTAAAGGAATGATCGGAATAAAAGCTTCTATTCCATTAGTATTGGGAGCCAATATTGGAACTACTTCTACTGCAGCATTAGCCAGTATTGGAAGCTCTATCACCGGAAAAAGAGTAGCCCTTTATCATCTACTTTTTAATACCACGGGAACTATTATATGTCTATTATTTCTAAATCAATATACCCATCTAATATCCTTAACCTCATTAAGCATTCCCAGACAAATTGCCAATGCTCATACAATTTTTAATATTGTAACCGCAATAATTTTAATTCCTCTGATTAATTTATTTGTTAAACTTATTGTTAAAATTATGCCTGGTGAAGAGACTATAATCAAAAAGGGTGCGCTCTATTTAAATAAAAGTATGGTAAAATCTCCCTCTATAGCCTTAGATCAGGCAATTAAAGAATTAGTTAGAATGGGAGAAATGGTGGAAAGTATGTTAAATGATATAGTATTATCTTTTATGCAGAATGATATAAATATCTTAAAAAATTTATATTTAAAGGAAGATGTAGTAAATACTCTACAAAAAGAAATTACTAAATATCTAGTATTAATAGCTCAGGAATCTCTAAGTATTGAACAATCAGAAATTTTAAAAGATTTAATGAATATAACAAATGATATAGAAAGAATAGGGGATCATGCTGAAAATTTAGCTGAATTAGCTGAAGAAAAAATAAATGAAAATTTACCTTTTAGTGAAAAAGCTTTAGATGAATTGAAATTTATGTTTTCAAAAGTACAATCTTCTTTTAATATATCGATCTCTGCATTAAAAAACAGGAATATAGATTTAGCTCGAGAAGTAGCTTTAAAAGAAGACGAAATTGATAAAATAGAAAAAGAACTTCGTGATAATCATATCAATAGGTTAAATCAGAGTATTTGTTATCCTGAATCTGGGGTAATTTTTTTAGACGTAATCAGTAATTTAGAAAGAATTGGAGATCATGCTAATAATATTTGTTTAATGGTAATAGATGAACTATCTAAAAATTAGGTGAATATATGTCATTAATATGGTTAGGATTAATTCAAGGATTAACTGAATTTTTTCCGGTAAGTAGTTCTGGACATTTAGTAATCGCAAAATATTTTTTAAAATTATATTTACCAGGTGTAGCTTTTGAAGTATTTGTACACTTTGGAACAATCTTAGCCGTAATAGTTCTTTTTAGAAAAGAAATAAAAGAATTATTAATATCTTTTTTTAACAGCATTTATAAAATATTAGAAGGAGAAAATTTGTCTAGTATTTTAAAAAGTAATTCTTATTCAAAATTTGCTTGGTTTTTAATAATTAGCACTATACCAGCAGCAATTATTGGATATACTCTTAATTCTTATTTCGAAATACTTTTTAATAAACCTATAATAGTTTCCTTTATGTTAATTATTACCGGAGCTATACTTTGGATTGGTAATAAAAATTATACCGGTGGTAGCAAAAATATTTCCAAAATTACTTATAAAGATGCTATTTTTATAGGATTAGCTCAAGCTGTTGCTATTATCCCAGGAATTTCGAGATCTGGTTTAACTGTTTTTGCTGGATTATATCGTAATTTAAATCGAGAGTTTGCTGCAAAATATTCCTTTATATTATCTATACCCATAATTTTAGGCGCTACAATTTTTAAAGTAAGAGAATTATTATCTTGGAATATAAATTTTTATAATTTAATATTATCTGGACTAGTTGCATCGATATCCAGTTATGGAGCTATGAAAGTATTTATAAGGTTATTAAAAAATCGTAAGATATACTTTTTTTCATATTATCTTTGGATTTTATCTATTTTCACAATTTGGATAACTTTATCGAAAGGATATTAACCAATTGAAAATGAAAAAGAAAAATACAAAAAATGAGACTATAAGTATATTTATTATTTCATTTTCCTTATTATATATTTTTGCTTTTATCTTTACCAATAAAATGGGAATTATAGGAAGAATAATTGTTCAAACAACAACTCGTAATATTGGTCTTGGTGCTTATATCTTCCCCTTCTTATTATTATTTGGGGGAATGGTAATTCTTTTGGATTTTAAACTACCTAATCCTTATCATAAATTTTTCGGTATTGGTTTTTTATTTATAATATTCCTGGTCTTTATTCATCTTAGGTTATTATTACTTAATCACTCCTATCTATTAGCCAAAAACGGAGCAGGTGGTGGTTTATTGGGTTATTATTTTGCCAATTCAATATACCTTTACTTTGGAATAAGAGGCGCTTACCTTGTTCTAATATCTCTCAGCTTAATAACTACTTTATTTATAACTGAAGTTTCATATTTTTATATATTTAGTAATTTGATAAAAAATATAAAAATAATATCCCATAATTTTTATAACCTTCTGAAAAATATTGGAGTAAAAATCTATAAAAGTTCAAAATATAAAGAAGTAACTGATTATCAAGAATATAAAATAAATAAAGTATCTAAAAAAATTCTTAAAGAAAAGCAAAAAGAAAATGAATTAAAATTAAAAGAAGGAATAATTGTTAATGAAGATTACCCGGAATCAAAAATAAGTAAATATCAAATTCCACCTTTATCTTTACTGTCTGATCCATACTCTGAAGAAAAAATTGATACTAAATTAAATATTGAGGAAAATATAAAAATACTGGAAAGTACTTTTTCTAATTTTGGAATAGATGCAAAAGTCGTTGGTGTTATTCAAGGACCAACAGTTACTCGATACGAAATCCATCCTGCTCCGGGAGTCAAAATATCTAAAATAACTATTTTAAGCAATGATATTGCTTTAGCTTTTGCAGTAGCTTCAGTAAGGATAGAAGCGCCAATTCCTGGCAAAAACGCTGTAGGTATTGAAGTCCCTAATCGGAAAAGAATTAATGTTTATTTAAAAGAAATATTGCAGAGCAATGAATTTAAAAATAGTAAATTTAAATTGCCTATAGCTTTGGGAATAGATATTGGAGGCAAACCAATAATTGCAGATTTAATTGAACTCCCTCATTTATTAATTGCGGGAGCAACGGGTTCAGGAAAAAGTGTATGCATCAATAATATAATATTAAGTATTATCTATAATTTAAGTCCGGAAAAAGTAAAATTAATTATGCTCGATCCAAAGAGAGTGGAATTAAATATTTACAATGGTATTCCGCATTTATTAATTCCTATTATTACTGATACAAATCAAGCTATTAAAGTATTAAACTGGGTAATTTCCGAAATGGAAAAAAGATTTAAAATTTTTGCAGAAGCTGGAGTTAGGAATTTAGAAGGTTATAATGAATATGTCAGAAACCTAAAAAATGGTATTAATGCTCTACCTTATATTATAATAATAATCGATGAATTAGCTGATTTAATGTTATCTTCTCCAGTAAAAGCAGAAGAAGTATTGTGTAGGTTAGCTCAAATGACTCGAGCAACTGGAATACATTTAATAATAGCTACCCAACGTCCTTCTGTAGATATTATTACTGGTTCAATAAAAATAAATTTTCCTTCCAGAATTGCTTTTGCGGTTTCCACTCAAGTTGATTCAAGAACTATATTAGATGTTAATGGAGCTGAGAAATTATTAGGTAATGGTGATATGTTATTTTCACCAGTTGGTGTTTCCAAACCAATTAGAGCCCAAGGAGCTTTTGTGACAGAAAAAGAAATTAAAAATATAGTATTCTATCTAAGAGAGCATGGTCAATCTCCTGAATATGAACAAGAAGTATTAGAATTTAAAAATAATAAAAATCTATTTATAGAGACAGAAGAAGAGGAAGAAGATGAACTGTTCAATGAAGCTATATCGATTATTATTAATAATAAACAAGCTTCAATATCTATTTTACAAAGAAAATTACGAATTGGTTATACCCGAGCAGCTCGATTAATAGATTTAATGGAGAAAAGAGGAATTGTTGGACCGTATGATGGTCGAAATCCACGAAAAATATTACTATCTGCAGATGAATATCTTAATAATTTTGAAAAACAATAAATATTTTTAATTATAAGAAGGAAAAGAATAATCTAGTGTCGTATTAATTATATTAAGAAGATATAAAAAAACTAACTATTTTAAACAATTATAGAAAAAATATATTTCTAAGGAGGTGATAAATGGACTATTTTTCTTTGCCTTATAAAAGTAAAGTGAATTTTTTTAATATTTTTTAAAAAGAAAGGAGACTTTAACAATGAAAAGGAATCTTTTAGGAGTAATTGTACTTACAATAATCTTGAGTTTATGTCTTTCCTCAATAGTTTTTGCGGTGGGAGAACCTGTCAAAGTTGGTTTAGTATTTGATATAGGTGGAAAAGGGGATAAATCTTTTAATGATTCAGCCTCTCGTGGTTTATCTTGGGCAGCAAAGGATTTTGGTATAAAACGTATAGAATTAGAACCGGGGGTAGATGCTGATAGGGAAGTAAATTTAAGAAATCTCGCCATGATGGGTTATGATTTAATAATAGGCGTAGGATTTTTATTTACTGATGCTGTTTCTACGGTAGCCGATGAATTTCCTAATACTAAATTTGCAATCGTTGATGGGTTTATTCCAGATAAACCAAATGTTGTCTCATTAAATTTTCGCGAGCAGGATGGTTCTTTTTTAGTAGGTGTAATTGCTGGAATGAAAGCGAAGGCAGATGGTAAGGACACAATCGGTTTCGTAGGCGGTATGGATATACCTCTTATTCATAAATTTGAAGCAGGTTATATAGCTGGAGTGCAGAGTGTATTTCCGGACTGCAAGATTCTTTCTGCCTATGCCGGTGATACTCCTCAAGCTTTTGCTGACCCAGTAAAAGGTAAAGAATTAGCCTTATCTCAATATGACAATGGAGCTTGGATAATTTATCATGCCTCTGGTTTAACTGGTGCTGGTGTATTTGAAGCAGCCAAAGAGAGAAAAAGATATGTAATTGGAGTCGATTCTAATCAGAATTATATGGGATATATCGAGGAAACAAAAGAAAGTTTTGGCTTAACCAGTATGCTTAAACAAGTAGATGTTTCTGTATATTTAGCTATCAAATCAGTAGTTGAGGGAACATTTAAAGGAGGGGTGGAGGTATTTGGCTTAGATAGAAGTGTTAAAATAGGAGATAATATCTACTATGGTGTTTACTATGCCCTTGACAAATACAATGAAAAACTTATAACTTCAGAAATGACACAAAAAGTTGAAGAAGCGAAAAATAAGATCATAAGTGGTGAAATTGTTGTTCCCACCGAAGTAACTAAATAACATATTTCGACATTTATATTGGAGGTATTCATTATTGTATGAATACCTCCAATATATTAAAATTAATTGTAAATTACTGAAGGAGGATTTATCAATTGCCTGAGATTGCTTTAGAGATGAAAGATATCACCAAGCGATTCCCTCTTGTAGTTGCCAACGATAAAGTTAGTTTTACAGTCTACAAAGGAGAAATACATGCTTTAGTAGGTGAAAATGGTGCTGGTAAAACAACTTTAATGAGTATTTTATATGGATTGTACCAAGCTGATTCTGGACAAATATTTATAAAGGGGAAAAAAGTTAATATAGCCAATCCAAATGTTGCCATCAATTTAAAGATTGGTATGGTTCATCAGCATTTTATGTTAGTACCACCTTTGAGTGTTACAGAAAACATTATTTTAGGTATGGAACCTATAAAAAATAATATTTTTATAGATCTAGAAAGAGCAACTAATAAAGTCAAAGAAATATCTGAAAGTATAGGTTTTAAAATTGACCCCTATGCAAAAATCGAAAATATTTCTGTAGGTATTCAACAAAGAGTAGAGATAATTAAAATTCTTTATCGAGGAGCAGAAATTCTAATTATGGATGAACCTACGGCAGTGTTAACCCCACAAGAAGTTGAAGAACTATTTGAAATATTGAGATCTTTAATAAAGCAAGGAAAAACAATCATCTTTATCACTCATAAATTAAATGAAGTTCAAGCTGTTTCTGACCGTATTACAGTAATGAGACAGGGTAAAGTAGTAGGAGTTAAAAATACTAAAGATACTAATCAAGAAGAAATCGCTAGCATGATGGTCGGTCGTAAGGTTTTATTGGAAGTTGATAAGAAAGAACATAATTTTGGAAAAACAGTATTAAAAGTTGATAAATTAAATGCTTTAAATAATAAAAAATTACCTGCTCTAAAAGAGATTTCTTTTGAAGTTAGAGAAGGGGAAATTTTAGGATTTGCCGGAGTAGAAGGGAATGGACAGACTGAATTAGTAGAAGTTATTAGCGGACTTCGCCTTGCTGCTGGAGGGAAAATTAAACTTTATGATAAAGATATTACTAATTATTCTCCTCGGGATATTAGGGAACAAAAAATTGCCCACATTCCAGAAGATAGAAGACAGCGCGGATTTATTTCCAATTATTCCGTTGCAGAAAATTTAATTTTAGGAAGTAATTACCGTCCACCTTTTAATGAAGGTCTAACCTTAAATTTTTCTGCAATCAATAATCATGCAGATAAGTTAATCAAAGATTTTGATATAAGACCTTCTGATAGAGATAATTTATTAAAATCTCTTTCTGGAGGAAATCAGCAGAAAGTAATTGTTGCTCGAGAATTATTCGGAGAACCAAGACTACTAATAGCAGCTCAGCCAACTCGAGGTTTAGATGTCGGTTCTACTGAATTTGTACATAAACAAATATTAAATGAAAGAGATAAAGGAAAGGCTATTTTATTAGTTTCGGCTGATTTAGAAGAGATCTTATCTCTATCTGATCTCATTGCTGTAATATATGAAGGTGAAATAGTAGCTATCTTAGATCCAAAAAAAACAAATGAAAAAGAATTAGGCTTATTAATGACTGGTTCAGTTCGTAATAATAAATTTCCTAAAAAAAAGTAAATCATTAGGGAGCAAGAAAATATTGAAAGCTGCTAAAAAAATAGACTATTATAGTTTTTTAGAAAAAATTACTCCTTTGATTGCAGTAATATTTGCTCTTTTAGTAGGTGCAATAGTTATTGTTATAATTGGAGAAGATCCAATTTATGTCTATAAAATTCTTTTTAGCAATGCTATTAGCAATAGAGATGGTTGGGGGAATGTATTATTCAGAGCGACTCCTTTAATATTTACTGGATTAGCAGTTGCCTTCGCTTTTCGCTGTGGCCTATTTAATATAGGTGGAGAAGGACAAGTGTATATAGGCGCTTTTTTATCCACCTGGGTTGGATTTACTTTTACTAATTTACCTGCTTTTATACTTATTCCATTATGTATACTCGCCGCAGCTGCTGGTGGTGCTTTATGGGCAGCTATTCCTGGAATATTAAAGGCTAAAAGAGGGGTGCATGAAGTTATTGTTACTATTATGATGAATTGGATAGCAGCCTCATTTACATTTTTTCTAGTCTTACGTTTTAAGGCACCCGCAACCGAAGCAATGAAAGCAGCAGGAGTAAAACAGATGATTCCTCACACTAAAGAGATTGCACAAGCTGCTCGTCTTCCAAGATTATATGATATATTTAAATCAATCAACATAGATTTTCCTTCTTATAATCAAGTTAATGTATCTTTTTTTATAGCTATTGCTGCTGCAATATTAGCTTACTATATTTTATGGAAAACAAATTTAGGCTACGAAATAAGGGCAGTTGGCTATAACCCTTTAGCGGCTGAATATGGAGGAATTAGTGTAGCTAAAAATATTGTATTAGCAATGGTTATAAGTGGAGCTTTTGCCGGACTAGTTGGAACCAATGAAGTAATGGGTTTTAAATATCGTTGGAGACAGGAACTTTTTACTGGCTTAGGTTTTAACGGAATTGCGGTTGCCCTTTTGGGCAAAAATCACCCTTTGGGAGTGGTCCTAGCCGCTATTTTATTTGGTATTTTAAATTATGGAGGAGCAATTGTAAATATTTTTACTGAAGGCAGAATACCTCGAGAACTTATTATGGTATTACAAGCAGTAATAGTAATATTTGTAGTAATTAGCGATGAAGTAGTAAAAAGATTAATTGTAAAAAGGAGGAAACTAACCTAATGTTTGGCAGTATTTTTAATGCAGATTTTATTGCTTCCTCTATCAGAATAGCTATACCCTTAGCCTTAGCTGGTTTAGGGGGAGTATTTTCAGAAAGATCAGGAGTTATTAATATTGGATTAGAAGGTATAATGTTAACTGGAGCTTTTACGTCAATTGCAGTGACTAATTTTAGTCAAAATCCCTGGTTAGGGATTTTAGCTGCTATTATAATTGGTATTTTTTTAGGATTAATACATGGTATTACCTGCATTACTTTTAAAGCTAACCAAATAGTAAGTGGTGTGGCAATTAATTTATTTGCCAGTGGTATAACTGTATTTTTTTCTTGGCTTTTATTTAACGAAACACAAATCATGGCTAAAATAAGCCTACCTATATGGGGATTATCTATTCCAAACCTAGGAGAAGGATCAAGCTTTTTAAGAAGCATTATCATTATATTTGCTCATCATTCCCCCTTAGTATATTTAACCATCATAATTTTCATACTATCCCATTTAATTATATTTAGAACTCCTTTTGGATTAAGATTAAGATCAGTAGGGGAATATCCTCAAGCTGCTGATACTATGGGAGTTAACATCGTTAAAACAAGATATATCGCAGTTATTACTTCTGGAGCTCTTGCTGGCCTATCGGGCTCGTTTCTTTCCTTAGAACAAGCTCACTTTTTCGTAAAAGAAATAAGCGGAGGTAGGGGTTTTATCGCTTTAGCAGCAATGATTTTTGGTAAATGGACCCCACTTGGTACAGCTGGTGCTGCCTTACTTTTTGGCGCTGGTGAAGCTTTAGCTATTAGGTTGCAAGGTGTTCTCGCCATTCCCGTACAATTTATTAATATGGTCCCTTATTTATTAGCAATTTTAGTATTAGTAAGTGCTATTGGGCGAGCTATTCCTCCAGCAGCAGATGGAATTCCTTATGAAAAAGAAGTAGGATAATAAGTAAAAAACTTTTATGACAACTCGACTAAGAATTGTTTTGGGTATATAATATAAAAAATAATATAATTTCCAAAAAAGGAGAAAAATTTAAATAAATGAAAGATATTGGAAATTTTTTAAAAGAGAGAAGGGAAGCAAGAGGCGTCTCTTTAATTGAGGTAGAGAAAGATTTAAAGATACGTAAAAAGTACTTGCAAGCTATCGAAGAAGGCAATATAGA
>Ga0315279_10006779_pt1 | contig 14368 bp, 9 predicted proteins | sample YL17G06_20_MG_FD_203694 | JGI IMG/M metagenome (GOLD analysis project Ga0315279, IMG submission 203694) | Sediment microbial communities from Yellowstone Lake, YNP, Wyoming, USA - YL17G06_20 | ecosystem: Environmental > Aquatic > Freshwater > Lake > Sediment | place: USA: Wyoming | collected... | reverse complement strand
CGCTGCATTTGATAAAGCGCAAAAGCAGGCGGAGAGAGCTGGCTCGGTTTTATCATTACAAACGACATAACTTATTGGCTCCGCTAAGAGTTAAAGAACGAAAATGAATATAGACAGTACAAGTAGAAGGGATACAGACTATGAAAGTCAGACAACGAACGATCTTTTCTTTGGCGTTGATGTCGGCCCTCTTGGTGGGCTGCAAAACCACACAGCAAGCTCGACAGTCTATCCGGCCGACCGCACGAATGGTCGGCTTTAAGCTGCAGGATGCCAAGCTGGATTATGTCACCGCGATATTCGAAGTAGAGGTTGATAACCCTTATCCGGAAAGTTTGCCGCTGGTCAGTCTTTCCTATAACATTACCAGCGACGCCAACATGTTCCTTTCGGCTACTGCCATTACCCTCACGACCGTGCCGGCGAACTCGAAAGAAGTATTTGTGCTGCAGAATAAGATCGTCTACGAGCGTTTGCTGCGGGCGTTAAACGCCAAGGCCGGCTCAACAATCCCCTACCAGGCAGACCTGCGCTTGTGGGTGGACGCCCCGGATGCAGGATTGGTTAAGCTGCCTTTGAAAATTGCGGGTCAGTTGGCTCTGCCGGAAGCTCCGGAGGTAGCTGTGGGCGAGAAGGTATATCATGCTTTAGACGTGATATTTGTCCCTACGCCCCAGGATGTGGTAGAAAAGATGCTGGAGCTGGCGGAAGTCAAAAAAGATGACCTGGTCTACGACCTGGGCTGCGGCGATGGGCGAATCGTGGTGACGGTGGCCAAAAAATACGGCTGCAAGGCCGTAGGTTACGACCTTGATCCGCAGCGGGTGAAAGAGTCGCTGGAAAATGTGGCCAAAAACCAGGCCGGAGACCTTGTTAAAATTGAGCAGAAGGACATATTCACGCTCGATTTGAGCCGGGCAAATGTAATCACCCTTTATCTACTTCCGAGTCTGAATGTTAAGCTCATCCCGCAGTTAGAGAAGCTCAAGCCCGGCTCGCGGATTGTCTCGCACGATTTTTCAATGGAGGGCGTTAAGCCCGACAAGGTAGTGACGCTCACTTCTGAGCACGATAACACCGAGCACACGATTTATTTGTGGACCGCGCCGCTGAAAAAAGAGCCGAGGGCACCGGGCATCGAGTAAGGGACATCAAGGACAAAGACCCGCCTAAATGTAGATTTTGTCCATCATTCTGGGAAAAGCAATACACTGGCGGATGTGTTTTTCGCCCGTAATCCAGGCGACAGTTCGTTCAACGCCCAGCCCGAATCCGCCGTGCGGCACCGAGCCGTACTTTCGCAAATCCAGATACCAGTCGTAAGTCTCCGGGTCCAGGCCGCACTCGCGAATCCGCTGCAGCAGCCGGTCGTAATCGTCCTCTCTAACGGAGCCTCCGATGATTTCGCCGAACCCGGCAGGAGCCAATAGGTCAAAATTCAAGACCACTTTCTCATTGGCTCTGTCGGTCTTCATATAAAAGGCCTTGGCCTCTCTGGGATACTGGGTGACAAAGATGGGCTTATCGTGCATCTGCGAGATGATGGTCTCATCTGAGCCGCCCAGGTCTTTGCCCCAATCAAATTCGGCAGCCAATTGCGCGTGCCTGGGGTTGTTTTCAATTCTGGTATTGACCTCCTCCATTTCGGAACGAAGTTCAATCAGTTCCGCGGCGTTTTTATCTCGCTTCCATTGTTTTATCTGTCCCTTTTGCTCTTCTTCAAGTGCGGCAATTTTGCTTTCAAGTTGCTGCTTTTGATTTTGCAGGTCTTTTAACTGCTGGGCGAGAAAATCCCTGGTTTTTGGGCTGGTGAGAATTTGAACGGCTTCGGTGTAAGTCAGTCTGTAGAAAGGCGGCTTGGTCTTCTCAAGGGCCGAGATATCAGCTCCCAGAGTCTCCAGTTGGCTTCTATTTTTTTCCAGCACCTGGGCGACAATAAAGCAGACGAAATTTTCCGCCAATTCCAGCAGTCCATCAAGGTCGATAAAAGCCACCTCCGGCTCGACCATCCAGAATTCGGTAAGATGCCTGCGAGTTTTGCTTTTCTCGGCTCTGAAGGTTGGGCCGAAGCAATAGACTTTGCCGAAGCTCATCGCCGCCGATTCCAGATACAATTGCCCGGTCTGGGTCAAGTGCAATGGCCTGCCGAAATAATCCACTTCAAAAAGCGTCTGCTGGTCTTCGCCGATTATGGTCGTAAAGATGGGCGTGTCGATTAGTGTAAAGCCGTTGTCGTTGAAGAATCGCCGGATGGCGTCAACCACGGTGTGGCGGATTCTCCCGATGCACCATTGTCGCTGTGAGCGAAGGTGCAGATGGCGGTGTTTGAGCAGAAAATCGACGCCGTGCGATTTTGGCGTGATGGGGTAGCCTTCTGCCGGGCAGATTATTTGCGCATCGGTTACGTCCATCTCGCAGCCGCCCACGCTTCTTTGGTCGGCTCGAACAGCGCCGGTTACGGTCAGTGACGATTCCTGGCCGAGATGTTTCAGCCGGTCGAAAAGCTCATCCGGCACTTTACCCTGCTCGACAACACACTGGCAGAGTCCCGTGCCGTCACGAATAATTAGAAACTGAATCTTACCGCTCGAGCGGGTGTTATATAGCCAACCAGCAAGAGTAACCTCTCGTCCTACATTATTCTTTAATTCGGATATATATGTTTTATTGTTGTTCGGCATCAATGTTTTCCTTTTTGGTCTTGTGACTTTTCGGCGGCCAGATTAGGTGGTCGTCTTCTTTAACTTTGTAGCCGCTATAATCAGCATCCCATCCGGTTTCGTATTCCCCCGCCTCATCGATGTTGTTTTTGCCTTTACTGTAGAGAGTGAAGCTATCGTCGGTGAGCTTATATACAAAGGAACTGCCATTCATGGGGTCAATAAAGATTTCTGCCAGGGCAAACGACTCTACCTCCTCCAGACTCTCCGCCCAATGGCCAGTTTTGTTCTTGTATCTTCTTAATGCGATTATGATTCGGCTGCCTCTATTCTCTGTAAGCAGTCGCGGATATAAATCACGAGCCCTATAGAGAGAATCTATCCACATATCTGCTATAAGATTAGCAAAATAGCGGTAATTAAACCTAACCTGATAGCAAGATTTCGGCATTGAAAAGCGGGGCGGTAACTTTTCCTGCCAAACGAAGTTGGGCTCAGACGTCGATTGATATTTTTCGTAACATTCGTCAATTATCCTGCCAGCCTTTTGTGCAGTGGCAGGCATAACAAGCCATCCTAATACTGTAGCTGCTTTAGCGAGTTTTGTTTGCCAATACGTTAGTGGGGGCACCTCCTCAGGGAAATGAGTTCTAAATACTTCCATTGGGTCACGACTCAGACGTGATTTACCTTGTGCATTTCTTTGGTACGCAGAACTGCAAACCGTGTTTTTGGCTAACAGCTTTTCGCCTTCGAGAAACCTGGGTAAGTCAGATCCCCAGTCGTGTTTAATATCAGCCAGAGCTTGTTCAATAACACTCAGGCGTTCTTCAGTGGCGTCGTTGGTAAGAACGAATCTGTTGAATTGTTCGGTTGCAAGGGATTCGATAGCAGTTCCGACCAACATATCAATCATCATTGGTTGCTGGCACTGGTGTTTTGCCATTTGAAGTATGGTAAGATTCTTTTTGATGGCTTGGTCAACTCGGCCTTCGGCCAGGTCATTATTAGCAGCGCAAACGAGCAAAAATGCACAGCGACGTATCTCGGGTAATCGTTCTGTATATTGGCCGAAACGCCAGGGGTCACTAGGTGTGGGAAAGTGACACTTGTCTTTCTTGGCAGCCTCCAACAACATTGTTATTTTGTGTTGATGTCCCGTAAGCCATTCGGCCATTTCCGGATGGTCCTTTGAAAGCCAGGGTTCATCTTTTGATGAAGGGCTTGATTGAAGGAAAAATTCCGGCTCGTTCTGGTCCCCATTCATCGTCTCAAATAGCTTATCATAAATCAAGGCGGCGTTTTCTTCGTCAGGTACGGAATATTTAGCTTGGAGGGCAGCAAGTTCTTCGTCGAATGTGTAAGGCCGCCAGGCTTCGTTGTCCTCTGGCAGAAAAACCCAGATAATCAGGACTATTCCGACAGCGGCTGTTGAAAGCCAGAACAATTTTCTGGCCCTTCTTGGCAAGGCAGCGCAGGCCAAGAGAAACACGACCAGAAGCGTCACTATCTTGCCCGGCGCCTGGACTATAAGGGCGGCAATAAGCAACAGCGTCAGCAGTCCGCAAAAGACCCATCTGACGATTTCTTTTACAAGCGAGAATTTTTTCTTTTCTTGTTTCTGCTCGGCCATTTTACATTTCGAGCCTGTCACGCAGGTGGCCCAGAAGGTGGTCGGTGGAGACCCTCACCTGCTCCATCGAGTCGCGCTCGCGGATGGTTACGGTCTTGTCCTGCAAGGTCTGCCCATCTACGGTGACGCAGAAGGGCGTGCCGGCTTCATCCTGCCGGCGGTAGCGTCTGCCGATTGCGCTTTTCTCGTCATAGAAACAATTGAAATGTCTCTTCAAATCGTTGTAGATATTTCGTGCCACTTCGGGCATGCCGTCCCTTTTTACCAGTGGAAACACGCCAACCTTCATCGGCGCAAGGGCAGGATGCAATCTCAGCAGATTTCTCGTTTCGCCGCGAACTTCTTCTTCATCGTATGCATCGACCAGAAATGCCAGCGTGCTTCTATCAATGCCGGCACTGGGCTCAATCACGTAAGGGATGTAGCGTTTTCTCTTTTCGTCGTCGAAGTACGATAGCGGACCGGACTGGTAATCTTCTGCCTCCGGCGCCAGCTCAATTTTTGTCACATCGCGGTCGTTTTCAAACCATTTATTGAGCGTTCTCATGCCGCGCTGATGCTGGCGGAGGTCATAGTCGGTGCGGTTGGCGATGCCTTCAAGCTCCTGCCAGTCGCCACTGCCGAATGGGAACCTGTACTCGATGTCCGCGCATGCCTTGGCATAGTGGGCGAGTTCGTTGCGGTCATGGTCGCGGAAACGCAGGTTCTCTTTTTTTACGCCCAAACCCAGATACCAATTGAATCGCAGCTCCTTCCATCGCTCGTACCACTGTTCATCGCTGCCCGGCTCACAGAAGAACTCAAGTTCAGCCTGCTCAAACTCACGGGTGCGGAAGATAAACGCCTTGGTGGTGACTTCGTTGCGAAAACTTTTGCCGATCTGAGCGATGCCGAACGGAATTTTGATTCTGGTGCTATCAAGGACATTTCTGAAGTTGGCAAAGATTCCCTGCGCCGTTTCCGGACGGATGTACACGGTCATAGAATCATCGACATTGGCGCCCATTTTTGTCTCGAACATCAGCTTAAACGGCATCGGCTCGGTGAACTGGCCTACCGCCCCACAAGCTGGACAGACCTTGTTGGATAAATCCTGGGCCTTGGTCATGGCAACACCAAGCGCGATGTGTTCGGTGTGCTCATCGGCCCGTTCAACTAAGTGGTCGACTCTGCTTCGGATGTGGCACTTTTTGCACTCGGCTACCAGGTCGGCGAATTGGTCGGTATGGCCGGACGCCTTCCAGACAAGCGGATGCATAAGGATACTGCAATCGACGCCCACCACGTCATCTCGCATCTGCACGACGCTTTTCCACCAGGCCTTTTTGACGTTGTTTTTTAGTTCCACGCCCAGCGGCCCGTAGTCGTAGCAACTGGCCAATCCGCCGTAGATCTCGCTGGACTGGAATATAAAGCCACGCCTTTTGCACAGCGATACGATGTCATCCAACTTGGTGATTTTTGCCATATTTTGCTCTCCCTTATCTGATTGTGTTCATTGCTCTGGTACCGCGGGCAAGTCCATGCCATGCTGTGCAAGTGCTGTCCACACTTGCTTTCGGACTTTCTGGGCGGTTTCAACTGCTTTTTGTGCTTGCTCTTTTGTCACGGGCTCATCTTCGCCCGGGTAACGAGCGGTAATAGCATACGGGCTGAGTTCTTCAGCATCTCTGAGAGCTTGTGCCCAGTCTGCTTGTTTGCTGCATATTTCGAGCAGGAGGGATATATTGTGGGTGTAAGGGAAATCTACGCCGCAAGAAACCAGATAGCCTTTGATGCACTTTTCGGCGCATTGCTGTGCGTGATATGCAATCAGCCGATATGGACGTGCTTTCCTTCGCATCTTCAGGGCGTAAGTTGCCAGCCGTAAGTCCTCATCAGCACGGGCGACCCATTCCCTGACCTTGTGTGCGACCTCTTCATTCGGTGGTTTCATAAAGTACCTTACCCTCTCGCCAGGCAGGGCGGGCGATAGTACCGGGTATATGCCGGTCTCGCTCAAATTCCTCTGGTGTCAGAACGATTATATCTCTTGCCAGATTAAGGCCCCACAAGGCCCTATCCATTTCCACCATTAACTGTCGGCGTTTGCCCTCAAATCGGCAGATGACCAAGATGTCAACATCGCTACGGGCATCGGCTGTGCCTCTGGCTTGTGAGCCAAAGAGGATGATTCTGTCAGGGTGAAAGGCATCAACCAATCGCTGCTTAATCGCAAGCAGGGTCTCACCGTTAATCATTGGCCAAACTCCAAATTATCCAATCCGTGTGAATTATACAGAAAGAACCGCAAACTACAAGCATGGCTACTGTTTGACAGTTTGACAGGGTCGTTTCAGCCGGTTAGATTTATGAGCCAAAGCTATCTTTATCACGGGTCTCCATGAAAACCGAAATCTGTATAATCGGCGCCGGGCCGGCGGGCCTGATGGCGGCGATTTTCGCTGCCCAAGCAGGTGCCCGGACAATGGTAATCGAGACTAACGCGACCGCCGGGCGTAAGCTCCTTCTGACTGGGGGCGGCCGGTGCAATTTCACACACCAGGCTACCGGAGAAGAAATGGCCCAGGCGTTCGGACCTAAGGGCAGGTTTTTAAGATATAGTCTGCACAAGTTTCCGCCGGATAAAGTCAGAGGTTTCTTCCGTGCGCTGGGCTTGCAAAGTAATGTCGAGCAAGATGGCTGTGTGTTTCCGGCCACCGACTGTGCCGGCGACGTAAGAGATATTCTGCTGGCAGAAGTCAGAAGGCTCGGCGCGCACTTTATGTTTTCAACTAAGGTCGTGAGCGTCACTATGCAGGGGGAGCAATTCGCCGTCAATAGTGCCGGGCAGGTAATCCTTGCCGAAAGGGTGATTATTGCCACGGGAGGCCTGAGTTTCCCTGACACCGGTTCTATGGGCGACGGTTACAGATTCGCCGGCCAGTTGGGCCATACGGTAGTTCCGCCGAGACCATCTTTGGTGCCGCTGGTGGCACTCGAAAGCTGGCCCGGCGATTTAGCCGGCACATCGCTGGAAAATGTGAAAATATCCACTTCAATAGGCAAGAAGAAAATTGTCGTGACGGGGGCAATGCTTTTTACGCACGACGGTATCGGCGGACCGGCGGTGCTCCAATTGAGCCGATTCGTAACTGATTTTCTGCCCAGCGAGAAGAACCCGCTTAAGATTTCTATTGATTTGGTTACCGACATCAGCGAAGCCGAGCTTGAAAAGATGATTCTCAAACAGGCCAGTCGCCATCCGAAAAAAGCTGTTGCCAATGTTCTGGCTGAACTTGTGCCGAAGCGTCTTTCACAGGTTCTATGCGGGCAGTTTGATCTTGCAGATAGTCTGCCTGCCAATCAGTTGAGCAAAGACCTGCGAATAAAACTGCTGTATCTTCTAAAAGCGGTGCCCCTTTCGATTGTACGCACAAGGCCGATCGCCGAGGCGATAGTGACACGCGGCGGCGTAGATGTCACTGAGGTAGAGCCAAAGACAATGGAATCCAAGATTTGTCCGGGCTTATTTTTCGCCGGCGAAATCCTTGATGTCGATGGCCCTTGCGGCGGCTACAATCTCCAAATGTGCTGGTCGACCGGCGCTTTGGCCGGTTCTTCCGCCGCCCAAGCAAATAACCCCCAGTGAAACTGGGGGCTAAATATTTAGCCTGCCAATTCATTGGGTACGATGTACCCGTCCCATTCCAGTACGCGCCGACGAAGCAGTTGACTTTGCCATGCCCTATATGTTAGAATCTTAAAGGTGAAAGATGTATTCAACTAAGGTATTACTGCTTCTTGTGGTTGTCATCTCCGCCGGCATTGCGGGGTATGCCGAGGCGGGCTGCCCGACAGGCGACCTCGATGGCAATTGCCGAGTCGATCTCGGTGACCTGCTTGTTCTGGGCGAGCACTGGCTCAGTACCGCTGACACCGCTGCCGACTTGAATAGTGACGGTGATGTCAACGGGGTTGACTTGAGCATCCTGGCTGCAAATTGGGGCAGAAGCGGCGTTCCGCTTGTGATAAATGAAGTCCTGGCATCAAATACCAAGACCAAGGCCGATCCCCAGGGTCAGTTCGATGACTGGATTGAGCTATATAACGCCGGGAACGTGGCGGTTGATATTGGCGGGATGTATTTGACTGATGACTTAGCGGATCCCACTAAGTGGCAGATTCCTTCGGGCAACCCTTCTTTGACAACCGTTAACCCCAAAGCGTATCTGCTTGTTTGGGCGGATAACGATGTCGGACAGTCAGGTCTGCACGCCACTTTCAGGATAGATGCGGCCGGCGATGAAATAGCCCTCTTTGACAAGGATGGCAGCACGCTCATCGACAGTATCTCGTTCGGCGATCAGATGGCGGATGTCTCATACGGGCGATACCCGGATGCGGCTGACAATTGGGCGTTGATGGCTTTTCCCACACCTGGCGGCATGAACATGGTGATTTACGAAGGCTTTGTCGCCAAACCGCAGTTCAGTCACGACCGCGGTTTTTATACTCAGCCCTTCTGGGTGACGCTCGCTACCGAGACCGAAGGGGCCACCATATACTATACTGGCGATGGGAGCTCGCCTTATGATTTCAAGCTGGGCAGGCCGAGTGGTGCAGTTTATGTTGGGCCTATTCCAATCATCAAGACCACATGCTTGCGGGCGGTAGCTTATAAGCCGAATTGGCTACCATCAGCGGTCGCAACGCACAGCTATTTTTTCATTAGCGATGTTAGAACGCAGTCGCCTTCCGGTCAGGCGCCCGGGCCGGGCTGGCCTACAGGCAGCGTCAACGGGCAGGTGATCGATTACGGTATGGATCCCGATGTTGTCAACAACCCGTTGTATAAGGACTTGATTGACGATGCCTTATTAGATATCCCAACGATTTCTCTGGTCACCGACCTGGCGAATCTATTCAGCGCGTCAACGGGTATCTATGTGCACGCGAGTTCGCAGGGACAGGCATGGGAGCGACCTGTGTCTGTGGAATTGATTAACCCGGACGGCAGCGATGGATTTCAAATCAACGCGGGACTACGAATACGCGGCGGTTACAGCCGAACCGGCAGCAATCCTAAACATGCCTTGCGGCTGTTCTTCAGGCCCGATTACGGGGCGTCCAAACTGAGATTCGCGCTATTCGGCGATGAGGGCGTCGATGAATTTGAGTGTGTTGACCTGCGATGTAGCCAGAACTACTCCTGGTCTTTTGAGGGGAATAGCTCCCCTCACGACACGTTTGTCCGCGAAGTCTTCTCTCGTGATACACAGCGTGACATGGGACGGCCTTATACGCGAAGTCGGTATTATCATCTGTACATCGACGGGCACTACTGGGGTCTTTACCAGACCCAGGAGCGTTCCGAGGCATCATACGCTGAGTCATATTTTGGCGGCAACAAAGAGGACTATGACGTGATAAAGTCTCGCGCCGGCAATGGCGGCTACGACATCGAGGCGACCGACGGCACGCTCGATGCCTGGCGCCGACTCTGGGACGCGCTCCGCACGACACTCACCGACCAGACTTACTATCGCCTGCAGGGCCTTAATACGGACGGCACGCCCAATCCTGCCTATGAGAAACTCCTCGATGTGGATAATCTAATCGACTATATGCTCTGCACATACTATGTGGGCGACCCGGATGGTCCCGTTAGCGCCTGGGCCCGCGTGGCCAATAACTTCTATGGCATCTACAACCGCAATAATCCTGACGGCTTCAAGTTCTTCAGGCACGATGCCGAACATTCTCTTTGGGATCTGCAGGAGGCTCGGCTCTTTGCCTCAACGACGTTAGCTGTAGGCAGTCAGTTCAACCAGTCCAACCCGCTGTGGATGCACACGCACCTGATTGTTCATCCGGAGTATAAGATGAGGTTTGCCGACCGCGTGTACAAGTATTTCTTCAACGATGGCGTGCTTACTCCTGGCCAGTGCACCTCGCGTTTTATGAACCGTGCCAATCAGATAGACCTTGCCATCATCGGTGAGTCCGCAAGATGGGGCGACGCCAAGCGTTCCACGCCTCGCACCAGAGATGCTGACTGGCTGCCGGACATAAACCGCATGGTCAGTAGCTACTTCCCTTATCGAACCGGCGTGGTGCTCAACCAATTCAAGTCGCAGGGCTGGTTCCCCAGCGTCGATGCACCGGCGTTTAACCAAAATGGTGGTTGGGTCGCCGCCGGTTTCAGTCTTACCATCACCGCGCCGAGCGGCACGGTGTGGTATACACTCAATGGCTCTGATCCACGTCTCAAGGGCGGCGCTATCAACACCGCGGCCGCGACAGCGTATAGCGGTCCTGTAACTCTGACTAAGAGCACCCACGTCAAGGCGAGAGTGCTCAGCGGTAATATCTGGAGTGCGCTTAATGAGGCAGTCTTTGCGGTTGGGCCGGTAGCAGAGAACCTGCGGATCACTGAGATTATGTACCATCCACAGGATGGGGACAACCCCAACGATCCGAACACAGAATTCATAGAGCTCAAGAACATAGGCACACAAGCCATAAACCTGAAGCTGGCAAGGTTTACTAAGGGCATAGACTTCACCTTCGGTGATGTAGAGCTTGCGCCAAATAAGGATATCCTGGTCGTAAAAGACTTGAATGCCTTCAACGAGAAGTACGGGCAGGGCCTACCGATAGCAGGTACGTATGCAGGAAATCTAGATAATGCAGGAGAAAGAATCCAACTCCAGGATGCAGCGGGCAAACTCATACATAATTTCAAGTACTCCGATGGCTGGTATGACATAACAGATGGCGTTGGATTCTCACTCACCGTTAAAGACCCGGCAAATCTTGCTGCTGAGCCTAACGCCCTGGATGACAAGAGCATCTGGCGGCCAAGTGCGAGCATCGGCGGCTCACCCGGCTATGACGACGCAGGGGACGTGCCTGATCTCGGCGATATCGTGATAAATGAGATACTTGCGCATTCGCACGCGGCAGGGGCTGACTGGATAGAGCTGCACAATACTACAAACAGGACTATTAACATAGGCAGTTGGTTTTTAGGCGATGATCAGGGCAACCTTACCAAGTACCAGATAAAGGAAGGTACGAGCATTTCGGCTTACGGGTATATAGTTTTCTATGAGGATGAGCACTTTAATAATCCCAATGACCCAGGCTGCAACGTGGCGTTTGCATTAAGCGAGAACGGCGAGACCTTGTATTTACATTCCGGCACAAGTGCAGGAGTGCTGACCGGCTATAGTGAGCAGGAGAATTTTGACGCCTCAGAGACCGGTGTGTCTCTGGGCAGGTACAAAAAGAGCACGGGGGCGTACAACTTTGTTGCATTACAGACTCCGACTCCCGGAGCTGACAATTCCTATCCCAAGGTCGGGCCTGTGGTGATCAACGAGATAATGTATCATCCGGATACGGTAGATGATGCGGAGTATGTGGAGCTGTTGAATATCAGTAGCTCCTCGGTCACGTTGTATGATGACCTGGTAGGCGAGCCGTGGCAGTTTGTGGATGATCCGGACAATCCGGGGCTGGATTTCAGGTTTCCTACGGATAATCCGGTCGTGATGGGAGCGGGGGAGTATCTGCTGTTAGTGAAGGATTTGACGTTGTTTGGCAGCAAATTCACAGTGCCGCAGGGCGTCAAGGTCTTTCAGTGGCATTCTGGTCGCCTGGATAACGGGGGCGAGAAGATACAGATTAGTAAGCCTGGGGACGTGGACTTGCAGGGAGTACGGCACTGGATCCGCGTGGATCGCGTGGCGTACAGTGATGGGATGCATCCGGATAATGACTTAGGCGCGGTGGACCCATGGCCTGCGGATGCGGACGGCTTAGGCAAATCACTTAGCCGCAAGTATCCGCATTTCTACGGCAACGACCCCAACAATTGGCAGGCCTCGGCCCCCAGCCCAGGGCAGGCGAATCCGTAAGTCTTGTTGAGGATCAGCCAATGCGGCAAAGTCCCTGGAGTTGACGGACTTGGAGTTTTGCGGCGAAGCCTTATACAGCTCAGCGACAGAGAGCAATGGGCGATTAAACGCATACGTGCGGGATTTCTTCGCGGTAAAGCCGCAGACCTCATCGAAATTGTAAGTGCAACAAGCCTCACGACTTACGAACTTGGGCTAAGCGGAAAAAGATTGCTGTGAACCGAGTCGAAGGCTTGAAATCGAAGCGGCTAATTGGTATAAATAAATCTAGTGAAACGTGCGGGCCTTGGTTCTCGGAGTTTTACAATTTCGAGGAGGAATACCATGTGGAGAAATGGCCAGACACAGAGGGCAGAGCAAAAAATGAATATCGAACACCGAATGTTGAATTTCGAAGTTCGAAATTTCTTGTTCGATATTTTTATTAGTTCTCCATGTTCCCTGTGGCAAAAGTTAGTGTTTTATCTATTTTATCCTGTCTTAATACTGTGCCTGCCTGGCAGCATCTCGGCTCAGTTGCCGCTAGGATGGTCCAGTCAAGATATCGGCGGGCCTGCGGCAGCCGGAAGTGCCCATTACGATAGCGCCACGCAGACCTGGACCATTCAAGCGGACGGCACGGGTATTGGCGGTACTGCCGACCAGTTCTACTTCGTGTACAAACCTCTGGTGGGTAGTGGCGAGCTGGTCGCGCGAATCGTCAGTCTGCAGCCTGCGGTCAACGAGTGGTCTAAGGCCGGCGTGATGATGCGAGAGACGCTTACTGCCGGTTCCAAATACGTGCTCATGGTGGTAACGACAAATACGCCCGCTGGGAACCACGGCGTCAGCTTTCAAGGGCGGGCAGTTGCCAACGCTAGCGCGGAAGATTCCAGCAGCGGTGCGATGACCGCGCCTTATTGGGTCAAGTTGACGCGCACCGGCAATACATTTGCCGGCTACCATTCGCCCGACGGCAAAAACTGGACGTTGCAGTATAGCGCAACCGACCCCACCGCGGCGGCGAAACTTTACATCGGCTTGGCCGTCTCCTCGCAGGTCGCCGGCACGCTGGTCACCGCCATAATAGATAACGGGCCGACAAAGGCTTATGATCCCAATCCAACTGATCAGGCCAAAGATGTAACTACGCCGCTCGTTAAGTGGACAGCAGGAGTTACTGCGGTCTTCCACGACGTCTACTTCGGAACTAACCCAACGCCAGGAGCAGCCGAGTACAAGGGTCGCCTGCCTTTGCTGCAGACGATGTACTTCCACAGTCCTGGCCTTACGCCAGGAGACACCTATTATTGGCGGGTCGACGAGGTCGAGATTGACGGCTCTACAATCCACACAGGCGACCTCTGGAGCTTTACCGCAGCATCTTCAACTGCCTACAATCCTAATCCAACAGACGGCGCTAAGTGGGTAGCCACCGATGCAAAGATTAGCTGGTCTGCTGGTGCAACTGGCATTAAGCACGATGTCTACTTTGACACCGACCAGACTGCTGTGGCTAATGGTACGGGCGGCACATTGAAAAGCAGTCAGCAGACAACGAAAACATACGAGCCCGGAACCCTTGCACAGGATACCACTTACTACTGGAGGATCGATGAGTACGACTCCGGGGGCACTAAATATCCGGGCAAAGTTTGGAGCTTTACGACTATCGGGCCCAGCGCCGGCATCAGAGGGCAGTACTTCAACAACATGAATGTAACTGGTGTTCCCGTGCTGGTCCGTATAGACCTTACGATCAACTTTAGCTGGGGTGACCCTGGCTCTCCGGATCCCAAGGTCAATGTTGACCAATTCTCCGCCAGATGGACTGGCATGGTGGAGGCGCTATACTCCGAGCCTTACACGTTCGTCTGTAATACCGATGACGGCTTCCGCATGTGGCTGGATGATGAACTGATCATTGATTCTTGGGTGGATCAGGCGCCAGCCATACATCTCAGTGCCCCCATCAACCTTGTCGCCGGGCAGCGGTACGGCGTCCGAGTGGAATACTATGAAAATGGCGGAGGCGCAACGGCACAACTGTTCTGGCAGAGTCCTTCCACACCCAGACAGATAATTCCCGCAGGCGCATTACAGCTTCCGATAACGGCTGGTAATCCGAATCCGCCCAACGGTGCTGTCAATGTCAAGCACACACCTACGCTCAGGTGGAAAGCAGGCGTAAT
>Ga0315279_10006778_pt1 | contig 14369 bp, 13 predicted proteins | sample YL17G06_20_MG_FD_203694 | JGI IMG/M metagenome (GOLD analysis project Ga0315279, IMG submission 203694) | Sediment microbial communities from Yellowstone Lake, YNP, Wyoming, USA - YL17G06_20 | ecosystem: Environmental > Aquatic > Freshwater > Lake > Sediment | place: USA: Wyoming | collected... | reverse complement strand
AAAAATAATTTATCCCAAATCATGCCCGCGCATCTTGTGCCCATACTGCTATGAAGCCCTGGTGGTACAAAAAGCCAGGAAATAATATCTATCCCTGTTGAGTAAAAACATTAGATGAAAATCTTGATTTTAGGTGCAGGAGCTATCGGCTCTGTTTTTGGTGGTTTCCTTGCCAAATCTGGTCATGAGGTTGTACTTCTCGGCAGGCAAGCTCATATGGCGACAATAAACCAAAACGGCCTGAAAATAGAGGGGATCTGGGGAGAGCACGATATTACCTCTCATATCAAGGGATATACATCATTACGTGCAATCAGGGAAGGGGAGAGCAATGCTTTTGACCTAATTTTGCTCACCGTGAAGTCTTATGATACTGAGGCAGTAATCAGGACTTACCTGCAATATTATTTAAATAACGCCCCTATGGTATCCCTTCAGAATGGGTTAGGGAATTTGGAGAAGATCGTGGAATTGCTCGGAAGTGATAGGGCAATCGGAGGAAGGGTAATTTTCGGCGCAGAGATTATCGAGTCAGGGAGAGTTAAGGTTACGGTTTACGCTGACGCCGTAGTAGTGGGAGGAGTGAGCGGTGGTATCGATCCAAGGATGGTTGAAAAAATAGCAGCAATATTCTCACAATCAGGGATTCCGTCTCATGCTACCAATGAGATCGAGAAATATATCTGGGGGAAGGTTCTTTATAACAGCGCACTCAACGCCTTGGGATCAATTCTGGAGGTAAACTACGGCGGACTTTTAAACAGAGAGGAGACCAGGAAAATAATCGTTTATATCATATATGAAATTTTCAGTGTCATCGAAAAATCAAAGACCAGACTTTTCTGGAATACTCCCGATGAGTACCTGAAATTACTTTTTGATGAACTAATTCCCGCGACCTATAACCATTTCCCCTCAATGCTCCAGGACATCAGGAGAAAAAGAATGACTGAAATCGAATCAATGAATGGAGCGGTTGTCAAAACAGGCGAAGATCTTGGTCTTTTTCTGCCTGTGAATAAGGTCATATTAAATCTTGTAAAAGTTAAGGAAAGGATAGCCAGATCGGATGCTCGATGAAGTATTAGACCGATTTCTTAACTATCTGGCGGTAGAAAAGGGGGTATCACTTAATACCCTGGATGCATATAGTGGTGATTTGAATCGTTATTTAGACTACCTTCACAAACAAGACATACATGATATTTCACATACAACTGCAATAGAAGTCCTCTTGTACCTTTCTCATGAAAAAAAACGGGGTCAATCAGCACGAAGCATGGCAAGAAATATGAGTGCACTGAAAACCTTTTACCGATTTCTTCTCCGCGAAAATATGCTGCTGACTGACCCTCTGTCCAATCTTCAGAATCCCAAAATTGGAGATAAACTACCCAATGTACTGAGCCTTGACGAGGTAGACAAATTGCTGGACATACCAAATCCTAAGACTCCACGGGGGATGAGGGATCAAGCGCTGCTCGAGGTTCTCTATGCCGCGGGCTTGAGGGTTTCAGAGCTGGTGACGCTAACATTAAATGACGTGAACCTTCAAGTAGGATACATCCGTGTATTCGGAAAGGGTTCAAAAGAGAGGATCGTACCCATCGGGGAGACTGCCCAGAAAAGGGTGCAGTCATATATTGAAACAGCAAGGCCGGGAATCATGAAAGGAAGAAAAAGTCCATATCTCTTTATAGGCAACTCAGGCAAGAATATCACCCGTCAGGCATTCTGGAAGATGATCAAAAGGTATGCACTTCTCGCAGGTATCAATAAGAAGATCAGTCCTCATGTTCTCCGTCACTCCTTCGCTACTCATTTACTCGAAAGAGGAGCAGATCTCAGGTCAGTTCAGAGCATGCTTGGACATGTCAACATTTCCACAACTCAAATCTATACCCATGTAACAAGGGAGAGGCTCAAGAATATCCATTCGAAGTTTCACCCCCGGGCTTGATTACAGCTAAAATGCAAGTCATCACGACACATGTAAACGCCGATTTCGATTCCCTCGCCTCTATTGTTGCAGCCAAAAAACTGTACCCGGAAGCCATCGTCGTATTTCCTGGATCACAGGAAAAGAGTCTCCGCGATTTCCTGCTCAAGTCCACGTTTTATATTCTTGAGGTTGAAAAGATAAAAAAAGTAGATTTTGAAAAGATCGACACCCTGATACTCGTCGACATCCGCCAAATTCACCGAATTGGAAGATTCAGTGAAATCATATTGAAACCGAATATAATAATTCATATTTATGATCACCATCCCCCTTCACCGGATGACATAAAAGGTTCTTATGAGGTGATCAGACAGGTGGGCGCTACTACCACCATTCTCTCTGAGCTTTTGCGAGAAAGGAATATTGAGATCTCTCCAGCAGAGGCTACCATTCTGATGCTTGGCATCTACGAAGATACCGGATCACTTACCTTTACTTCCACCACACCTGAGGACTACAGCATGGCAGCTTACCTGCTTGAAAGAGGAGCAAACCTCAATGTTGTTTCTGACATGATTACAAAGGATCTTACCGCTGAACAAGTTTCACTCCTGAATGAGTTAATACAGAATGCCACGGTCCATATCATTAATGGAGTTGAAGTGGTTATTGCCAAGGTGTCAAGAAGTAATTACGTTGGAGATTTTTCACTCCTGGTCCACAAACTGAAAGATATCGAGAACATAAACCTTCTTTTTGCCTTAGCTGATATGGAGGATCGCATATATCTCGTTGCGAGGAGCAGGACGAAGGAGGTGAACGTGGGAGAGGTTGCTGCTGAATTTGGTGGCGGTGGTCATCAAACTGCTGCCTCTGCGAACATTAAAGGGCTGACATTAATCCAGGCTGAGAATAAATTAAAGGAACTACTTAAGAAATATATTAAACCTATTAATATTGCGAAAGATGTCATGTCATCCCCTGCAAAGTCCATCGATGCTTCTGATAGCTTAAAGATGGCTGGTGAATTGATGACACGGTACAATATTAATGCTCTGCCTGTTCTTGAGATTGGCAGGCTGGTCGGCATCATAACACGGCAGATCATCGAAAAGGCATCTTTTCATGGACTAAAGGACGTACCGGTAAAAGAGTACATGATCAGCGAATTTGCCACCGTTAAACCTCAAACTTCCTGGGTAGATGTCCAGAGGCTTATTGTAGAAAACAATCAAAGATTCCTGCCGGTAATTGAGGGTGAGAAAGTAGCTGGTGTTATTACACGGACTGATCTTTTAAGGGTCCTCCATACGGATTTACGAGAAGAGCCTCGATACCTTCCGGATACTCAATTTGACTCCTCGCACAGAAAAGGAACGGTCACTAAGATCATGGAAGAACTCCTGCCGGAATCATTGATTATGATATTGAAGAATGCAGGAGAAATGGCTGAGGGGATGAAAGTAAATGCTTATGCTGTCGGGGGATTCGTGAGAGACCTGTTGCTCAGGAACGATAATTTTGATATCGACCTCGTCATTGAGGGTGAAGGTATAAAGTTTGCTAAGAGATTTTCATCACACTATGGAGGTACTGTAACGTATCACAAGAAATTCGGCACTGCAGTGATAAACCTGCCTAATAAGATTAAAATTGATGTTGCCTCTGCACGTCTGGAATATTATGAACGACCTGCTGCCTTGCCCCAGGTAGAAATGAGTTCCATTAAGCTTGATCTGTACAGGAGGGATTTTACTATCAACACCCTGGCTGTAAAGCTTAATCCCCGCTCTTTTGGAGAAATGATCGATTTCTTCGGTGCAAAGAAAGATATAAAAGAGAAGACAATACGGGTGCTCCATAACTTGAGTTTTGTGGAAGACCCAACCCGTGTACTTCGCGCACTCCGTTTTGAACAGAGATTTGGGTTTCAATTAAGCAAACTAACAGCCAATTTAATACAAAATGCTGTAAAGATGAATTTCTTTGATAATCTTTCCAGAAGAAGGCTGTCCAATGAACTGATCCTGGTATTGCAGGAAGAAAATGTACCCCCCCTGATCAAGAGAATGGACGACTTTGACCTTTTGAAGCTTATCCATCCAAAGCTTGTATTTACCGAGCACATGAAGGAACTCCTTGAAAGAATTCATAATGTTATTTCCTGGTTCAAGCTCCTGTTCCTTGATAAACAGTATGACCAGTGGATAGTCTATTTTGCCGGGATAATGGACGGTCTGAAAAAAGAAGAAATCAAAACGGTTGCAGAAAAACTCTCCCTAAACAGGGAGGAAGCGCTAAAAATATATACAGTAAAAGAAAAGGTGCCTGGTATACTTTTCAATTTATTCTCCCCGGCAATAAAAAACAGTACCGCATATCATCTTTTAACCTCCTTATCTATTGAAGCTCAGCTCTACCTCATGGCTAAAACCACATCTGAACATGTCAGGAAAGCTGTCTCTCACTATTTTACGCACTCAACACAGGTAAAGGTCGAGCTAAGCGGTGATGACCTTATTTCAATTGGATTAACTCCGGGGGAAATCTTTAAAAAAATATTCCATGAAGTATTAAATGCCAAACTCGATGGCGTATTAAAGAATAGAGAGGACGAATTAAGGTTTATAAAAGAGCATTTTCCCCAATCAAAGATACATTGACACTTTCCTGTATATTTGTTATAAGCAGATACCATTTTATATCATAATATTCATAAGTTATGGGCTATAACATAGAAGGAATCATATTAGGGGCTGTACCATTCCTATTGGCAATTACCTTTCATGAGTACGCACATGGCTGGGTAGCTGATAGGTTGGGTGATTCAACAGCTCGTTTAAGTGGACGACTTACCTTTAACCCGCTCAAACATCTTGATTTTTTTGGGACCATCGTTTTTGTTCTCACTTCTTTGACTGGACAGTTCGTGATAGGGTGGGCTAAACCGGTACCTGTTAACCCTTTTAACCTAAGAGATCCTAAGAAGGGGATGATGTGGGTCGCATTGGCAGGGTTTAGTGCCAATCTTATGCTGGCTGCGCTATCAGGTGTTCTTTATAGAATGATTTCACCTATGCGTATGTCTCCTTTGGCTTCGATGCCCATTGAAGTTCTTCGTCCGATCAGCGGTATGATAGAATACTGTATCATTATTAATCTCATGCTTGCAGTCTTCAACATTATCCCCATACCTCCACTAGACGGGAGTAAAGTGCTGGCGGGTTTATTACCCCCTCACTTATACCAAAAGTATTTACTGTTGGAACAATACGGTTTTCTTGTTCTTTTAATCCTCATTGTGACAGGAGCAGTCAATGTTGTTATTTATCCGCTTATCAACTTCTTTCTAAGAATTTTTCAATTGATTGGAATATTATGAATAAAGAACGCGTTCTAAGCGGTATGAGGCCTACCGGGAAAATGCACCTGGGTCATCTTCACGGGGCCCTGGAAAACTGGAGGGATTTTCAGGATACCTATGAATGCTACTTTTTTATTGCTGACTGGCATGCCCTCACCAGCGAATATGCAAACCCTCAAATAATCAAAGAGAGCATTTATGATATGGTCATTGACTGGCTGAGTGTGGGAATTGATCCTGGGAAGAGCACAATCTTTATTCAGTCAAAGATTCTTGAACATGCTGAATTGCACCTTATTCTTTCCATGATTACACCGCTCTCGTGGTTAGAAAGGAACCCCACATATAAAGAACAACTCCAGGAAATTACCAACAGAGATCTTTCTACCTATGGATTTCTTGGCTATCCTGTGCTCCAGGCAGCGGATATTATTATGTACAAGGCGAATAAAGTACCGGTCGGGATAGACCAGCTCCCTCACCTTGAATTGACGAGAGAAATTGTACGGAGGTTTAACTTTTTGTATGGTGAGGTATTTCCCGAGCCAGATGCCATTCTCACCCAGACACCCAAGCTGCTTGGTGTGGATGGAAGGAAAATGAGCAAGAGCTATCAGAATTCTATCTATCTTTCTGACAGCCCAAAAGAACTGAAAGAAAAAATAGGGCAGATGTTTACTGATCCGCAAAGGGTTAAAAGACACGACCCAGGCGACCCGTCAGTATGTAATATCTTTACCCTTCAAAAAATCTATAACATCCCGGGAGCGGTAGAAGAAATAGCAAAACTGTGTCGGCTTGCCGGAATAGGATGTGTAGAGTGTAAAACGATACTGACAGAACTCCTGATCAGGGACCTTACCCCTATTCAGGAGAAAAGGAATTATTATGTCTCACATGTTGATGAAGTGCAGGAAATCCTGAGAAGGGGCATTCGTAATGCCCAGAAAGTTGCACAGGCTACTATGGAAGAGGTAAGAAAGGCTGTGAGGATAGATTGAATAATGGTTTATCAGGTAAGGCTGGATATTTTTGAAGGCCCGCTGGAACTATTGCTCTATCTCGTACGAAAGAATGAGATTGAGATATCTGAAATTCCTATTGCTACTGTTTGTCATCAGTACCTTGAATACTTAGACCTGATGAATGCCCTGAACCTTGATTTTGCCGGAGAATTTCTGGTCCTGGCAGCAACATTGGCATACATTAAATCAAGAATGTTACTACCGGCAACTGAAGAAGAGGAAATGGAAGAAGAACTTCATTTCGATCTTGCACAGCACCTCCTGGAATACAAGAGGTACAAAGAAGCAGCTAATACGCTGACAAGGCAAACTATTTTAGAAAAAGATGAATTTATCAGAAGCTATGTCACTGAAGACCTCACTCCACCCGAAACTGATGAGTCGGATATTGAGGTTAATCTCTTCGAGCTGCTTGACGCTTTGAAGGGTGTCCTGAAGAGAGTAGAGGATAAAAAAGGCATCTTTGAGGTGACCAAGGAGAAGATTACTGTTACAGAAAAAGTTGTGGAGATTTTGGGAAAGCTTAAACAGCAAAAGAGCATATCTTTCGCCTCTCTTTTTGATGAGCTTACAACACGCGAGGAGGTCATCGCCACGTTTCTTGCACTTCTCGAACTACTCAGGCAAAGAATGGTAAGAGCCCTGCAAAGTACCCCTTTCGGGCCTATACGCATAGTTCGCCGCGTTGCTAAAGAAATACCACCAACGATATAATATTTCTGATTAAAAACAAGATGAACAGGAAATGACACATGAACAGAGAAGAAAGTAAGGCAGTTATTGAAGCATTGATATTTGCGTCAGAAGCTCCCTTGACCGTGGACAAGATAAAAGAGCTATTGAAATTACAAAAAAGTGAAATCAATGTTCTTCTCGACGAATTAGTCACGGAATACAATTCAGCTGTTCGGGGTTTTTATCTACGCAAGGTTGCCAACGGGTATCAGTTCAGGACCAAGACGGAATATGCCGTATGGATTCAAAGATTAAAAAAGGTAAAGGCACTACGATTGAGCCAGCCCATGATGGAGGTGCTGGCTATGATTGTATATAAACAGCCTATAACGAGGGTAGAGATAGAATATATTAGGGGTGTGGATTCTGAAGGGGTTATTAAATCACTGCTTGATAAAAAACTTATTACCATCCTTGGAAGGAAAGATGTTCCGGGAAGACCATTTCTTTTTGGTACAACAGCAAAATTTTTAGAGGTATTTGGATTGGAAAGTCTTAAGGATCTGCCCGCTCTGGACAATATAGATCAGTTAAAAGAGGGTGAATTATCGCTTTTTCCAGCAGATCAGGACAAGATTGAGTAAATAGATGAATGAGAGGATCCAGAAATACCTTTCCCATGCGGGGATTTCATCACGGAGGGAGGCAGAAAAACTCATTCAAGAGGGCAGGGTAGTTGTTAACGGAAAAAGGGTTGAAACCCTCGGAATGAAAATTGATCCCGAAAAAGACAAAGTAAAGGTTGATAATAAACTCGTTTCACTCACCAGAAAGATATACATACTCTTACATAAGCCAAAGCGATACATTACTTCACTTCATGATCCTCAGGGGAGACCTGTGGTAATGGATCTTCTCCCGGAACTGGGCACGAAAGTATTCCCGGTGGGGAGGCTGGATTATGATGCTGAAGGACTTATCCTTCTTACCAACGATGGAGATCTTGCTCAAAAACTCCAGCACCCGAAGTACCGGATTCCAAGAACATATCTGGTTAAAGTAAAGGGTATCCCCGACCTAAAAGATTTAATACCCCTCACAAAAGGCATTAAACTTGAAGACGGTTTTACTCTCCCGGCCGCAGTAAAAAAAATTAAAGACGGGAAAAACAATAGCTGGATTGAAATAACGGTCCGGGAAGGAAGAAACCGCCTCATCAAGAGGGTGTTTGCAAAAATCGGATTCCCTGTCCTGAAACTCATCAGGACAGAATTTGACGGCCTTAAACTGAGAGGTCTTCCTTCAGGACACTTTCGTTTCTTAGGCCATAGCGAAGTCACAAGACTAATAATGAAGACTTCCCTATATCCCACAGATAAGTCATAAGTCCAAAAAGGTAGAGCCCCAACCAGCTACTTCTGAGTCCCAAATCAAGATCTTAATAAATAGTAATACTAAATGGCGGCAAACCTGTGTTAATTGGCTTCGTCGTTATTTCTTCATCGTTCAGGGTGGAGATAATTCTTACTCCTGTTGCATTTGAGAAAGTTAAATTAGGCCTTTCACCGATTAAAAGTTTTTCAGTGTCCAATGCAATACCAGAGTAAATGAATCCATTCCCTATGAGAACATCTTTCAGTTTTACTGCCTGTTCCAGATCAAAGCTCACAATGGAGGTATTATATGAACTATCAGTCGCGATGATATATCCCTGACTTGACAAAGGCTTCATTACAAAGTCAGTAATATTCCCTCCGAGGTCTTTTTCAGAGAGAATGAAACCGGATATGCCGTGCGTAGTATATTCAATATAGCACGTAATAACCTCTGACCAGACAGTTTGCCCACCTACATAGGTATCGTATGTATCAATGACATCATGCCAAGAGAGACACCCATTGAGATCAACAGTCTCAATCCCCCCATCTGCAACGTCATAAAAACTTCCGACCTCACTTACGATTAACTTATTCATAGAATCCTGATAGTTAATGTCGTAAGGATTTTGTCCGGTGAGCATTATCAAACCTCGAATAGTATCATCTGACGTGTCAATTATCAGTATTTCACCGTTTGCTGCGGGTTGATAGTAATTTTTACTATCAAGCTTTTGTAGTGTTACATAAAGGATACCATTCACAATTACCATCCGGTCTGCTTCAGGAATCCCATCACTATCTGCAAATGAAGAAATATCTATTCGTTTCAGTTCCTCTCCCGTATTGGGATTAACAACAAGAAGATAGTTCTTCTCATAGAGGGTGATGTACGCTTTATCGCTGCTTGACAAGACAATGTCATGAGGATTGCTCCCATTGCCCGTTGAAAATTGAATGAGAGGGGTAGAAAAATTAGGCGGTGAAAAGACAGTTATGTTATCTTGGCCTTTTCTATTTACTACGTATATCTTGTCGTTGATAGTTTTTGCCACAGCATCAGAATTCAATGCTACATCATATATTTTTACGCTTTGATCTTCCAGATTGATGGTGGCGAAATGACCAGTCTCCCAATCGGTTGTAGTCACGAAAGCATACTGCGTAACGGCTTCATCTTTTTCTGTATTTACTGATTTGTGCTTTCGAAACCAGTCAGCAGAGGCTTCATAAGCTACACCATTTTGGCTGCTTATGAAAATTAATGTTAAAGAAATTAAGCACATAAATTTCATCCTGTAAGTTTTCATGATACTTTACCTCCTTTTTAAAATTTATAATCTACGGTCCCAAAAAAGGATCTCCCCGGAAGAGGATACCCTATATAATCTTCGATCCTCGCATCACTCAAATTTTTTACCTCGAAGGTTAATGCCATATTCTTTGTGGCGTAGAAAGAACAACCAATATTATGTATTTTACGTGCAGCAATCTTAGTAAAATTCGCTCTATCCAGATAATTATTGCTCAAGTAGTTAAACTCGTAAAATACTTTTCCTTGGTTGTTGAGAATTTCAAATCGATTAAAAAGTTCAAATTCGGGCCGGCCAGGAAGTTGGTTGCCTTTCCAATAACTAATGTCACTTTTATCTTTTGTGTTCTGAACAGTAAGATTACCCGAAATATTCATATGAGCAAAAAGCTCTGATGCCCAACTAATCTCATGTCCATTCATATCAGCCTTAGATATATTTGTAGCAACGGAAGTTCTCTGTGAGTTCGGTATAAAGAGAATAAGGTTATCAATTGTACTGTGATAATATGCATACTCAAAGAGAAAGTTTTTCATACACATGAGCTCTCTTTTCTGTAGTCTGAATCCAACATCCCAGTTTGTACCATCCTCAGCCTTTAGGCTTGGATTACCAATAAAAATTCCTCGGTCTCCAAAAAGTTCAGTAAAATTTGGTGCGCGAAAATATTTACCAACATTACTTTTGATAGAAAAAAATTCTGTAACCCTAATCTCCGCTCCCATCTTCCTGTTCCAATATCCTTTATTTCTGTTTTCCCCTGGTGTTACCCATTTGTATGTAAATGGAAGCTTTCCGTTGAATTCATTATTATAGTGATTAAATATGACAGAAGGGGAGAGGATAAGCCTATCATCCAGGAGATACAGTTGTTCCTCAAGTGCAAGATTTAGGGTTGCTCTTTTCTGCGTATCACCCTTTGGCTGTGGATTGAGCTTATTTTCAGAATCATATCTTTCCCATTTTAATCCAGTATAGATGTTAAAGATATTGTTAAGGTGTGGCCGTGAATAGCTATGAGATAAAAGTATATTTCCTCCGTAACTGATCGTTTTATCCCTGTTATCTTGGAAGCCGACCCCGATCTCTCCTTTTTTATCCTGGTATTTATCCCACTCGTAAGTGAAGTAGAATTGTGATTCAAAGTTGATAGAAGGGTGGAGGAATCCTATTTTTGAGATCTTAAGGTTGCTCAAGTTCCTCAATGTTTCTAAGCTTGCACTTTCCGACTGAAAATTGCTGATCCCTGGTACACCCTGGTCATTGGAAAAGAAGTCGCTTGAAAGACTAAAGCGCCACTTATTCATTTCATACCCAAGTTTCAAGAGGATGTCCTGGGAAAGGAATTCATTATTCTTCCTTCTCGTCTCCTGGTCATCATCAGAATTCAATGGTGTGCCGTTATCATCTAAAAACTTAAAATTTCCCTCACTCCTATTTAAATTATAGAAGAGGAGGTAATCAAAATTCTTTATCCTTTCTGAACGATACACATCAGCCTTGTATGTATCAAAGGATCCGTAAGAATAGCTAATTTCATTTTGAGGCTTTTCTTTTGCAGACCTCGTAATAATGTTAATAACCCCTCCTATACCGGCAGTGCCAAACCTGGCTGGAGAAGTTCCTCGGTATACCTCGATCTTTTCCACATTGTCTAACGGTATCTCTGATAAATTTACAACACCCTGTCTTGCCTGATTGACCAGAACACCATCTAAAAATATCGCTACCTGCTCAGATGAAGAACCCCGGATTGAAGCTGTGCTGAAGCTACCTAATCCCCCATACTCGCGCACATTAACACCAACTGATTGCGAAAGAAGTTCTGGTACGCTTGAAACCCTTGCTGTGTACTCTTTAGGGTTAATAACCGTAGCAAAGGCAGTAGGTTCTTTCACCTCTTGCTCTTCAGGGAGCTTTTCTTCAGTTACTACTACTTCATCTATTTGCATACTTTTAGGTGTGCTACCCTCTATCGCGAAACTTTCACCGTTCAACAAAAATGTACTTATGATTATAAAAACCACAGTTGCTAAAAATAAATATGAAGATAGATTACATTTCATAATTATTCCAAAAAAAAACCCCGATTGTTTATCGGGGTTGCACCCAGTTTCTTCACCCTTATTTTCCTGGTTAAAGGAATGAACTATTTCCAGGCAGGTCTTCTGACTTTCGGATCTTTCTACTCCCGATCCCTTCCCATCCGGTTAATACCGGACAGTGGTTCTTTACCGGTTTCGTCCCCGATTACAGCGGCGGGACCGTTCCCGTTTCTCACGGGATTCCCTTTTGAACTTTTGCTTTCAGTACCTGGACTAAATTTCTATTTCAGTTTCTTTTTATCAAACTTTATTTGGGCTGTCAAGTCAATTTATAAGTCAAGCTCTATAGTATATTTCCTGTTAGTTTAACTTTATAGACTGGATTCTTTTCATAGTTAGTATCTATGGCCATTTCTTCCTCAAGCTTCCCCTTCTTTATGTTCTGTCTATCCAGGGTAATTGTTATTTTATATCTCTTTCCCTCCAGAAGGGTTTCAGTCTGGGACTTAAATATTTCAGAAGTAAATTTTATCCCCTTAATAGAGAGCCCTTCACCTTTTATCTTTTCAAGAATTACAATTCTTCTGAATAGATTCTCTGAAAGATCAGTTTTTGTTGTATCAATATTACTAAAGTTTATCACAGTAGGTGTCACCCTCACCTCGCTTTTCACCATCCCTCGTATTTCAATGGTAACGAGCTTTCTTTTTTCTATGTTTGTGTAAACAGTAAGGGTGCCAAGAATATTCTCATTGATATTCGCAGGCTTGGTTATCTCAAGCTCATAGACAGCATTCTCTTTTACTGTTTTAAGGTTTGTCTTTACCTTTTCACCAAGGTTTGAATCTATTTTTTCAATCTGAAAGGGCACATTTTCCCGTGCCTTCAGAGTAAGGACCCTTTTTAGCTCTTCTCCTTCAAACCCATCGAGGACAACACGTTCACCTGGCTCAATAATAAGCCATTTTTTAACAACACCTTTTAATTCAATTTTTATTGTAGGATTTGACAGGTCATTGGAGTGAATAGTTGCATTCTTGTTAAAATCATTTTTTACCTTATTGCTGTCTATGTTAAGGGTTACTTTCCCCTCCTTCCCGGGAGGTATCAGCTGAGTAAACTCAGCCACAGTGCACCCTCAGGTTGGTTGGACTTTTTCTATCTTTAAATCTTCAGTTCCTGTATTCTTAATTATATATGTGTGCGTTATGGGAGTACCTTCATCTATTTCGCCAAGGTTGAAGGTCAGAGTGTCAACTGATATCCTTGGCCCCTTGTTTTTTTCTTCCTGGGCAGGGGAGGTGCCCAAAAGGAAAAATAGGATTGTAACCGTGATGGCAAAACTTTTTAATAGTCGTAAATGAATAGATTGCTTCATCCTGTAAATTCCTCCTGTTTTCATTTCGGCAAATTGTAATCTAAAGCAATTCTAAAAACAATAAATATTGTTATCATCAATGCATTATATTGTTTTAAGAGAAAATGTTGGAAGAGAAGGGGAGGGGGTAATAATTTATTTTTATTCATAAAATATAATGCCCCACTTATGTATACATATTATAGTTTACATAATATATCTTATCAGACATAATATTTATTGACGGATTTTTAATGTAGATATCTTATCCTTTGCTATTTCTACATTTTGAGACTGAGGATAGTCCTTTAAAATCTTCTGATACATTTGAACTGCCTTATCGTTTTGATTTAATTCTTCATATACACGGGCAATATTTATCAATACTGAATCATCAGGATTATTACTACCGTCTTCTTCTGAAACCTTTTTGAAATAATCTAATGCCTGTTCATATTTACCACCCTGTTCTGATGCATATCCCAATCCCTCATAGGCAAATTTTCTTAACGCCAGGTCTTTCTTTGAAGAATTGTCAAGAAAAAGCCTGTAATACTTCACAGAATTAATAAAATCTTTCATCCAGAAATAGCAGTTTCCTAGATAAAAGAGGGATTTTCTGCCAAAAGCGGTTCTTGGATATTTGCTCACAAGGTCATTAAACTTTGTTAAAGACATCTGGTAGTCACCGGGGTTTCCTTTATCAACTGAGAGAGAATAATATTTAAATGCCTCATTAAACATCACACGAGCCTTCTTTTCCTGGCTGGAGCTGTATAAATTCCATAAATAAAAGGAAAGGGAGATCAATAAGAGAATACTGAGAATAGCAAGGCTTTCCTTCAGATTGTTTGAGAAGAAATTTATAACTTTCTTGCCAATCGGAACAATTTCTTCAACTTCTTTTTTAAAAAAACTTTTTTTCTGAACCCTTTTTTTTGCCCCCATTCATTATCCCCCTATGATTAAAATCAATTACCTGTTATCTGCAACCTTCTTATTTACAAAAAAATAATTCTTTATTTTTCCGTATAAAACGTCCCCAATACCATTGACATTTTTTATCTCATCTAAAGATTTAAAAAAGCCTGTGCTTTCCCGATACTGAACAATATTTTGTGAGATTTTTTCACCTATACCAGGAATAGCATTTAGCTGGTTTTCAGTCACACGATTGAGATCAAATGGGATAAAGAAGAGAATAAACTTCTCGGGCTCTAATAAACCAATTTTGATAACACTATTCACTGTCATCTTGCTCCCTTGACGTAC
>Ga0315279_10006776_pt1 | contig 14372 bp, 12 predicted proteins | sample YL17G06_20_MG_FD_203694 | JGI IMG/M metagenome (GOLD analysis project Ga0315279, IMG submission 203694) | Sediment microbial communities from Yellowstone Lake, YNP, Wyoming, USA - YL17G06_20 | ecosystem: Environmental > Aquatic > Freshwater > Lake > Sediment | place: USA: Wyoming | collected... | reverse complement strand
CGGCGACTGGAGTTCACTCGAAGAGATACTGGATGCCGATCAGTCCGCCACGATGCTTTTCTTAGGCTATGCCGGCTGGGCGCCCGGACAACTGGAAGCGGAGATCATTCAAGACGCCTGGGAAGTGTTCCAGGTGGATGTAAGCAGATTGCTGATGACAAAAGAGAAAAAGCTCTACGGCGCGGTATCGGAGATACGCGAATTTTTAAAGAGCATCAGCTTAAATTGAATTTTCGCGAGCCCGCAGCCGATGCCGATACCTACACCATAACATGCCAGATCGCTCCACAAAAATCCGTATCCCAGAATCCATCCGCCAATCCGGGTCGACCGCAGCGCATTGATCCACGGCGCCTGATAAAGCTGGCTTATCTCGATACCAAGCGCCCAGATAGCAGTGATGAACGCAACGTTCCACAGCGGCAGTTTTCGGAACATGACCGAAATGGCAAAATAGAAGGCAGCTGCCCAGAACGTGTCCCCGCCATAGGCCCGGAGAAAGCCGGGCATCAGCGGCGAATATCGGGTTAAAAAGGCAAAGCCGGCGCAGAAAACCATTAATACAGCACGTGAGGTGATTTCTGTATTAGCTTTATTTTTCATAGTGTTATGCATATTAGCATCGGGATCAGAAACAATTGCCTGCGCCGCATTCTTCGACCGCCTTCAGCCGGTTTTGAATACGCTTTCAGCCCTGAAGAAGGCGGTTTTTAATTACTCTGTCAATTATTTTGTAGCATTGATATTTGAAATAATACTATATTACGCCTCTGAATTCCATTCTTGTTGAGGAGGAACTAATGGCCAAAGCCACCAAAAAGGTCAAGCGCACAAACGCGAAAAGAAGAGCGCATGCGTCTCAACCGGTTCTCCGACCGAAGCCGGCATCGGCGCGAAAACGGCGACCCGTGTCCGCTCCGGAGGCAGGCAGGGAACCCTTCGGCGGCCGCGCGGCCCACGAGCACAAAGGCCCTCTCTGGAAATTTACCGACAGGAATGACGGGTCGTTCACCGTTCCCGATCCCGATTATATCACCGGCCTTTATTTCCCCTTGTTCAATCTCGCAGGCATGAAGTCGTCAGTGACGCCCCAGTTCAAAGGCGACGCCTGCACGCGATTCCATGAATTTCTGACGATTCCGCAAGTCACTGAAGATTTTCATCTCAGCAGAAGCGGCCGCAACTTCTGGATCAAGGTTGACGGTGAAGGGCCCTGGTCGGCTACGGGCAATAGCGCCTTTTCCACCGCTTCCCGGTGGGCTAACAGCGAAAAAGCGCGCGTGGAAGCGGGCCTTGGATGGTTTAAAAACATACGGACCGCAAAAAAGCTCGATCTCGAAGCAACGGTCACCGCCTATGTGCCGGCATCGGACGACATGGTTGAAATCATGCTGGTCGAAATCAAAAATACCGGCAAAAAATCGGTAACCTTCACCCCCACGTCCGCTTTCCCGATCTTCGGACGCACGGCGGAGAATGTCCGCGACCATCGCCAGGTGACCTCGATGTTCGCCGAATGCGCGCTGCATAAGCACGGCGTAATTGTCAAGCCGCGCATCCATCATGATGAACGCGGGCATACGCCCAACAATACAAACTATGCGGTATTCGCCTGCGCCGACAATGGCGCTGCTCCCAAAGAAATCTGGAGCAACATGAAAGAATTTATTGGCGAAGGCGGCAGTCTGGATAATCCGGAAACGGTCTGGAAAAACCTGCCATCCCCCGAAAAAAGCATCAAAGACGGCGTGGAAATGATTTCCGCCTGCCGGTTTAACGCCACAACTCTCAAACGCCATGAAAGCCGCGCCTTCATCATCATCGGCGCGATTGCCGAAGACCGGAAAAAATTCGATACCCTGCTGGACAAATTCGGGACATTCGTCAAAGCCCGGAAGCACCTTGACGAAACCGCCGCCTTCTGGAAACAGATGTCCGATGAGCTCGCGTTTTCCACGGAAAACAGGGATTTCGATAATCTGATGCGCTGGGTCGCCTTCCAGCCATTCTGCCGCAAGATCTACGGCAACTCCTATCTGCCCGACCACGACTACGGCCGCGGCGGCCGCGGCTGGCGCGATCTCTGGTCGGACCTTGCCGCTCTGTTCCTGGTCGACCCGGGCGACACGAAAAACGAGATCATCAACAGTCTTCTCGGCATTCGAATCGACGGGACCAACGCCACCATCATCGGCACGAAAAGCGGCGAATTCGTCGCGGACCGGAACAACATCGTGCGCATCTGGTGCGATCACGGCGCCTGGCCGTTTTTCATCCTGAAATTTTATATCGACCAGACCGGCGACCTGGAGATGCTCTTCAAGGAAATCACCTATTGGAAAGACCGTCTGATCCACCGGGGCCGGCAGCGTGACGCCGATTGGGACGAATCGCAGGGCAATCAGCTCAAGGACGTGACCGGCGGCGTTTACAAAGGATCGATCCTCGAGCATGTGCTGCTGCAACAGCTCTCGGCCTTTTTCCATGTGGGCCGGCATAACAACCTGCTGCTGGAAGGCGGCGACTGGAACGACACCTACGACATGGGCCGTGACAAAGGCGAATCGGTCTGTTTTTATAACTGGTATGGCTACAATCTGAAAACGATCGCCGAGTTGCTGGAAACGCTGGATAAAAAAGGCCACCATGAAATCCCGCTGATTTCCGAAATGGCGGTGCTGCTCGATCGTCTCCCGGGCCAGACCCATGTCAATTATGAGTCACCTGAAGCAAAGCAGGCGCGGCTTGCGGAATATTTCGATAAAGTCCGGCATGCCGTATCCGGCACTAAAACCAGCATCAAGACCCTGGCGCTCGCCGCGGACCTGCGGCAGAAGGCAGAGCATATTTATACCCATATCCGCAAAAGTGAATACCTTGCCACGAGGGATGGAGAAAAATATTTCAACGGGCATTACGATAATGACGCCGTCCGCGTGGACGGCGACCATCCGCTGGGCGTGCGCATGGACCTTACCTCCCAGGTCCTCCCCACCCTTTTCGGCATTGCCTCGGACCAGCAGGTCGCCGAAACCTATCGCGCCGTTCAGAAATACCTGCGCAATAAGCCCACCGGCGGGCTCCGCCTCTGCACGGACTTTCATGAAATCAAGCTGAATTTCGGCCGGGTGACCGGCTTTTCCTATGGCTGGCGGGAAAACGGCTCCATCTGGAGCCAGATGAACGCGATGTACCTATATGCTCTTTACACGCGCAATTTCGTGCGCGAAGGGTATGCCGTGTTCAGGGAGCTGTACGACCTTTGCATGAATTCGGCGCAGGCGCGCGTTTTCCCGAACCTGCCGTCGTCTTTCCACCTCAGCGGCAAAGGCGTTTCATGCTATCTTACCGGCTCGGCGACATGGCTGGTGCTGGCCATGGCAAGCCAGGTGTTCGGCGTGCGCGGCATTTTAGGCGACCTGTGCATCAATCCCAAACTGGTCAAAGAGCAATTCGGCAAATCCGGAACAGTACGGATGAACTTCAACATGCATGGCAAGCGGTTCCGGATCACCTATCAGAACGCCGGGCTGCTGGATTGGGACAAATACCGGATCACGAGGGTCTCCATCAACGGCGTCGCGGTGCCGCGCAAGCTCTCCGATATACCGCATATGATGATCGTAAACAAAGACGATCTGCTGAAGATGAGCGCAAAACCGCTGAATGAAATTGAAGTCGTGCTGGCGTGATCGCGGCTGTCCCTTGCGGAATGCGGGAGGACCGTTCCTATGCCTCAGGCAACCGTCGGCGCATTGATCACCCGGATGCGAAACCATCGCCGCGAAGTCAAAGAGGAAACCGGCCCCACTCATCCATCAGAGCTTGAGCAGCGCTATTTTCATCACTTCAATAATCTTCTCGGACCATGGGACCGACAATTCGCGCATTTTTTCGAATGTGCGATTGCTATCGTAGGCGACACGCCGGGTCCGCGCATCCAACGCGCCGCCGGCGATGTCGATGACCGCATACGATGCGCGCGGGTCGCCATCGAGGGGATCCCCCACGCTGCCGGGATTTACAAATAGTGTATTGCGTACCTTTTGCACGCACGGGACATGCGTATGCCCGAAGATGCAGCAGTCATACCGCTCGCACCGGGAGAGGAATGCGGCGTTGTCGAAAAGCTTCGTGACGGTCTCTTCATCGCTTTGCGGCGTGCCATGGGCCAGGCAGAGGCGTTTGCCGCCCAGGTCTATTTCAACTGACATGGGCCAGGCATGGAGGAACGAAAGGTTTCCCTTCGAAAGCCGTTCCCGGGTCCAGCGCAGGTTATCAAGCAGGCCGTCCGGAATGCTGGCGAATATGTCCGTATGGAATGTCGTGCTTTTTTCAAACAGGCGCTTATCCACATAGCGGTCATTATTGCCCATCACGAACGAAACAGCCAGCCGGCGCTTGAGCAGATTAATGCATTCTTCGGGTTGCGGGCCGAGGGACAAAACATCGCCCGCGACGAAAATCACATCGCAGGCCGGCGCAGTGTGATCCATGTCGTCCAGGACCGCCTCCAGCGCCTGCAGATTTCCATGGATGTCCGCAAAGACCGCTATCCGGCAGGATTGATCGGAATGCATGATTGGTAATTCCCGTTGCCCCGGCGGTTGCGCAGGACCGTATTTCTGATTTAAAATAATAAAGGCCGGCGGAACATATCGCTCCGCCGGCCTTCTCTCGAAAAACGGGCCGAACAGCCCTTATCGTCTGCTGAATCTATACAGTTTGTAAATAACCGTTCCCTGCTTTTTAAGCGCCACGTACCGGTCGCCGGCGGCATTCGCGGGCCAGGCCGCGTAGTTTTCGTTGTCATTCGCGTATTCGCAGCCGGGAAGTGCGGGCACGAACCGTGAAATCACCGTACCGTCGAAGGCAAATTCGCAGCGTTCGTAATAGATCGCATTATTTCGTATTGTCAATAAACCGCTTGGTTTGACCGGGGTGGTATTGAGCGACAAACGAATTGATTTTGTAAGAAGACCCATGGTCGCGTCGAAGACCTCGATGGAGTCGCGCGGCATGCCGGTAAGCGCTTGCTTGAATGAGACGAACAGCCAGCCGGAATAGGCGGTCATGCGCACCGGCCACAGGGAAGTATTATCATAAGTCCATTTCTGAAGGAGCTGGCCGTCTTCGCTGAATTTATAGATACGCGTCGTGTCGTTGCGGGGCGTTGTGGCTGCGTTGTAATTGTTCCGGTCCGCAAGCACATAAACCTGTCCCTGGTCCGCGGCAATGTCGGCGATGCTCCAGTTAAGGCTTTCGGCGTGAACATCCAGCAGCGTATCGGCCGTATCGGCCGCTTGGCCTGCGCCGGTCCAGCGCCGCGCCACGCCGGCGGCGTCGATGGCGAAAATATACCCTTTGTCATTGACTTTGAACCGCTTGGTCGCGAACGGGCCGATCGTGATGGTATCGACGAACCCGAGCATCGGGCTGTATTTGAGGATGCGGAAAGAATTGTCTTTTTTAACCGATATGTAAACATATCCCGCATTGTCGGTTTCCAGATCGGAGATGCCGAAGACGATGGTCGCCTGATCGCAGAGCAACACGCTGTCCACCGGCTTATACGCGGCCCTTATGCGGATGGCCGGCGACGGTTTGGAATACGGACCTTCGATGCCGTCCTTGTCGTACGCGCTTACGCGGTATTGCAGGCTTTGTCCAAGATCGCTTATGGATTGGATCAGCGTGTCATCCGAATACAGCGTGTCCGGGACCACCACCTTTTTGTCCCAGAGCGGATAGCCGTCACCGGTAATGGACCGGTTCAGCATGTACTTGCTCGCGATTGCGGTATCGATTTTATTCCACCAGACGCGGGCGATGAGTTTCAGGCTGTCATACACTACGGACAGGCCGGATACCGCCGGGGCGCCTGTGTATTTCAAACGCAGCGTGTCCGTCAATGTGTCGATCTTCCCGGACCGGATGGTGAACACGGTGTCCATGGGAATGTATATGTCGATAATTGATAAAATGCGTATCCTGTAGACGCCGGCGGCCATATGGGACAGCGTAAAATTGCCGATGGAATCGGCCGGATAGGTAAAGGTATTGCTGCCATACACCAGGATTAGCGCGGTGGCGCTGCTGTGCTGCGGCAGCAACCGGACCACGCCGCTGATGGAACCCGCCGGCAGGAGAGTATCGGTGAAGTGTTCATCGGTGTCGGAAAGACGTCCCTTGGTGATCTGGATCGATTCGGCATAGCAGAGGTTTTCGTCTTTGAAACCGTAAATGTTATAATAGCCGGCGGCCAGATCGGAGGAAATGTTGAATTCTCCATCGCGATTGGTAAAGGTAGTGAAGACGGACTGGCCCGTTGCCGCCGCCTTGGGTGGCCCGGAGGAAGGAAGATTATCGCATTCGAAAAGCTGCACCACGGCGCTGTCGGCCGGCCGCCCGTCGGCGCCGATGATCTTTCCAAATGCATAGCCGTTGGGCGTTTCCGTGCCGCCGGCGACGTCGAAGGTGCAACACAGCCTGCCCAGGGCAAGCGAAAGCGCGCAAAGGCCGATGATCGCATTACGATGGTTCATGATGGTTCTCCCGGGGAACATACGCCTAAAATACAATGCCTATGGACGATCATCCGACGAAAACATCAGAAATCCTTTGACGAAACCGGAAAAATCTGGAAATTCGCTTGATATACCCGATTGGGCGTTTTAACTTCGCCGGCAAGCTCCATGATCCGGCGTCTGCTGGCGGCCACCTCATCGCGCGCTTTTTTCATGGCCGCATCATCCAGGGCGACCGTGCAGGACGACATATCGCGCTCGGTTTTATGGAACGAATCCACGGCCTGCGCCGCGATCTGGGCCATGGTACGATGATACGCGGGTATGGCCACCGAAGCAAGGTCCGGATCGGCGGTGATAAGAGCGGCCGATTGAATATATCGTCCTTTCTCTTCCTTTAACAATCCGAGGGAAAGCAGAAGATCGACCGCCTTCTTGGCCTGGGATGCGGTGATCGGCGGCCGCACGCGCCGGGCCAGCCGCTCGAAATCCCCGTCGAAACCGGGCTTGGCCACCAGTTCGCGGATGACAAGATTATACCAGTTCGCGTGATATTCGTATTGCTGTTCGGTCAGGTGTTCGATGGGAGCATGGCGCCGCATATCGAGCATGCGCGCAAAATACCGGTCTTTATCTTCGGTGGATTTAGATTGAAGAAAATTGACCATGGTTTCGAAGTATTCGACTTCGCGGGCATCCAGCTTGAGCACTGTTGCAAGCCGGTTGGCAAGGGATGGATTAAGATTGCGCTTGCCCTGCATGACCAGCAGAATGAAATTGGGCGTGGAGAGCCCCAGCTTGCCGGCAAGATAGCGATGCGAAAAAAAGGGGCACTTGCCTTTCAGGTCCGCGAATTTGTCTTTGAGAAATTCGCGGTAATTGATGTATTCAAAAACGTTCTTCATATATGATGGTCCTCTTGATTACAATATATCGAATTTATTGTTGTTTCGCAACATATTTCATAATAATCCGTATTCAGTTTGAATACGCATATATACGAATATACGCCGCGTGCTCTATGTAGTGTGCGCTAAGGGGGGCTTATGCATTCAGCATTTCATTGCATTTCTGAATACAGTGATACGATCAAGCAGAATAGCGAGTATTATGATTCAGCATTTCGCGGTGGAGGCGGTCGATCTGGTCCTGCCTGAGAATGCCCTGATCAATAAAATATTTCCCTATCGGACAGTTATATTGAAGCTGCTTTTTAAGGATATCCCGGATCTGCGCCTGATTCAGAATACCTAACCGCCGCGCCACCACGCCGAAGGATTCGCCCTCTTTCAGGTGCACAAGTATGCGGGCGAAATCATACGCATTGATCATGCCTTTCTTCATGGCTAATTGGCCCATGAGCGGCCGGCTGCTCTTCTGCCAGGCAAGCGACTCATCGCGCATGCCGCGCGTTATTGCCCCGCGATAATACAGATAGCTGGCGAATCGAAGGCGCCGTGAAGGAGGGCTTCCCTTGTAATATAGCGTCCGCGGCTGCCGGCCATCATCTTTCCTGATTTTTTCGCTTTCGCTATATGCCCGGATAAAGGCCGCCAGCACATCATAAACCCGGGCCAGCTTCTTGAGATTGCCGATGGTAAAATCCCGGTTGGAGCGGTCCGGCTTGAATTTGGCGGCCACGTACATTTCCATGAGCCCGGCATATGCCGCTTCCGCGTCTTCGATACGCAGATACGGCATAATGCCTTTGGCCAGATTGAATTTCGCGGAAAACAGGATCTGACAGGCGGTGATCGCTTCGGTAAGCTTTTTTTCCCGTTGAGCTGCCATAGGTGTGGAAGCGTCGCAGGCGGATAGATGCTTTACAATCCAGCGCCTGGCATGGGGGGCGGCGGCGTTTTGGCTGTTGCTGCTTTGGAGCTTGCTTTCTTTTCAGTTTTTCCGGCGTTTGCGGATGCGGCCTTCGGCGCGGCAGCGGGCGCATTTCGCAAGGCAGCCGGCGCGGGCTTCGCGGCAATGGTGGTCTCCGCCGGCGGCGTTGGCGGAGGCGCGGCAGCGCTGCTGCTGTCCGCTTTCCGCGCAGCGGCGGCGGGGTCATTTTTCACGGCCGGCGCCGCCGAACGATTCCGGAAATCCTGCGTTATAGTGGCGCCGGTTTCTTTCTCCAGTTTCAGCAACACTTCCTGCGCCGTCAGCGCGACCGCTTCATCCGGATCATTGGCCAGTTGCTGCATGAGATACATGGCCTGCGTCTCGCGCATTTTGCCCAGCGCGATAAGCGTTTCGATGCGGATCTGCGGATCGGCCTCCGAACCCAGCGCATTAAGCAGGACGTCAGCCGCGGCCTTATTGCCGATTTCGCCCAGAAGAGATGCCGCGTTCGCCCTGATATACCGGTCTTCCGTTCTATCGTTCAGGATCTCCTTGAGCGCCGGCACCGCGCGGCCCCGGAACGACACCACTTCACCGATCACCTGTTTCGCCTTTTCCGGTTCATACGGGTCGGCGGCATACAGGCTTTTCAGGGTAATTATTTTGTCAAGCAAAATGGCCTTCATGCGTTCCTTGCTGGTCGGCATGCTGTCGGTGATGTCGGACAGCGAATGGTCCATGCGGGTCATCCTGGTGCGGGTGTCCCGCGTTGCGTCTTTCAGGCTGTCCAGCTCCGTCCGCATCCGCGCGAGCAGTTCCTCCTGGCTTTTCATCCGGTCATCGACGCTGGCGAAACCGCCGCGGCCCCCGAAGCGCAGATCGCCCAGATACCGGACGCCGAACCAGACGCCTTGCTTGACATATAAATTTTTCTTCGACGGTGCGGTAAGGGAAAAACGGAACCGGCCGTCATCGAACAGCAGATGGTTGAGGGCCACCATGCCGGCGGCAATCTCAAGCTTTTTCTTAAAGACACGGGACGTTACGAAAAGCGATGGTACGTATTCTCCGTGGCGGCGGTGCACCTCTATGCTGCTGTACACGCCGGCGCCGAAATACCATTCGATGCCGAAAAACGGGTTGAGCCGCTCCAACCGGTTATCGGGGATGGTCAGCAGCCCCACATGGAAACGCGTCTTGATCGGCTCGATGGTTTTACCGAGCGCCACATAGAGCTCGTTCAGCATGCTGTTGGAATCGGCTTTGACTTTAAAGAAATATGATTCGCGGTTGGAAAGAATATTGCGCACGCCCACCGCAAGCGACGGCATCAATTGACTGGTTTCACCCAGGAGCCGCGCTTTAAACCCGAGAAGCCCTCCCCCGCCGGGCTGCCCGGCCGCGTAGCCCGCTTGGATATTGACCCATTCGATCAGACCGAGGGTGGCGACCGCGGCCGGCACGCTGACCGCGGCCTTGCGGGTCGTGTCATTAAAATAAAATCCTTCCGCGTCCACGACGATCTGCCCGCCTTCAATGAAATCGGCGTCAGGGATCATATGCACGGCGCTCCAGCGGGTTTTTCCCCATGCCGGGGCAAGCAGCAGGGCGATGGCAAAGCCCGCCGCACAGACGCGCGAGACGGAAGAGTTGCGCCGCACGATCATCAGATTAACCTTTGGCAATAGCTTTGAGCCCTTCGGCGTCCTTGATCATGGTCACCACGTCGTATATATTCATCATGTCCAGTAATTCCCGGAGTTCTTTGCCGCAGTTGAACAGATACAGACAGCCGTTTTTATCGTGCAGCCGCTTGCCGAAGTTGACCAGCAGTCCGATGCCGCTCGAATCGATGAACTGCACGCGCGAAAGATCGATCGCGACGAGGTAGGGCTGCTTTCCGATGTACAGATCGAATACCTTCCGGAGATTGACAATCTTGCGCACCCGAATGTCTTCGGAAGGTTTGATCACCGCGATTTTTCCCATACTCGATGTGGTGATGTCCATACCCGGTTCTCCATAGAGCGTGGTGGCTGCTGATCCGGCGCCGCGCTCAGATTCGGCCATGCCGGAATACCGCTTCAGATCCGCTCATCCTCTGGGCCGTCATCGAGCAGATCATCGTCCTTTTCGTCGCCGTCCGCCAAATCATACTGCTGCTGACCGTCGCCGCCGGCCTGCGCCTGCTCTTCGCCCGGGTCTTCATACGCGGCGCTTGCGACGTTTTTAAAGTCAACCGGTTCCGCCGGCTGCTGCGGCGATGCGCCCAACTTGAAACTGATGTCTTTAAGCAAATTGATTATCAAGTGGTTCTGGCGGATAATCCGTTCCGCGGCGCCCAGAACCTCTCGTTTAAAGCGATCGCTTCGGCGGCGAGGGTGCATCTGGTGTCCGCCCATCCCGGGATTGTAATTGTAATTCATGCTCGGGCTGTAATTCTGATTCTGGCCGTAATTCTGCCCGTAATTCTGCTTGTTGTCGCCATACATCGGTCGTCGCATGCCGTGTCCCTGATTGTACATTCCCGGTTTTTGCATATCATCGCCCTGCATGATGCGGTTCTCCTTTCATGCTTCATTGTATAATATCGATCATGTATTGGCAATACATTAGCTTCCAAACGGTTAGATCGGGCCGCATTGTCGTCTGCAACTGCATCGCACGCGCCGTCTGCGCATGCCTGCGAAAGGCCTTGACGGCAGCCGCATCAAATAATGCTTGAAGCTATTGTGTTTCATTAAAGCCGGCGATAATGCGCCCGATTATTTCCTCGGGGCTGGTGCTTGACAGATCCACCGTCCATCCGCGCTCCTGGTGCGCAAACCACGTCATCTGGCGTTTTGCATAGCGCCGCGTGTTCCGCTTTATCAGTTCCAGCGCTTCGTGGAAAGAAATGCGTCCTTCGCGCATGTCAAACAGTTCCCGGTATCCGACGCACTGCATTCCCGGCGTTGCGCGCCGATACCCGCGTCGCAGCAAACCATCGAATTCGTCCCGAAGGCCGTCGCGCGCCATCCGATCGACGCGTGCATTGATGCGCGCATACAGGATTTCACGCGGGAGTGCGCACAGAATTACCTCGAACCGCATATCGCCGGGGGGACGGGCGCAAACGCCGAATTCCGACAGCGGCCTGCCGGTCCTGTGAAATACTTCCAGGGCTCGAATATGCCGTTTGACATTATGGGGATGAATGTTCCGAGCGCTTGCAGGATCGACGGCTTTTAATTCTTCAAATATACTATGCGGTCCCGATTCGCGCGCTTTCTTTTCGTAGAGCGCGCGGAAGTCCGGGTCGGCGCCCACATCCGGCCCCAGGCCGCGACTGAGGGCGCGAAAATAAAAACCGGTGCCGCCGCAGATGAGCAGACGTTTCCCGAGTTCCGATCGCTCCCGGATGATCGCAAGCGCCATGGCGCGGAAGCGCTCCGCGGAGAAGGGCTGATCGGGATCGACGATATCGACCATCCAGTGAGGTATCCGTTTGCGTTCTTCGGCCGAAGGTTTTGCCGTGCCGATATCCATGCCGCGATATATCTGGCGCGAATCGCACGACAGGATCTCCGCGCCTGCCAGCTCCGCCGCTGCAAGGGCAATCGCCGACTTCCCCACCGCTGTCGGTCCAAGGATGACCGGCACGCGGATCGGGCCGTTTCGCGATTTTTCATTCCCTTGATTCATGCGGCTACAATGGGTATTTTTTCATCGTCTGAAACCAGAATGGACATAGTGAAAATACATGATACGGCGCATCCTGATAGCTATCGCCGCCGCCGCGGCGCTTGCCGCTTGTATCTGGGCGTCATGGAAACTGGTTCCGCCGTCGATACGGAGCCGGATAGTGCCGGCGTCGATGAAGAAACTGACGCAGGCGGCGGACATGCGCGGCCTGCCCGGCCATTCGATTGTACGTTCGCGCATTTTCGACCGTCTTGCGGAGATGGAGGCCGATCATGTTCAGGCCGCAGGCCGGGCCGATTCCGGCTTGGAAATCAAGGCGCAGGTCCCCCGCGGCGAGCCGCTGGAATGGATCATCTGGCGTCTGAGCGCCGTCACCGAAGGCACCACGTACCGCGTGGCCGATTGTATTGTTGACGAACAGGAACGCTCTTTCCGCATCGAATACGCCGCCGAAAACCCGCGCAAGCCCGCGATCGTCGTGACCGCAACGGCGCTGCAGCGTTTTTACAGCCGCACCGCGCGGCTTGCCGTTCTTATCGAACGGTTCGGCGGCGCCGCCGACCAGACCGCGGCCGCATGCCTTTCATTTCCCGAGCCATTGACATTTGCGGTAATTCCGTCCCAGAAACTGGCGTCGCTTATGGCCCAGATCGCGCGTGAATACAAAAAAGAAGTCCTCATCCAGCTCCCCATGGAATCCGCCGCCGGCCCCATCAAAGACTCGTCGGACCTACGAATCATGGTGCATTATCCCGAAGAACAGATCAGGAAAATCCTGGACAAAGCGATGCGGCTGGCGCCCGATTTCGCGGGGTTCTGCAACTATGCCGGGTCCCGCGTGCTTGATGATTCGCGCGTCACGCGCATTCTTTTTGATGAGATAAAAAAACGCAACGCCTGTTTTGTCGCGCTCAATCCGCCGCCGGGCAGCGTGGCCGCCGGCGTAGCGAAAAGCGCGGGCTGCGCTTTTAGCGCCGCTGATGGATATATCGGGCCTGAACTCTCGAGCGCGCAGATTGGAAAGGCGCTGGAACATTACGCCGCCATGGCCCAGGCAAATGGCGAGGCCATCGTCACCGGGCAGGCCAATGCCGGGTTTATTACCGCACTGGGCAATAAAGTATCTTTTCTTAAGCAGAATGGCGTCAAACTGGTCTTTGTTTCCGAAATTGTCAAAAATCCGCGTTTGAAGGAGTGATCCGATGGCAACGCTCGGTGTCAATATCGACCATATCGCAACGCTTCGTCAGGCGCGCGGCGGCAAAGACCCAGATCCTGTTCAGGCGGCCGTTCTTTCCGAACTGGCCGGCGCCCACGGCATTACCGCGCATCTGCGCGAAGACCGGCGCCATATGCAGGACAAAGATATTTACATGTTGAAACAAGTGGCCGCTACTCATTTCAACCTGGAGATGGCCGCCACCGATGAAATGGTCCAGATAGCCATTGATGTCCTGCCCTGGATGGCCACCCTGGTCCCCGAGCGTCGCGAAGAACGCACCACCGAAGGTGGACTGGCCGTTGCCGGCCGCGAAAAAGAACTCGGCAAGGCCATCGAATCGCTGCAAAATCACGCAATACTGGTCAGTCTGTTCATCGCTCCCGATATCCAGGAAATCAAAGCGGCAAAACGGTGCGGCGCCAATTATGTTGAGCTGCATACGGGTTTTTACGCGAATTCCGCGCGGCAGGCCCGGGCCGATGAGCTTGAAAAACTGACCATTGCCGCCGAATATGCGCATCGCACGGGGCTGCGCGTTAATGCCGGTCACGGGCTGAATTATCACAATGTGTCCGCTATCGCGGATATTCAGCATGTCGAAGAATTAAATATCGGGCACGCGATTATCGCACGCGCGGCGCTGACGGGATTGCAGGCGGCGGTCCGGGACATGCTCGCATTGATCTGATTTCGCATGATGGCGCATGCATCGCATGAAAATGCGAAATAGTTCTTGTTCCGCATCTTCCTTTTTTTATATTATGTTATACGGAAATCAGCACCTTCGCTTTTCCATTTTTCCCGGATCAGACCCCACACTATCCGGGATGGGAGATTTTATGATCAGAATACGCCTTCTTCCGCTGGCTGCCGCAACCGCGGCCGCAGCGGTACTTTCGTGCAACCTTTTTGCTCCTCCCACGGACAAGCGTGATGAATACGCCTCGCGGGCCGGCGCCTACGCGCTGATTGTTGAAGGAAAGCTTCAAATGCAGGACGGTAATTACGAACATGCAAAGGATCTTTTTAATAAGGCCATACGGGCCGATTCGAGCGTCTCGGAGGCCTACTTTTACAAAGGGAAATGTCTGCTGCGGATCGCCGGC
>Ga0315279_10006775_pt1 | contig 14378 bp, 14 predicted proteins | sample YL17G06_20_MG_FD_203694 | JGI IMG/M metagenome (GOLD analysis project Ga0315279, IMG submission 203694) | Sediment microbial communities from Yellowstone Lake, YNP, Wyoming, USA - YL17G06_20 | ecosystem: Environmental > Aquatic > Freshwater > Lake > Sediment | place: USA: Wyoming | collected... | reverse complement strand
CAATTCCGCGTTTTGCTCTTCCAACTGCTTTATATATGCGTCTTTGTCCATATAATCGTTATCGGACAAAGACAAAAGTTTACTAAAGTGTACTTCAATTACTCGAAAATGGGTGAACGCTTACCTTAATTCTATGAAGTTTTTTTCACTGCACGTCTATAAAATACAAGAACAGAAGGTATTTGTCAATTCTAATTGGTTGCAAGAAATCTAATGAGCGCTGATGCGCTAAATAGATATATCAATACCGCGAGACATTCACTTCGGTTATGGTGCCTGTAACAAGGAAGACTATCCGTTCACAGATGTTTGTTACGCGGTCGGCTATCCGCTCAAGATTATGCGCCGCCCAGATAAGATATGTCGCCCTTGTAATCGTGGCCGGGTTTTCAATCATACAGGTCAACAGCTCACGATATACCTGCTCATAAAGCAAATCAACTTCGTCGTCTTCGCTGCAAATTGTCCGGGCAGCCTGCTCATCCCGTTTCAAAAAGGCATCGAGACTTTTTTTCAACATAGCGACCGTTTTTTCCGCCATTTGTGGGATATCAATCAGAGGCTTGACCAGCGGCTCACGACCGTGCATAAGAACAATTTTGCCTATGCCCTCTGCGTAATCGCCCATCCGCTCAAGCTCGGTAACGATGCTTAAAACAGCTATAATTTCCCGCAGGTCGCTCGCTACCGGCTGCTGTGTGGCGATGAGGTTGATACATTTTTCCTCAATGTCCCATCGCTTTTTATTAATCAGCGCATCATCGCTAATGATGCGATTAGCAGCATCAGCATCGAGGGACTTGAGAGATTCTATAGAACGGCTGATGGCAGTAGTGACCATCCCGCCCATATCCATAACATCTTTTTCAAGGTCCTTGATATATTTGTGAAAACTTTCTCTGGTCATAATTGTCTCCAATCCTTCTCCGTAGCAGAAGCTACGAAGGACGCAAAAGTTAACCGAAACGGCCACTTATATAATTTTCAGTAAGATTTTCTTTGGGTTTAGTGAATACCTGCTCTGTTTGTCCAAACTCGATAAGCCGGCCAAGATACATAAATCCTGTGTAATCGGAGGCCCTGGCGGCCTGCTGCATATTGTGGGTTACAATTACAATGGTGTATTCCTGCTTTAATACTCGCAGCAAATCCTCGATTTTAAGCGTTGAGATGGGGTCGAGTACCGAGCAAGGCTCATCGAGCAAAATTATTTCAGGTTTTAACATTATCACTCTGGCGATGCAGAGCCGCTGCTGCTGCTCGAGGGTGAGGGTGCGGGCGTTTTTCTTGAGCTTATCTTTGAGGTCCTGCCAGAGCCCGACATGCTCAAGGCTCACCTTTATGGTTTGCATAATCTCGTCTTTTCCATTTATCATACGATGTATCCGCAGGCCGAATTTGAGATTATTGTAAATCGACAAGTCAAAGACGTTGGGTCTTTGGAAGACCATTCCTACTTTTTTACGCAAAGAAATCAGGTCGGTATCAAGTTCAAGGATATTGCTGCCGTCAATAATTATCTTACCCTCGGCCCTTGTCCGTTCAACAAGGTCGTTCATTCTATTGAAGCACCGCAGCAAGGTGGATTTGCCGCAGCCGGAAGGGCCTATGATGGCAGTAATGTTCTGGCCTGGAACCTTTATATTTACTTTTTCCAGCGCCAGGAAGTCGCCGTAATATAAGTTCAGGTTGACTGCTTCGATTTTAGGCGAATGTTCCATATTAGCCAAACCTGCCGGTTATATAATCGTCTGTGCGTTTGTCCTGCGGATGGGTGAAAAGCGCAGTCGTCTCTGCAATTTCAACCATCTCACCCATCAGGAAGAATGCACATCGCTCGCTTACGCGTGCCGCCTGTTTAGTATTATTGGTTACGAGTATCTGCGTATAATTTTTCTTTAATTTCTGCATAGCATCTTCGACTTTTGCCGTTGAAATAGGGTCAAGACCTGAGCAGGGTTCATCATAGAGAATCACATCAGGTCCAACTGCGAGGGTTCTTGCTATGCAGAGCCGCTGCTGCTGACCGCCTGAGAGACGTATGGCCGGCTCATTAAGGCGGTCTTTGACCTCATCCCACAGATAGGCCTTTTTCAAGGCCTCTTCAACAATTTTATTGAGGGTGTCTTTGTGTGTGATGCCGTGGACCTTGGGGCCGTATGCAACATTGTTAAAAATACTTACAGGCAGCACCTGCGGCAGAGCAAAGATAATACCGATTTTTTTGCGCAAGATGCTGTCGCTTATATTTTTGATGTTCTGGCTTGAGAATAAAATGTCGCCGGTTTGCCAGTATGAGGGATTAAAGAAATTTAGTCTGTTTAACGCCCGCAGAAAGGTGGTTTTGCCGCTGTTAGCCGGCCCAATAATTCCGAGAATCTCGTTTCGGTAGATTTCGAGACTGAGGTTTTTTAGGACCGCAAGCTCATCGAAGTAGCAATTTAATTCCACAGCTCTTATTATGGTCTGTTTTACCATAGTTTCTTTTTTCTAAAGTGCGCACGCAAAATTATGCTCACCAGGTTCATTAGAAATACCAGCGATATAAGGACAAAAGCGGTTGCAAAACTTAGCCTGGCCGGCATATTCGGCACCTGCGTTGAGATAACATAAAGATGATAGGGCAGCGCCATAACCTGGTCAAAGACGGTTCGCGGCAGACGAGGCAGATAAAATGCAGCAACGGTAAATAGAATAGGGGCTGTTTCACCCGCCGCCCTGCTTATGCTCAGAACAGTTCCGGTAAGGATGCCGGGTAGAGCGTAAGGCAATACGCAATTTCGCACGGTTTGCCATCTGGTTGCGCCCAAAGAATAACTAATCTCACGAAAGCTCCAGGGCACTGACTCGAGCGCCTCCTTGGTGGCGGTGATAATTACAGGCAAGCTCATTATCGCCAAAGTCAGCGACCCGGAGAGGATTGAAGTGCCTAACCTCAGAAACAGGACAAACAGTGTAAATCCAAAAAGGCCATATACAATGGATGGAATTCCTGAAAGATTCACGACAGAGAGCTTAATTAACCTGGTAAAGAAATTGTCCTTCGCGTATTCGACAAGATAAATGGCAGCCAATACGCCTATCGGCAGCGAGCACAGCATTGTGCCTATTATCAACAGAATTGTGCCGATAATGGCAGGAAAGATGCCGCCCTCCTTCATTCCATTGCGAGGCGATTGCATAATAAATTCCCAGCTTATCGCACTGCTGCCGTTTTTAACTATATAGACAATTGTCATCAAAATCGGCACAACAACAAACAGCGTGATAAGGCCGAGGACTGAGAAAGCAATTTTTTGTCTGACCTTTGGAGCGTTCATTTTCTTGCCCTCCGCAGAAAAGAATCAGCAGTGAAATTTATTATGAAAGTTATGATGAACAAGACCAAACCTACGGCGAAGAGAGCAAAATAGTGTTCCGAGCCGCTTACAGTTTCACCCATTTCGCCGGCGATTGTTGCTGTAAGAGTTCTCAAGGGTTCCAGGATAAACTTCGGCACGACGGGTGAGTTGCCGGTAACCATCATCACAACCATTGTCTCACCAATGACCCTGCCTATACCTAACATTACACCGGCAATGATGCCGGATGAAGCCGCAGGCAGGATAATTCGCCAGAGGGTTTGCCATTTTGTTGCACCAAGACCGAAGGCAGCCTCCTTGTAAGTTCTGGGGACACCTACTATGGCATCTTCGGAAATACTGATAATGGTTGGCAGCGCCATAAACGCCAGTAACAAACTTCCTGTCAGGCCGCACATCCCGGTAGGCAGCTCAAATGTTTTCTTGAGAAATGGACTTAGCCACACAATACCAATAAATCCCAGAACAACGCTCGGAATCGAGGCAAGAATCTCAACAAGCGACTTTAAGACGTGCTTAAGAAATGGAGGGGCGACCTCGGCAATAAACATAGCCGTCCCAACTCCCACAGGCACACAAATTACAATTGCTCCAATCGTAACATAAACGGAGCCGAGCAGCAGCGGAACAATACCAAACTTCGGCGGGTCGGAGATGGGCAGCCAATGGGTGCCAAAAAGAAATTCGCCCACTCGATATACCCTGAACAAAGATAAAGAGTCTCTGAGCAGAAACAAAAATATCAAAAATACAAAAATGATGACCAAAAGGCCGCTCAGTCTGATTAACAATTCAATAACGTATTCGCTAATCTTTTTGGGCAACGGTTGCTCCTACCGGCACAAAGCCGGTCTCTATGAATTGCTGCTGGCCCTCAGGGCCCAAGGTAAAATCGATAAATAGCTTTATAACTCCCTGCGGCTGGCCATTGGTATAGAAATATAACGGCCTGGAAAGCGGATACGTCTTTTTAATCACGTTGTTAACATCCGGAGGATAAAAGTCGCCACCCTTTGCTACCAGTAAAGGTTTTGTCCTGTCGGAGACATAGCCCATACCCAGGTAACCAATGGCTGCCTCATTGGCCACAACCTCTTCAACAATCGTCTGCGAAGAAGTTAGAAGCAGCGTTTGAGGAGAGAATTCCTCGCGGTTGTCCTTTTTTCCGAGCTGCACGACCTCTTCCTTAAAGTAGATGTGCGTGCCTGAGCTGACCTCTCGCGAGAGAGTCACAATGCCGAGGTCCTTTCCGCCAAATTCCTTCCAGTTGGTTGCTTTGCCGGTAAATATCTTATGCAAATCCTCAATCGTCATTTTATCAACAGGATTGTTTATATTAACTATTACTGCAACGCCGTCGTAAGCGACTGCAAATTCATTAGGGAACACGCCTCGTTTTTCAGCTATTTCTTTTTCCTTAGGCTTCATTTCGCGGGAGGCAGTAGCTACATCGCAGGTTTTGTTTATTAACGATGCGATTCCGACGCCGCTGCCTCCGCCGGTTACCGCCACAAATATATGGGCGTATTCTTTCATAAATTCTTCAGCGACCTTCTGCGCGGCATTGACGATAGTATCTGAGCCTTTGACCTGTATAAAGCCAACAGGCTCATTCGGGTCAACGTCTTCACGGCACCCGATGATAAAAAAGCTCATTGTAGCTATAATAAGTGTAGCTTTCAGTCTCACACCCATAGAAAAATTTTAACAGTTTCAGTTTCCTTTACAAGGTGTTTTGCCGAATTGTTCTTATTTCAACAAAGCTGCCTAAAAATTAAAAAAAGAATCTCAGACTGGTGCCAAGCACATTGATGTCCTTCCATTCTTTAGCAGACCTGCTCGATTGCCAAAGATAAAAAATATCGGCTTTGATATTTTTTGAAAGATTGAAAGAAGCTCCTGAATAAAATCTGTTTCTGTCAACATTATCATCGTCGAGGGTAATAAACACTTCATCCGCCAGATAAGGAGTTAGTTTCAGCTCTGTCAGCTCTACGGGCAGCTTAACTGTAACCTTGTTTCTGTACCGCCACACATCCTTTTTGTTCTCAAAATCGCGATATTCGAATCTTGACCTGTCACTAATATCAAGGCCAAACAGTCGGCCTTTTAAGGTAACATTAATGTGGGGTCGATTTTCCTGCCTCCACTGGCCTTTATTATCTTTTTCGAATACCTGCCTGTAGTTGAATCCCAGGTCTATCCAATCTGCAAGACTTTTGTAGATAAAGCCCAAATCCGAATGGTGATAATAGAGATGTCCGCCATCATTGGCGAGCCGAAATTCCTCTTCATACCTGCATTGCCAATCTTTGTTAATATCAAAAGAGGCGCCAGCCGAGCTCCAGTATTGAAATCCTTCATCCTCGAAGGCCAAACAAACCTTACCGAACGACAGGATGACTATTAACGCTACAACAAAACATATCCTATTTCTTACCTTCATACGCCATTTTTCCTTCCCATTCTGTAAAATATCAAACGCTTTTTGAATCTCGACGACCCGAACCCAGGCTTCACAAATCCTGCCGCCAATCCGGCTGTAAAAGGTATTTTCGAGTGTGCTTATCAACGATTGATACCTTTGAATTGTTAAAGGATTATCAGTTGTGTGCTAAAATCGTGTTAAATTTGTACCTGTTGGCTCACCGCCAGTAGCATACAGCAATTATGGTTCAAATTATCCTCAATCGCTTTACAGAGGGCTATAAAGTGTAACCCCGATTAAATCACAGCTACGCAGATAAATGAATCGTGAAGGTGCTTCCTTTTCCGAGCGAGCTTTCGACTGTTACCTGACCACCATGCACCTGAGCAATATGCTTGACGATTGCAAGGCCAAGACCTGTGCCGCCCAGTTTTCGGCTTCGGCCTTTGTTCAAACAATAGAAACGCTCAAAAATGCGAGGAAGATGTTCCGGAGCTATTCCACAACCGTTGTCCTGGACGGCGATATTTACTTCTTTATCCTTTTGCTCGACACTTATTCTGACATCGCCCCCCATTGGGCTATATTTAATGGCATTATCAACAAGGTTCAGCACCGCTTGCTCTAATATCGCGGCATTCATCCTGACCTCGATATGCTCATCGCAGACAAGCTGGATTTTCATCTGCTTGTCTTCAGCCTTGACGCTCGATAGTTCTACGGCAGCAGCCAGCACCGGCTTCAGCATCGCTTTTTCAAAAAAGATTTCTCGCCTTTCCTTTCCCTCTTCCAGGCGCGAGAGTGTCAGCAGGTCTTCAATAATAGCGTTGAGTCTGTCAGAGTGCCTGGCAATGATTCTCAGGAACCGCTCTGCTTGCTGCGGGTCCTTTATGGCGCCTTCCAGCAGCGCTTCAACATAACCCTGAATAGAGGTAACGGGAGTTTTGAGCTCGTGAGACACATTTGCTACAAATTCACGCCGAACATTCTCCAGCCGGCGCATCCGCGTCATATCATTGAGGACAATGACCGCTCCGATTCTGACACCTGCACCGGTTGGCAGAGGTGCTCCATGCAGTTGAAAGAGACGGTCGCCCTCCGTTGGCAGGGAAATGTCCGCCTCTGTGGGCACCTTGCTATTTAGCGTCCTGCTGATGAACTCCTGCAGAACCACATTGCGGATGACTTCTTCTACCATACGGTTTTGCGCATGCTTTGCATCTATGTTCAATAAAGTTGCGGCTGCGTTGTTCACACTCACAATACGACCCTGTCCATCCACTGCGACAACACCCTCAATCATACTTGAAAGAACCGCTTCCAGCTCACTTCGCTGGTCGGTTATTGTTGCGAACCTCTCCTGCAATTGAGTGGCCATTTTGTTAAGCGCGTTGGCGAGCGAATCCAGCTCCCCGCTACCAGTGACAAGGAGGCGATGGTCGAGGTCGCCGGAGGCGAACTTTTCAGCGATTTTCTTCATATCAACAATCGGCTCGCTGATTCTCCGCGCTATTAATAGACTCAGCCCGGCTGCACATAATGCCGTCGCAACGCCGCCCCAGAAAATCTTAATATAAATATTCTTAAGAGCATCATCGATGGCGGTAGCAGGTATCGCTGTGCGCACTACTGCCTTAATTTCTCCATCCTGCTTTATTGGAACAGCAACGTACATCATATTTTTGCCCAGCGTTGGGCTTAATCGCAGAGACCATCCAAAGCCTTCGTTAAGTGCCTTTTTGATTTCGGACCGGTCAGAATGGTTGGCCATTTGCATTGGGTCCTCGTCTGAATCCCCTATCACTTTGCCCGACGGCAGAATGACCGTAAACCGCGTTTGGTTTCTACCGGCCAGCCCCAGTTGTTTGCATACTCTGTCAATCTCACTGAAATCTTTTGCTCGCAAGGAAGTTGACATCTGCTCAGCTACAGCATACGCAAGAGTCGTAAGATTTTTTCGCGTTTGGTCTATATAGAAATGTCGAAAAAAGTGTGAGCAATACAAGGTTACTGCTATCAATACTGTCAGCGTGACCACCAGGTATGTTGGGTAAAGCTGCCAGATCAGTTTCTTGCGGGCCATTGCTTAATCCTTAAAGCGGTACCCTACACCTCGCACGGTCTCTATATATTCGCCGTAGCGACCGAGCTTTTTCCGCAACGACACTATTTGAACGTCCACAACCCTGTCGGTGACCACATAGTCGCTGCCCCGAATCGCATCAACAATCTGATACCTTGTGAATACCAAACCGGGCCTCCTTGCCAGCATGTGCAAAATGTTAAACTCTGTAAAAGTAAGCTCAACAGGTCTATTTCCAAGCAGCACTTTATGACGCGCAGGGTCAATTGTAATATCGTGGATTCGTATTGCGGCTTTATCTCCAGCGGGTGCAGTCACCCTCCGCAGGACCCTTCGGACCCGCGCTACCAATACCTTACCACTAAATGGTTTGGTGATATAGTCGTCTGCCCCAAGCTCAAGCCCGGTTACGATGTCTGCCTCTTCCCCCTTGGCGCTGAGGATTACTATGGGGATTTGCTCGGTCTTCGGGTGGCTCTTTAGCCGTCTGCATACCTCAAGACCATCTATACCCGGCAGCATCAAATCAAGAATCACCAGGTCCGGCAGCTTCGAGTGTGCTATCTCAAGTGCTTCCTCGCCCGTCCCACAGGTGAGGACCTTGTAACCTTCTCGTGTAATATTCAGCTCCACCAGCTCCACAATATCTTCTTCATCATCTACTACAAGTATCGTTGGCTTATCCATCTGGACACCCGATAAAGATATTTGCCTGATTCTTGGATTCAGACCTTCTCACGGCCATCCAAAACCGCGGGCAGTCTCTCAACAAACATCCTGATTTCATCCCTTACCCTGCGGTAAATGGCCAGGACTTCCTGCTCATTTTTCACGCCGGCGGCAAGTCTCGGCGGGTCATCAAAGCTACAATGAAGAACTTTAACCTTAGCTGGAAAATACGGACATTGTTCGCGGGCCTGGTCGCAGACTGTTACTACATAGTCTAATGTCATATCTCTCATTTCATTCACATTTTTAGTGTAATGACCCGATATATCAACTCCTGCCTCAGCCATAACTTTTACAGCGTATGTATCCAGCTTCTTGGGTTCAATTCCGGCTGAGTAAGGCTCAATCCTGTCACCCAACAAGTGCCTTGCCCATCCTTCAGCCATCTGGCTGCGGCAGGAATTGCCGGTGCATAGAAACAAAATCCTTCTCTTCCGCAGCTTTCGCACGGTTCAGGATCCTTTCAGATTGCATCATGTGGGTACATACTATCAATTTACCAATTCTCAGGACCCTAATAAAGTAGCTTTTCTGAAATTAGCGCATTTCTAACATAAACCTAACCGTTTTTTAACATTTCTGGAGTAGATTGTTAATAGAAAGACTCGCGCGCACGTGCGCATTGTAGCAAGGCATATTTACCAATGGGCGTTTGATAGAAAGGGTAAGTAAATGAATGAGATTCTAACAGATATGGTATTCAAGGCAATTTGCCTCTTTGGAGCGATTTACCTGTTCTACCATGTGGGCTCGTTTGTGGTGCAAATAGCCAGAAATTTGGCTCGCTATCCAAAACCGCACGCAAAAGACATCACGAGCCGATCCATAGATTAGACTATCACTGCCAAGCATCAAGATTAATTGCTGACCACACAAAGACACATGGTAGCGCAATAAGAATCACTCAAACCACAGTTTTCGCTGCACTGTGTTGATTCCATTACACGAAATTGGTTAAAAAATCAGAACATCCCAGTCATTGAAAACCTCTCGTTAGATTGATAAGCACGTCCTTATTACACCTGCAATTTCCGCAATATCCACTGAAATGTGAAGTTTTGTAACTCCCATGGAGCATTCACATTTTCTCTGGCATTCTGTTCGTTGACATCTCTGGTGCGAATGGTATATATAAATTATGAGCAACACATACACAGAAAGTCTAAACCGGCTGATAGAAGAACTCGGCAAGCTGCCGGGAGTAGGGCCAAAGACCGCTGAGAGGCTTGCTTTTCATATATTGAAAGCTGAGCCGGCAGAGGCGATGGCGATGGCTGATGCAATTCGAGACGTCAAAACAAAAATTAAACGCTGCGAGGTCTGCTACAATCTTTCGGAGCAGCCGATTTGCCAGATTTGCTCGGACGAACGCCGAGACAAGAGTTTGATTTGCGTTGTTGAGCAGCCTAAAGACGTCATAAGTCTGGAGAAAACGGGAGCGTGCAAGTGGGTTTATCATGTGCTCGGCGGACATATCGCACCGCTCGAAGGAATCGAGCCGGGCGATTTGACTATTGACAAGCTCGTTGAGCGTGTCCATCAAGGCGGCGTAAAAGAAGTGATTATGGCAACCAATCCTAATCTGGCCGGCGACGGCACAGCACTTTATATAAGCTCACTGCTTAAACCCACAGGCGTCAGGATTACGCGCCTTGCGAGGGGACTTCCAACCGGCAGCACCATCGAATACGCAAGCAGTAAAATCCTTACCGATGCGATAACCGGCAGACAAGATTTAGAATAATCTTTTGCTCGACAAAAAATAGGAGACCACAAATGCACTGTCCAAAATGCGGCAAAGAGAACCCGGATGGCGCTCAATTGTGCCTTTCCTGTGGTTGTGTATTGACTGGAGCACCCGCAGGCGCTGGAAGCATAAATGTCAGAGTCAGTGGGCTTGCTATTGCTTCACTGGTACTTGGTATTCTCAGTGTTTTTACTTTCGGCATTACAATGGTGCCAGCGGTGGTTCTCGGTATTATTGCCATCGTCCAGATCGACAAAAGTGGCGGTAGAATAACCGGTACAGGTTTTGCCATTGCAGGTATCATTATTCCCGTCGTTGTGTTTTTCCTAACAATGGGGATATTGATGCCCGCTTTGATGAGGACCAGACAAATTGCCTATCGGACGGTCTGCAGCACAAACCTATCCGCTATTGGCAAGGCCATGCATTGGTATATAAACGATTACAATGATGAATTCCCGCGTGCAGGTGGTCCAAATACCAAATGGGGCGTTACTCCCAACTGGCAGGCAGATAACCATTCTGATGCCTTCGGCTTAAAAAGCGAAGATGGCCAGGCGACCATCACCGCCAGTCTATACCTATTGGTCAAGTATGAGGATGTTACACCAAAGTCTTTTATATGCAAATCTGATTCCGGAGCCACAGAGTTTAAGCTCAGCGAGCACGACATCCGAGATAGGGAATTTATTGACTTTTGGGACTTCGGCCCTAATCCATCTAATCATTGCAGCTACGCCTACCACCTGCCCTATGGTGAGTATCCATTGACCTCAACTTACCTTCCCGGTATGGCCGTTGCCACTGACAGAAATCCCTGGCTCGACTCGCCCTTTACCAGAGCCAAAGAATTTTCAAAATTTAATCCTGATGGCGACACAAAGGGTATCAAATATGGAAACACCATCCTCCACAAAGAAGATGGACAAAACGTATTGTTTCTTGATGAGCACGTTAGCTTTGAAAAGAAATCCTTCTGCGGAGTCAAGAATGACAATATTTATACGTTTTGGGGTGGCTCTGCGCCCAACTGGGACAGGCGAAAAGGTGTGCCGCCTCAGATTGGCAGTCAGCCCGCGAGCAGAGTGGATTCACTGCTGGTAAACGACCCGACGGTAGCGGATAAGAAATAAATTATTATGAAGGAACTCTCATCCATGTAGATAACTTTTTTGCGATATGTAGAGGAGATAAACTCGTTATGGATAAAAAAGGACCGGTCAAGGTTGGAATAATCGGCTCACAGTTTGAGGCGGATATTCACGCCTATTCATTTGCGGCGGTTCCGGATGTTGCGGAAGTTGTTGCGGTGGCTTCGCCGACGCCGGGCAACGCGGAAAAGCTGGCAAAAAAATACAATATTCCCCGCGTCTTTACGGATTATAAAAAGATGTTGAAGGAAGATGACATCGAAATGGTAACAATTGCTGCGCCAAATTATCTGCACGCGCAAATGACTGTCGATATTGCCAACGCCGGTAAGCACGTGGTCTGTGAGAAGCCATTGTGTATGACGCTGGAAGAGGCGGACACAATGATAGAAACCTGTCGGCGCAAGGGTGTGCTGCTATTGTATGCGGAGGAGCTTTTCTTTACGCCTAAATATGTTAAGGCCAAAGAAATGGCAGAGCAGGGTGCCTTCGGTAAGGTATATATGGTCAAGCAGAGCGAAAAGCATTTTGGCCCGCACGCATCCTGGTTCTGGGACGTTAAAAAGAGCGGCGGCGGCGTATTTATGGATATGGGCTGTCACGGCATTGCATTTTGCTATTGGTTTCTGGGCAGGCCTAAAATTAAAAACGTCTATTGCCAGATGGGGACATACGCCCACAGTGATAAGACAAAAGGTGAAGATAACTCTATCTGCATAATAGAATTTGCCCCCGTGTCTTCTGTCGAAGACAGAAACGGGGGTGCAGTGGGGCTTGTGGAGGATAGCTGGGCGCGTCGCGGCGGGATGGAAGACCGCATCGAAGTCTATGGCGAAGGCGGTGTTACTTATGCTGACCTGCATATGGGAAATGCCCTGCCTACCTTCAGTGAATATGGCTACGGCTATGCGGTTGAGAAGGCGCCCTCGACGAAGGGCTGGAGCTGGCCTGTATTTGAGGAGCTGTGGAACTACGGGTTTCCGCAGGAGATGCGGCATTTTGCACGCTGTGTCCGCGGCAAAGAAAATCCGCAGGCAACCGGCGAAGATGGGCGGGTTGTGCAGGAAGTTTTGTATGCGGGCTACCAATCGGCTGGGACCGGCCAGAAAATCAAGCTGCCGTTCCGGCCCAAAGGCGTTAAAGCGCCTATCGACCTGTGGTTTAGGCCAAAACGCTAACGCCTACGCTGACAGACAAAGAAAGATTCAGATATGGCGACCATAAAAGTCCAGATTCTTTCTGACCGCGAAATACAAGCCATCCATAATGCTACTATAATTATCCTTCGCGATACAGGCATTATGGTTCATCACGATAATGTGCTAAAGCTGCTGGAGCAATCCGGCGCCAAGGTGGACCGCAATAGTAGGATTGCACGCCTGCCTGAAAAGCTCGTTATGGACTGTGTTGCCCGTGCCGGCAAACGATACATCCTGTATGGGCGTGATAAAAAGAATACTGCTCGTTTTGGCTACGGTGATTTTGTGCTGATGTCCAGCCCCGGGCAATTTGGCTGGATAGATTCGCAGACCGGCTGCCTTCGACCGGCTTCTATGCAGGATTTATATGATGCCATTTGTCTGGGTGATGCGCTGGAGAATATCAACATAGTCGGGTCGATGGCCCAGCCGCAGGAATTATCGCAGAATTACCGTGATGTGGTTTTGACAGGTGAGCTGGTTAAGCGCACAACAAAGCCGAGCCGCTGCTGGGTTCACAACGGTCAGACTGCTCGTTACATCCTCGATATATATCGTGCCGTTGCCGGCGGCGACGCCCAATTGCGTGCTAATCCGATGGTTGAGGCGTTTCTGGAACCGATAAGTCCACTGCAGTTACCGAAAGATGGTCTGGACATCGTTAAAGAGTTTGCGCAGGCGGGTCAGCCTGTCAGTATCGGCCCGATGGCAATGACCTCTGGAACTGCCCCTGCAACCCTGGCCGGCACACTGGCGCAGGAGAATGCTGAGATTCTTGCCGGAGTTGTCATCACCCAACTATTGGCACCAGGGACAGCGGTGATGTATGGCGGGATTCCACACATTATGGACCCACGCACGAGCATTTGCTCATTTGGCTCGCCCGAGCAAGGACTGATGGCTGTGGCGATGGTTCAGATGGCACGCTTTTACGGTTTTCCGGTGTATATTAACGTGGGTCTTACCGATGCAAAGCTGCCCGATGCTCAAGCCGGCATTGAAAAGGCAGCTACGATGCTTTTAGGAGCATTGGCCGGCGCAGATACCTTCGGGCATTGCGGCATCTGTGGAACAGACCATGCCGGCAGCCTGCTCTGGCTGGCTATCGACAACGAGCTTGCAAACTATGTCAAGCGAATCGTGCGAGGGTTCGATGTCAATAGTGAAAACCTTGCCATTGACGTGGTGAATACAGTTGGTCCTGGCGGCAACTTTCTTGCAGAGCAGCATACGGTTGAACATTTTCGCCGGGAACTCTGGCTGCCGAGTTTGGTCTGGACGAGGCAGACTTACAATATCTGGGAGAGCCAGGGACAAAGTTCGATGGCTGACCGTGCTCGTGAGCAGGTCAATCAGATTCTTGCAACCCACAAACCTGAGCCAATAGAGGAATCCTTATCTCGGGAAGTTGACCGCATAGTAGATTGTGCAAAACGCGAGCTTGGATAATTTACTGGCAAGTGTCACCATAAGGTCAGGCATTATTTGGAAGAGTTTTGTGTATCAATTAAAAACGAGGCCATTACAATTTGCGAATAGGCATAATATGGAGCTTTGTAAGCGTTCAGGCAGATTTTGCTAAATTGCCTGCCGTTTTTATTAATGATGGAACGGGAACACCGTCTAAATGACAACAACAAGCTTGACGCAAATATTCAATAACACTTCTACCCTGCAAA
>Ga0315279_10006774_pt1 | contig 14382 bp, 7 predicted proteins | sample YL17G06_20_MG_FD_203694 | JGI IMG/M metagenome (GOLD analysis project Ga0315279, IMG submission 203694) | Sediment microbial communities from Yellowstone Lake, YNP, Wyoming, USA - YL17G06_20 | ecosystem: Environmental > Aquatic > Freshwater > Lake > Sediment | place: USA: Wyoming | collected... | reverse complement strand
ACGACGGCGAGATCAAGATCAAAGGATACATCGTAGGCCGTATGATAGACCTATACATAGGCGTATGCTATAACGAAACAGAACCATGCGTTCCATACCCATACCCGTTCGGTGGACAAGGAATAAACGTTAGCGCTGACATTGTCTGGGCTCAGAAGCTGATCTGCATGTGGGCTAACGTGACATACAACAACTGGCCAGTACAACGGAAAGTCGTCACCTTTGAAATACTGTATCCAAATGGAGACACTCTTACGGTGCTATCAAGTATTTCAGACGACCTTGGTGTAGCCTACGCAGAATTCAGAATGCCATGGCCATGCGACGACCCAGAAAGCCTCTTCGGCATATGGCACATCATAGCCAGCGTAGACGTGGCGTGCGTAATCGTAAAAGACCACCTCTGGTTCCACTACGATTACCTCGCTACATGGGCAAAGGTTACAGTAGATCCTACAGAAATTGGCCACTGCCACACCTTAACTATCAATGTAACAGTTAAAAGCTATGCATGGCTACCACACGATGTCCTTGTCACAGTGGACCTCAAAGACGAACTACAAGTCCCAATAGGCTTCCAGGCAATATGGCTTCACATAGGTGACAGACAGGAAGACTGGAGCCAGAAATGGTGCACATACAAGGAATACCCGCTTACATTCCAAATACACATACCCAAACATGCCTTCGCAGGACTTGCTCACGCAGACATCAATATCCTAAGCAACTTGCCATCAAGATGCGGAGCCGCTTACTGCCCAGAAGATATCGAAGAATTCGTCATATTAGCAACCTGGTAAACAAGCCAAGTGTAAAGCGCGCACAATCTTTCCCCCCTTTTTTAATATATCACAAAATCATTCAAATTCTATCTAAACCCAAATACCGTAACGCGGTTAACGTGTTCTATGGAAGTTAATTCCAGAAACCTTATTATTTCGATTTTTTAAATGCAAGTAATATACCTTTATGTCTAAGAGTATCTGGAGGGGAGCAGAATGGATAAGAAGGCAGTTCTTTCATTCATAGTTCTCTTGCTTGCAAGCAGCATTTTAGCCAACGCACTACAATATACAACATACGCCGTCTCACCTCTGCAAATTAATGTAGTATCAGACAAAACAGTGTACTTAGTAGGAGAAAACGTCCAAATCTACGGAAACCTGACATTTTACGGTGAACTACTGCCAAATCGTCTAGTAGCATTAGAAATTGACGATTCTGCGAATGAGCCGTTTATTTTCAGAACCCTTTCTACTGGAACAAACATAACTAGTAGTTTGAAAGTGGAAATCATCAGAGTTTTCCCAGGTGACGATGTGGGAAACCAGTTATATTCCTTTAAGAGGGGAAGCAACGTTTACGTTTGGATAGTTTATCAAAACAATTATGATGATTCGGTTTACACCACATTCGCCTTCACGATTTACGATGTAAACAATGTTTCTATGTTTGCTGCTGGTCCAATAAAATACTGGGTGTCTCCTGGTGGACCTTATAACATGAGTTATCGATGGACTCTCCCTAGTGATGCCCAGCTTGGAGATGCAAAAATATATGCTAGTGCCTTCACTGAGTTGCCAAAGAATAAGGGGGTTCCACAGTGTCTAGAGAAATCTGAAACCTTCACTGTTACAGCAAATACCGCCATGAGTGCCACAATAACAAGTCAGTTATTCTATCAGATGAGCATTACAGGGAACTACAACTATAGCTTCACCTTGCCAACTAAGGGTCTAAGGCTGGGAAACTACACTGTATCAGTGGCTGCGAATTACAAAGGATTGTGGGAAGCGTTCCCAGCAACTAACACTACGATATTTAAGGTTATACTAATGGGGGATGTAAATGGTGACGGCAAGGTTGACATCAAAGACCTGGTTCTGCTGATCAAAGCCTACGGTTCCTACCCCGGCAGTCCAAAATGGAATCCAAACGCAGACTTAAACAACGACAACAAAGTCGACATTAAAGACTTGGTTCTGTTGATCAAACACTACGGAGAACACGTCTAACAACCGACTTCCTAAAATTCTGAAGTTGCCCTTTTCAAAAAGCTAATTAATATACTGCTGTTACTGAGGCTTTTCCTTGTCAAACGGTTGATATTTCAGTCGTCGTTAAGAATAAGGGGGATGCAAGATAGACTTTTAATGTGAGTAGCTATTATGATTCGGTTTTGATTGGAACATTAACCGTTAAGAATCTTCCACCCAAGACTGAAACAATCTTGAAATTCAGTTGGTTCACGTGTAACGTGCGACCTGGCGATTATACTTTAGGAGCGCTTGCAAGTGTTGTGCCTGAAGAGGTTGATATTTTAGATAATAGATTTGTTGATGGAATCGTGCGGATTAAGCCCTTGATACCCTCTCCACCAATTCCGTACCTACTTCCAAAATGGCTTCTGGCCTTATTATTTATATTAGCCGTGCTTATAGGAGCTTGCCTTGTTGCAGCCACCATATTTGCGTTGTTGTGGAGACGTGAGAAAAAAAAGAGCCAGATGGACAAGCATCCAACCGTCCCTGAAATTAAGCCTAGCGAAGTAGCCCCCTTCAAAATCAGAAAGACATGTAACGAGTGTGGAAGAGAATTTCCAGGACTTTATACTTTCTGTCCTTATTGCTTGACTTTTCACGAAAAAGACTATGAATAATTCAATGCCTTTGTAAATTACCCAATCAGTGTAGGTGTTCAAGATTCACGGTTGGATTTGGCAACAGGCATTCACTTAACTATATATCAATCTAGACCAACTGTACTCCCTAGGATACGCAGAGAATGGTTGATGCCAAGGGTTGGATCCCTTCCTCAAACCTAAATACCGTAATACTATGAATATGCTTCTGGAATTAAAATCCAGAACCTTTATAATTCTAGCTTTTCTATTTCTTGTTGTAGGGAGAAAAAGAAGAAATGAACAAGAAAACTTTCCTATTTATAACTATCTTTATTGCATGCGGCATCATAAATGTTCTGCTGCTATTTTTCATTTATGCCAGTCCCACATTGTTTATCGATGTTGCAACAAACAAACAATCATATCATCTGAGGGAAAATGTCGTCATCTACGGAAACCTAACTTCCGACGGATCACCCGTTTCAAACGGACTAGTGGCCGTCGAAGTTTTAGACCCCCTTAACGTCAGAATCGCTTATAGAACTCTAACGACAGGCAGCGTCACAACCGTAGACAGCCCAATACAAATCGTTGAAGTAATTCCCTGCGACGGCGCATATTTGAACCGCGTAGACATAGTTACAATAAAACCAGATCCATCCGAAACAAGTGCATTCTTTAAAGTGAGGGTAAGAAACACCGAAACTGTATCCCATGAAGCAGTCATAACTGTTTGTGCCTATGATGGGAACGGAATATGGCTTGGCACAGGAGCCATTAAATGTCCAATAGGTCCAGGCGAATCAGACGCAGCATACTTTTCAATTGCAATCTACTCCCCAGAGCTCGGGAAGCACGGCAGTTACTACCCTTACATTGGTCAGGCTAAAGTTATTGCAAATGCGTATACAGACTGGCCGAATGCGGGCGGGGTCCCGTGTTGCCTAGAAATCTCAGCCTCATTCTATATCAGTAGGGGCGGCGGAGGCGGAACTATGGGGCTCGGAACGCAATCATATGAAAATCCCTTAACATTTGGAACTTCGCAGGTCGACGGAAGATACAGTGCAACTTTCAAGCTTTCCTCTGAGCCATTCAATGGCACGTATTCAGTCTATACAAGCGCAAGAAAAGCCGATACGCGCTTGCTTAAAACTCAAAAAAGCACAACATTCAAGGTTGAGACTGCGTCGTCTCCTCCACAAGCATCATTCACATATAGACCTCTTCAACCCTATGTGAATCAGACTGTGGAATTCGACGCTTCGGCCTCAACAGCCGAAGGCTACAATGATACTATCGTCAGTTATGAATGGGATTTCGGAGACGGCACCTCACCAGTTGTGAAAACCACTCCCACAGCAAGTCATTCCTTCACCCAAGTTCAAACATACATAGTTACCTTAAACGTCACAGACAGCGAAGGGCTCTGGTGCACCACATCAAAACCAGTGACAACCTTACCACCCAAAGGCCCCACGGCCTACTTCATATGGTACCCAGCGACGCCATATCCAAACCACACCGTGACCTTTGACGCTTCACAATCCACGCCCGGTTGGGACGGTACAAAGGCTCCACCCATCGTCAGCTATACATGGCACTTCGGCGATGGCAACACACCCCTCACCGTAGACGTTCCTACAATAGGTCATATCTACACATTGGAAGGAAGCTACTTTGTTACCTTGACGGTCACAGACAGCGGCGGTCATCAGAACACCACACTCCCCCAAGAAGTAAGGGTTACAACTGCGCCTCCGCTAATAGGAGATGTAAACGGCGACGGCAAAGTCGACATAAAAGACCTAGTCTTGCTGATCAAAGCCTACGGTTCCTACCCCGGCAGTCCAAAATGGAACCCAAACGCAGACATAAACAACGACAACAAAGTCGACATTAAAGACTTGGTTCTGTTGATCAAACACTACGGAGAACACGTCTAACAATCAACTTTTGCCCTCAAATTTTTTTGGAAATCGTGATTTTTAATTTTGTAGCTTGGCTTCGCTCAGCGTTCTGTTAATAATCAAAACCGTTTAGCAATGCAATCAATAATGTATATCATAAGTATTGCCTATTTTTTTACGCGAAGTAGTGCTAGAACATTGTTTCACAAATTATTAATACGTGTTGCATTCTAAAGAGAAGAGTATCTGGAAGACTTGTTCTTTCAAAAATTAGAGGGGAAAGGAAAAATGAAAGATAGAATAATAGCCTTTTCGTTGATTCTGACACTTCTGGTAAGTGCAATAGTGTTAATGGCGCCTGTGAAGAATGTGTCGGTTTTATCAGAACCAGACCCTGACACAATTATTGTTCCAGATGATTATCCAACAATACAAGAAGCTATAAACCATGCAAAAGAAGGAGACACAATTTTCGTACACAACGGCACATACTATGAAAACTTGGTTATAAACAATGAGATTTCGCTTGAAGGAGAAAGTAAAAGTCACACAATCATCGACGGAAATGGAAGTGGAACTGTAGTCACGGTTGGAAACGACAGTGTGACGGTGGCCAATTTTACAATACGAAATAGTGGAAACGAAAGTGGCGACAGTGGGCTTTGTCTCTATTCGAACGACAATCGGATAAGCACTAACATAATTTTGAACAATAATCTGGGCATATCACTGAGCCATTCATATAGAAATATTCTCATCAACAATATTATGCTAAACAACACGTACGGCATCTATTCACGTGACTCGTTTTACAACATTTTCACTTGCAATGCTATACAAGGCAACGCTCTATGTGGCGTCTATTTCCGTGACTCATACAATAACAGCATTTATCACAACAGGTTCAATAACACAAAACAGGCAGATGTCAAACGATCCAATAACACTTGGGATGATGGATATCCTTCTGGCGGCAATTATTGGAGCGATTATACTGATGGAGATGCTGATGGCGATGGAATTGGTGACACCCCATATAACATAACCGCAACGGAGATAGACCACTATCCACGGTTTTTAACTGTACGGAATGTTAACACAGGATTAGATTACTTTTGGATTCAGGAAGCTATAGACGCTGAGGAAACTAGAGACGGTCACACGATAAAAGTTAATGCTTTCATATATCCTGAAAATGTAATTGTTTACAAGTCATTGACATTGCTTCCACGAGAAAACCGGGCAACTGCAATCATTGACGGCGGTGGCTCTGGTACAGTTATAAAAATAAGCGCCAGCAATGTTAGCATTAGCAATTTTACAGTTCAAAATGGTTATTATGGCATCTACCTAGACGGATCTGGCAATGCCATTCTTAGAAACAACAACATGACGAACAATAAATACAACTTTTTTGTTAGTGGCACCAAGCTTTCACACTTCATTAATGATGTTGATGATTCAAACTGGGTGAATGGCAAACAAATCTGCTATTTAGTCAATAATCAGAACATTGTCGTAAACAGTACCGCGCATCCAAACTTAGGATATCTTGCACTAGTAAACTGTAAGAACATAACAGTACAGAATCTTCACCTAACAGGAAACGGTCAAGGCCTATTACTTGCGTTCACAAATAGCTCCATTATCACGCATATAAACGCCTCATATAATGACTATGGCATTGACCTATTTACCTGCTCGGAAGACACAATTGTTGGCAACAACCTAATGGAAAACGATGGAGACGGCATCTACTTACGTGACTCTTTTGGCAATAATGTCACTGATAATAACTTGGCGGAAAACATAATCTGTATTGACCTATTTAATTCTAACAGTAATAACATTGCTGGTAACCAAATAACAAAAAGTTCCCAGGGAATTTCTCTATTTCTTTCTTTTGGCAATAATGTCACCTGCAACAATGTAACAAACAATCACTATGGCATCCGGTTAGATTGTGATTCTTCTGGCAATAATGTTTCTAAAAACAATTTAGTCGATGACTATGGGATTATGGTATCGTATTCGTCTAGCAATAGCCTGATGGGCAACGACATAACTAATAAATTTGCAGGTATAGATCTGCGTTACTCTTCTGGCAATAATATCACTGACAACAACATAGCTGGAAACTGGAGCACCATTCAGTATGGCATGTATTTGTTTTACTCTGACAACAATAGCATTGCTAGCAACAACATAATAAAGAATCGATATGGCATCTATGTTTTTACAGACTCCTCTGGGAACAGGATTATCAGTAACATTATAAGAAATAACACGGATGGTATCTTTCTGCAATCGTCTAGCAATCGTATTTACCATAATAGTTTCCTTGAGAACAAAAAAAAACCGCAAGGGCAAGTGTACGGTGTGTGCACGAACACTTGGGATGATGGCCTTCCTTCTGGTGGCAACTTCTGGAGTGACTACAATGGCACTGATGCCAATGGTAATGGCATAGGAGATACCCCTTACACCATAGATAGCCGCAATGTAGATCATTATCCGCTGATGAAACCCTATGGTGGCGAACATGATATAGGAATAAAGACTATGGATTTATCGAGGAGTTCCACATGTTATACGATGAATTATACAGTGAATATAACCGTAACAGTCACAAACTATGGTGTCTACTCCGAAACTGGAATTAACATCACGGTTCAGGCACTCCCACACAAAGGGGCATACACCATACCAATAGGTTCTACAATCTTTAGTCTATCATCTAGAAACTCTTGGACTCATACCTTCGCATGGAACACGACAGGCTGCCAGAACGGCACATACACCATAGAAGCTAACATTACCACACATATTCTTGGCGAAATATACTTCGGCGATAATATAAAACAGGCCAATTATTCAATATCAGTTATGGGCGACATAAACGGCGACTTAAAAGTAGACATCAAAGACTTGGTGCTTGTAATCAAACATTACGCTTCATATCCAGGCCATCCCGTGTGGAATCCAGATGCAGATGTCAACAACGATGGCAAAGTTGACATTAAAGATCTAGTGCTAGTAATCAAACATTTTAAAGAATCGATTCCAGACCCATAACCCTCCTTTCATCCCCCCATTTTTTCTAAAAAATGCATTTTCAATACACGGAGTTTACAATATACTGTACGTTAGCACGCGCGCTTAATTTAATGGAATCGAGGATTTTCTGCTGCTTCTCCAAATTTTAGCAAAGAGGGCTATGCTGAGGCTGATCTGCATTCTAGAGCTTTATTCCATATCATTTATAAAGTTAGAACTTCAAAAATAACAACTTCAAAATGAAGGCTTAAAGAGGGAAATCATATGAAATCTAAGTCAATTTTAGCAACACTTCTACTCTTCACCGTATTGCTTTTCGCAATGCTCACAACGCAATCAAATGCAAGCGGAACACGGGACGCAGCTATAATAGATGTCAAACCATCTGTCAACAAAGCGTATGTCGGAGAGACAGTTAACATCAATGTAACCGTCAAAAACAACGGAACCGACCCCGATACATTCGACATCACCGCATACTATGGAAACATAACCGCCAACTACACTATTACTACACAATCAACACCTACATTAGCCCCAGGTGAAAACACAACCCTAACCTTCTCCTGGAACACCCTAGGCGTACAGCCATGTCAAAACTACACAATAAAAGCAAATTGCACACTTCCAGAAGATCCAAATCAAGCGGACAATGAGTTTGTGGATGACAAGGTCAAAATCAAAATGTTCGCCGATATTAATGGTGATGGCGTAGTTGACATCAAAGACCTCGTTCTACTTACCAAAGCCTTTGGCTCGCTTCCAGTTCATTCAAGATGGAATCCAGATGCAGACCTAAACAACGACGAGAAAGTTAGCATAATAGATCTCATGCTAGTGCTGAAAAACTTTGGAAAAACATGCCTCTAATGCGAACATATAACGTGCAATTCCCCCATTTTTATTTTTTAGGAAAAGATGCGAACAATCTGCTTTGAGGAGGCTTAGTGCGAGAAGCAAAACAGATTTAAATATATTTAACAGAAAGAAGATAGGGAACAGAGATGCACAGAAGGATTAATTTCTTTATACTTATTTACCTCTTAACACTTGTAAACATTGCCGCTGTTGTCACAACAAGAACTGCGGCTAATCATGAAACAAGAATTTCTGCTGGTCCATCAACGATCGTGGCCGTCATCAACCCCATCACTCGAGACAGCAACTTCAAGTTCTCAAATCTTACCATAGGAACAAAGTTTCTCGCTAACATAACAATCACTAACGTGACCTGGCTCGCTGGCTGGCAAATAAACATAACCTACAACCCTACACTGCTAAACATTTCAAATTCAGCTGACATATTCTTACCGAGCAATCACATCTTCAACGGCCTTGACCCTAGAACTGCAGCCAAGACAATAAATAACACAGCAGGCTATGCAATGTGGGCTTGTGCCATCGGTCCCTCCTCGCCAAGAAATCATTTTAATGGTTCAGGCACGATATGCCAAATATTCTTCACTATCACAAAGACACCAGGCGAGGGAGAAAAGCTATCTTGCAACTTAATCCTAGACAAGGTAGGTATGTTCCCAACAAGGCTTGTAGACCCAGACGCCAAGGACATTCCATTCACGGAACAGAACGGCTACTACGAGATCAGCTCTGGTCTTATTCATGATGTGGCTGTAATTGGTGTTGAACCCTTCAAGACTGTAGTTGGGCAAGGATATGTATCCATTAACTTAACAGCTGAAAATCAAGGCAACTATGCCGAAGTCTTTAACGTAACAGCCTACTGCAACTCAACCCCAATCGCAACGATGATAAGTATCAGCCTACCAAGCGGCGCCAACATTATTATCACGTTCACATGGAACACCACAGGCTTTGCTAAAGGTAACTATAGCGTATGGGCTTATGCTTGGCCTGTTCTAGGCGAAACAGACAAAACAGACAACACCTACACAGACGGCACAGTCATAATCACGATTTTAGGCGATATAAATGGCGACTTTAAGGTTGACATAAAAGACTTAGTCTTGGTCATTAAGAACTTTGGCTCTTATCCAGCTCATCCAAAATGGAATCCAAATGCAGACGTAAACAACGATGGCAAAGTTGACATAAAAGACCTAGTCCTAGTAATCAAGCACTACGGAGAACACTACCCATAATTTATTTCTTTTCCATGGTACGATGAAAAAGTTCTCTTGTTTTCACAACAATTACGCTTGTATGGAACTTGATTCCATAATCCTTAAATGCTAATAAGTTTAAAGATTTTCTTGTTAAAAGGAGAAGGGAGAATCGAAATGAAAATATTACCCATTTTAGTCGTTGCTATACTTCTCTTAGGTTCGATAATGGTTTTTCCAATGACTCCTGCTGAAGCCTCACCTACCACATACGTTTCTGTCATCAATCCTGACACCGGAAATGGCAACTTCTTGTTCACAAATCTAAGTCCACCACCAGGCGGAGTATTCACAGTCAACATAACAGTAACAGACGTGCTCAATCTTGCTGGCTGGCAAGTCAACCTCACCTTTGATCCAACACTCTTAACCATAGCCGCACCCGCAGACGTATACCAGCCGTCAGACCACATCTTCAAAGACCTCGACCCAAAGACTGTTGGTAAAGACATCAACAATGTAGTTGGCTACGTGATGTGGGGATGTGCTGTTGGCCCCTCCTCTCCATCAGATCACTTCGATGGCTCGGGCAGAATAATGTGCGTCAAATTAACCGTCATCAAAACACCCAGCGAAGGAGAAACGCTGTCTTGCAACATAGTCCTAGACAGAGCTGGCATTTACTCAACAAGCATAGTAGACCCTGACGCTAATGATATACCCTTTACAGAACAAAACGGCTACTACGAATACAAATGGCCCGCCCCACCGCCACCACCACCAACACCCCCCACACTTGCAGTGGAGCCTCCGCTGATAATTGATCCTACATTGACACCTCCCAAAACTTTCAAAATCAACATAACCATTGCCAACGTCACAGACCTCTACGGCTACGAATTTAGCTTAAGTTACGATCCTACTATTCTATGCTGTATCAGCCTTACCATTCGTGATCCGCTAAATGAGACCAATTACCTACCAGAGTTCGCCGTAAACAACACTGCAGGTCTTGTCTGGGTTAAGGTGACTTATTACTCGCCAGCAATACCAATAACAACCAATGCTTCAGTGCCATTAGTTACACTGATTTTCCGAGTTAAAGGAATCGGAGTAACACCTTTGGATCTTCACAACACGAGTCTCACTGATGTTTGGGGAAGACCAGTCGCTCATGTTGCAAAAGATGGCTTATTTGCCAACCTAATAAGAGACCTAGCCGTCGTCAGTGTTGTCCCATATTTATCAGTAGCTTATCAAGGCTGGATCGTAAAAATCAACGTGACCATCCGAAACGAGGGAAAAATAACCGAAACCTCCTTCGACATAAAAGCCTACTACGACAACAACACAATAGGTACAATAACAGTTCCAAGCTTAGACCCAGACAAAAATATTACAATAACATTCAACTGGGACACACATGGTGTGACACCATGTCATAATTACACCATATCTGCAGAAGCTATTCCTCTGCCATTTGAACTTGACCTATCTGACAACTATCTTAGCGACGGAAATGTAAAAATCAAACTAGTGGGCGATGTAAACACTGATAGAAAAGTTGACGTCAAAGACCTAGTCTTACTCATCAAAGCCTTCGCTTCATACCCAGGTCATCCAAGATGGGACCCCGACGCAGACTTGAACGGCGACCACAAAATAGACATAAAAGACTTAGTCTTACTGATAAAGAACTTTGGTAAAACATGCTGACATATCTCTCAATTTCCACCTTTTTATATTTTCCAGAAAAACTTGAGAGAACTTCCTTGCAGTAGCCTTCAGTTAGTAAATTTAGTACGCCATCAATGAAAGAGAGAAGCATTTCTTGAAAGGAAGCAGAAGTTTCTTTTACACTCATATTTATTTCGAAGTTTCATCCGAATATCAAAAAAGCGAAGAATAGAAGAATATTCCTGAAATATCGTGATCGTGTCTTCAGCAACTATTTTTTGAAGGAAATGTTGGGAGTTTCTTTTACACTTACGCTTTTATATTAAAAAAGATCAGAAATTAACATAGGAGAAAGAGAAAAATGCCTCAAATAAGACGTCCAAAATGTGGAACCACTATTAACCTAGAAAATCGTAAAAGCGTTGTGAGCCCGTAGTAGTTATTGAAATCCTAGGCGCAGACATAACGTTAAGCCCAATCCACTCATGCGCTATGGATGCTATCCGAAAGGAAAGCGGATTGGCAACTACGTTTCCACGCTTCACAGGCAATCATAGACTTAACAAAGCGGCAGAAGATGCAACAACAGTAAGCGAGATCGTTGAGATGTATCAAAAGCAGTTAAACAAGATTAGCGAAAACTAAAAGGGTAGCCCTTCTAGGAAATTTCCACGATGCAATTAGTTCTTGACAGTTCTTCGCGCTCTCGAAGACGAATGGAAGTTTTCATAAACCCAATTATGCCCTTTATACTAAATAGAAGATTATATCAGAAAACTTAAAGACTTAGAATTTAGCTTAACATAATCGCGCATAGAAACTAGATCATATGCGTTAAATTTGAGAGGAGAAAGAAGATGAAAAAGAAAATGATCAGCTTTCTACTGCTAACATTAATTCTTACAAGCACATTAAACGTGGCTTTTGTCATAAGATTATCATTTGCACAAAGCGGCGAAAATAACGTCCTCGGTAATGATTTTATGGAAAAGATTAACGAAACAATACCAAATAAAGATACCAAGCCAGATCAATCGAATGACTTGAGTGATAATTGGCGAAATATTTATGAAAGAAAACCAGATGCCAAGCAAAACGAAACTTTAGAGAGTTCTAGCCAGACTTCACGATACGGTGGTGATAGATGGAACTTCAACGACACAAGCGAATGGAGCAAATTCGCCTACATAGACGGCAACAAGACAAGACTAATAGTTGGAGTCACCGGTGAGAAGCCTACTAACCTAATTGAACTGGAGAAAATGGCGGCTAAACACAGAGCCAAAATTGTCAACACAGTTTCAATTAGAGGCGAGGTTAGGGCAGTAGTTGTTGAGCTTCTGTTGGCGTCAGTAACAGGTTTCGCAGAAGAGGTAAATGTTGAGGGGTTGGCGAATTATATAGAACCCAATATGAAGGTTCAAGCCCAACTTGTTCCAAACGATCCATATTGGAGCTTGCAATGGGGACCACAGAAAATAGAGGCAGATTATGCATGGAACACAACGGTAGGCGATCCCTCGGTTCTGGTGGCTGTTGTTGACACAGGCATTGACTATACTCATCCTGACCTTGCAGCAAACTATGTGCATTTGGGTTACGATTGGGTTAACATGGACCCAGACCCACTTGATGACTTTGGGCATGGAACCCACTGCGCAGGTATAATTGCTGCTGTCTCGAACAATAACCTCGGCATAGCGGGGCTGGCTCAAGTTCGAGTTATGGCTGAAAAAGTTTTAGATAGCGGCGGCGGGGGATACTGGGACTGGGTAGCTAATGGAATAATAAACGCAACGGACTGCGGAGCTGACATAATTAGTATGAGCTTAGGCGGATATGGCGAAAGCGAACTGCTCCATGAAGCTGTCAAGTACGCTTACAATGCTGGAGTACTTCTTGTCGCTGCTGCAGGAAATGACAATACAAATATGAAGTCGTATCCAGCAGGCTACGACGAAGTTATCGCTGTTGCTGCGACGGATCAGAGTGACGGCAAGGCTTATTTTTCGAACTGGGGCGACTGGATCGAGTTGGCAGCCCCTGGAGTTGACATATACTCAACGATGCCGACGTATCATGTAACCTTGAATGATTTGGGCTATTCCGTGAATTACACTTATTTAAGTGGCACTTCTATGGCTTGTCCACATGTTGCTGGTGTAGCCGCCCTTGTATGGAGCCGATATTCAAACAAGACAAGAGACTGGGCGAGGATGTGGCTGCGATACACTGCTGACGACTTGGGAGACCCAGGATTCGACGTTTACTATGGATATGGAAGAATAAACGCTAGAAGGGCTGTTGAGCAGACTCCGCCGGCTCACGAACTTATAGCTTATGAATGGAGAACCCCGCCCTACGTAGAACCTGGAGCTACAGGGATCATAAACGCAACCATACTCAATTTTGGAGAAAACAATGAAACTGACATAGTTGTGCAGCTTTTGGCAAACGACACCATGGTAAACTCTGTGTCAATAGGCTTTCTAGTCAGCGGCGAAACAGCAACAATTAGTCTAACATGGAATCCCGTGGTTGAAGGACTATACAATGTCACACTCTATGTTGTGCCAGTGGTTGGCGAAACAAGCATAGAGAACAATGTTCTTTGGAAGTACATTTACGTTGGGGTTCCGGTGAAAGCTGTTGTGCTGCATTCTGCTGGCAACGTGTATGGCGACATCATCACCAATTGGCAAGTGCTGACTAATGAATGGTATCTGTTTGGCGACACAATGGTTTACATTGACTATACAACTTTAAACAAAGAGGGCATCACGTACGAGGATATTGCCGCGACAGAAGCAGACGTTTTGATTATTTCATGCGCATACGATCCATATGCAGGTTGGCAGTTTACAGACTCTGAAATTGGAGCAATAACGCAATATGTTCATGAAGGACACGGGCTAATAGCCACGGCTGGAACGCTTTATTATGGTGTTCCAAACAACAACAAGCTGGCACCATTGTTTGGACTAAACGAAACCACCATGTGGACCTCAACGGGAACAGACCTCCTGCATCTATT
>Ga0315279_10006773_pt1 | contig 14382 bp, 14 predicted proteins | sample YL17G06_20_MG_FD_203694 | JGI IMG/M metagenome (GOLD analysis project Ga0315279, IMG submission 203694) | Sediment microbial communities from Yellowstone Lake, YNP, Wyoming, USA - YL17G06_20 | ecosystem: Environmental > Aquatic > Freshwater > Lake > Sediment | place: USA: Wyoming | collected... | reverse complement strand
TTGCTCTAGCTAAATTATAGTTCCGTATCCAATTAATCTCCATCTTCCTGAAATTAAACGAGAAATCGCGATTCTATTATCTTTTTCAGCAACTACTGGAATTTTGAGTTTCGTTTCAATTTTATCTTTTTTCGTAGAAGAAATTATTCCAACAGTTCTCGCAGTGCCTATATTTATCAAAAGCTCTTCGTTCATTTTTAATGGCTGAACATTTTTCAGTTCTTCATCTCCAACAACTCTTTGCAAGAGTTTTATCTGAACTTGCAAGCTCTCTCTAACTTCAACTGGATTTTCTGCAGAAGAGACGACACTGCCAACAATTAAATCAGATTTCGTGAGCGAAGGATCTAATTCAGTCATCACTCCAAGAAGACCTCCAGCTTTCGCTTCCTTTAATTCAATTCCACCTTTTTTTAATCCAACAACTTTTGTTTTTAGTGGTTTGTATTTATTCCCAATTCTTATTCCAGGTCTTATAGAAATTTCGTCGCTGATTTTCAGCTTACCTGAAGTGATTGCTCCTCCCAAAACACCACCTAATAGTTTTGAAATTTCTTTTCCAGGTTTATTCACATCAAAACTTCTTGCAACATACATTCTTAGCTCAGCTTCTGGATCTTTTTTCGGAGTTGGAATAAATTCTTGAATTGCTTCTATCACACTGTCTATATTTAGTTTTTGTTGCGAGGAAACAGGAATTATTGGAGCGTTTTCAATTTCGCTTCCTTTTATAAAATTTTTAATTTCTCTATAATTTTCTATTGCTTTTTCTTTTGTTACAAGATCAATCTTATTCTGGATAACTATTACGTTTTTTATTCCTGACACTTCTAAAGCAGTCAAATGCTCTCGTGTTTGCGGTTGCGGAGTTTTCTCATTAGCAGCAATAATCAACAATGCTCCGTCCATCAAACTTGCTCCTGTAAGAACTGTTGCCATTAGTGTCTCGTGGCCAGGTGCATCAATAAAACTGACTGTTCTCAAAATTTCACAATCTTCAAGACAAATTTTACATTTTGCAGAAGAACTATAATGACCATTCTTGCATTTGTAGAAAGTAGCATCTGCGTAACCAAGTCTTATAGTTATTCCTCTTTTCAATTCTTCAGAATGAGTTAATGTAACTTTACCCGTCAATGCTTCAGTAAGAGTTGTTTTTCCATGAGAAACATGTCCGACCATTCCAATATTTAGTTCGGGAATGAGTTTCTCGTTCACTTCACTTCTTGTTCTGTTCCCCTCCAGTTTTTTCTTCAGCTTTTGGTTTAGCTCCTTCTTTTATTTCTTTTTGTTCCTCTTTTTTAGGTTCTACTTTCTTCTCTTCCTTTGCTTCTTCTTTCTTTTCTGGTTTTGGCTTTTGTGGAACTATTTGTTCAATCGGTTTCTCTCCTTTCTTTGTAACCTTCACATTTACTTGCATAATATCTGCTGAAAGAGCATTACCACGAATAAGTTTTCTTCTTCTTTCTCCTTTTTTTGTAGGATGAAATCCTGGCGGAGTTGAAAGCAATAATTTTTTCTTCACTTGTCCTGGTACTTGAGGATGCATCGGAAATCCATCTTTATCCGTCCCTCCAGTAATTTGCAGAGTATAACCATTCAAACCAATTAAATCACCGTTAAATTCTTCTCCAATTTTCTTTCCTAGCAATCCGACTGCTTTAGCTTGATCTACTTCAAGCTGGTAAGACTTTCTTGTTAGCGGTTCGGAAATTACAAATTTGAATGAAGCCATTTTATCATCTAATGAAATTATCTATATATTCATTCTTAAAAACCTTTCAAATTTCAAAAAAATAGTGGGGCTGCTGGGATTTGAACCCAGATTCACAGGTTTCTTCTTTCATCTTTCCATCAAAGCTCCATGAAAAATCTGGAGCCTGCTTTTAAGCAATTGTTTAATTGTGTCTTAGCCAGATTGGACCACAGCCCCTTTTCTGAATATAACTAAATTGATATTAAAGCAAAATAACTTTAAAATACCAATAATAGATAGCACGATGATATAAAATGGCAGATGTTTTTATAGTAAATCCATGGGAAGTTCGTGGGAACATTGATTATGATAAACTGATTAAAGAGTTTGGAACGCAGCATATTGATGAAAAACTTCTGCAGAGAATTAAGAAGCATACTGACGAACTTCATCCTTTCTTAAAAAGGAAAATTTTCTTTTCGCACAGAGATATGAATTGGATTTTGGATGAATATGAAAAAGGAAACAAATTCTTTCTTTACACTGGTCGCGCGCCATCAGGTCCAGTTCACATGGGCCATTTGATTCCGTGGATTTTTACGAAATGGCTGCAAGAAAAGTTTGATGTTGAACTTTGGTTCCAGTTTCCTGATGAAGAGAAAACTTTCTTTAAAGATGATTTGAGTTTAGAACAAACTGCGAAATGGACAAAAGAAAATGCTTATGACATTATTGCATTAGGATTTGATCCTAAGAAAACACATTTCATCATTGACACAGTCCATGCAGACTTGATGTATAAAGAAGCTTGCAAAGTTGCGAAGAAAATCACTTTTTCAACCGCAAAAGCTGTTTTTGGTTTTGATAACGAAACTAATATTGGGTCAATTTTTTACACTGCAATGCAATCCGTTCCAGCATTTCTTCCGTCTGTTCTAAAAAGAAAAAACATTCCTTGTTTAATTCCTTACGCAATCGACCAAGATGCTCATTTTCGAGTTGCGCGTGATGTCTTGCCAAAGCTAGGATTTTATAAACCAGCTGCAATTCATTGTATGTTTTTGCCTGGATTAGGTGGAATAATGAAACAGGGAAAAATGTCTTCATCTGAAGAGCAAACTGCAATATTTACAACTGATTCGCCTAAAGCAGTTGAGCAGAAGATTGTGAAATATGCTTTTTCTGGTGGAAGGGATACGGTCGCTGAACATAGGAAGCTAGGTGGAAACCCTGATGTCGATGTTTCTTATCAGTGGCTTACATTTTTTGAAGAAGATGATAAAAAATTAAAATACATTCATGATAACTACAAATCTGGAAAACTTTTGACTGGAGAACTAAAGCAGATTCTTATCAAAAAATTAAATGTGTTTCTTAAAGATCATCAGAAGAAGAGAGAAAAAGCGAAAGACCAGTTTGAAAAATTCATTTACAAATAGGTTAATAAGAATATTTGAAATTTATGTTTTTATTATGTTTTTATAATTCTTCTGTTACCTTGAATTTTGTCGGAGGAAGTTTTTTATCCAGCAGTAAGTATTTTAGATCATTATAAACATAAAATAAAACCGTTTTTGTTATTCCATTTTTTACTAGTTTTCTCGTTGAAGTTTTCGCTAATGCATGATAAGCTATTTTGCATTTTCCAAATTTTCTTAACCTTTTACTTGCGTCCATATCTTCGGCTATTCCCATTTTTTCATCGAAACCTCCAATTTTTTGGAGGTACTTTTTTTTATAAGCCGTGAATGAACCAGAAAACGATGGAAGTTTTAGCCAAGTGAATATAATAATGAAAAAACTTAGCAAATAGTAAATTGACTTATGTAATACATTCCCCCCATAAGGAATTCCAATGCCAGTTGCTCCAACGACTTTCTCTTTATTAATAACTTTTAGAATTTCCTTTGTAAAATTGGCCGAAAGGATTACATCCCCCTCAGTAAAAATTATAATATTTCCATTTGCGTTCTTTATTCCTAAGTTGCGTGCTTTGCTTATGCCTCTTGCCCTGATATTTATTACTTTTGCCCCGTTATTTTTTGCAATTTCTCTGGTATTGTCAGGAGAATTGCTATCGATAACTATAATTTCTTTTTTCCCTCTGTAGTCTTGATTGAGAATACTTTTTAGGCAACTCTCTATATATCTTTCTTCGCGATATGTAGGAATTACGTAAGAGATTATTTCTTCTTTCATAAATACATTATTTGATAGAACTTTTTAAAATTACATAGGTTTGGATTTCTTAAAGTAGTTGTAAAACTTATAGAAGGCTCCATACATCAATATCCATGCTATAGCGTAAAGTGCAGTGGCATAAACTACATTATAGTAGGTCATGTAGTTCATCAGTCCTATGTCTACAAGGCTTTTTTCTAAGAATTCATTTCCAATACTGCCAGCTAGAATAAAAAGCAAACCCCAACGAGTATCTTCTCTCTTTGGGAAAAACAAACATAAAGCGCTAACCATAAAGAAGAAATCAAACAGCACGTCTGCCGGACAATATCCTATATAGAAAAGAGCTTGATTACTTCTCCACCAGTTTAGTATTAAACCCAGGTTTTCCCAAACCAAATCGTAAAGAACTATGAAAGCCCCAGTTGCAATCGCTGCTTTGAGATGAGCCATTTCAGGCTTTCCTTCGGCCGGTTTTATTTGAGAATTTTTCCACATGTAATATGCGTAAACAAAGGCTCCAAATGAGCCAAGCATCATCAAAAGTCTTAATGTCGCGACCATCAAATTAATTTGTAAAAAGAACTTTATAAATCTTAACTAAGTGTGAATAGAAATATGAAAATAGACAAAAAATATTTTGTATTTTTGTTTTTCGGGGCGTTGATTGCGCTTTCTTTGGAGCAGATGGGATGGTGGCAACTTATTGTCTCAAATCCTGGAAAGGTTCATAATGATTTTTGGATATTGATTTCCGAAGATATTAATACTTCCCAGCAAGAATCAAACTTGAATGTTTTGTATTCTACAAATTTGAAACAGGCAAATCTTGTTTTAAATATTTGGAAAATTCTACTTGTAATATCTCTTATTACTACAATAATTTTATTATTAAGGAAATGGTAGTATGGCTGTTTACAGGCTCACAAAAGAAGGAGAAGAATACCTTAAGGAAGGGCTTCCAGAAAAAAATCTTGTTTTGCTTTTAAATAATTTTCCTGAGAAGACTGCCACTATCGGAAAAGTTGTTTCTAGAATAAAAAACTTTCCTATTGCTTTGAAGTGGGCGCTTCAGAATGGTTGGGTTGCAAAAAAAGCTGATAAGATTATTCTTTTGAAACCTCCGATGGAAATTCCTGAAGAACAAGCATTGAAGAAAATTTCTGAAAGAAAGAATGTAGATGAAAACATTTTGAAAATTTTGATTCAAAGAAATCTTGTTGAAGTTATTTCTGAAACTTATTTGAAAACTCAAGAAGAAATTGAAAAAGCCGGAGGTGTTATAGACGAACTAACTCATGAAATGTTGACTACAGGACTTTGGAAAGGAAGGAGTTTTAAAAAAATTGGTGTAACAAAAGTAACTAAGAAATTCAAAAAAACTTCGGAAGGAAATTTGCAGCCATATAGAAAAGTAATTGAGGAAGTGAAAGAAAAATTAATTTCTCTTGGATTCAAGGAAGCAAAAGGTCCGTATGTTGAAATGAATTTCTGGAATACGGATACGCTGTTCATGCCTTCAGACCATCCTGCAAGAAGCATTCATGATATGTTTTTAATGAAAAATCCAAAGTATGGAAAAGTTTTAGACAAACATGTTTGGAAAAGAGTTGGTGAGACTCATAGAAACGGATGGAAGACTGGAAGCAAGGGATGGGGAAGTTGGGATGAAGATCTTGCACGAAGATTAGTTTTGCGTAGCCAAGGGACAGCAGTTTCTACAAGAACTTTATATCATTGGAAAAAAATTCCTTACAAAATGTTTATTATCGACAGAATTTTCAGGCCAGATGTTTTAGATGCGCAGCATTTGAATGACCTTGATCAATGCGAAGGAATTGTTGTTGGAGAAGGACTAAATTTAAGACATTTGTTGGGTTATTTGGAAAGTATTGCAAAAACTGTTGGAGCGAAAAAAGTAAGATTCAAGCCAAGCTATTTCCCATTTACTGAAGGAAGTGTTGAACTGCAGGTATGGCACGATGAACTAGGCTGGGTTGAGGCTGGTGGAAGCGGAATATTCAGGCCTGAAGTGACTATGCCACTTGGGGTTAAAGTTCCTGTTCTAGCTTGGGGATTGGGAATTGGAAGGTTGTCGATGTTGAAATTAAAACTAAATGATATTAGGTATCTTTATTCGGACAATTTGCAGTGGCTAAGGAAACAGAGATGAATTATGGCAACCATTACTTACAGCAAAAGAGATTTGCTTAATCTTATTGGAAAAAATCTTTCAGATGAACAGCTAAAAGAAACTATAGATCAAATTAAGCCAAGCGTTGAAAATATTTCTGCAGATGAAGTTACTATCGAGCATTATGCAGACCGTCCTGATTTGTTTGGAATCGAAGGGTTAGCTAGAGCTGTGCGACAATATTTGGGAATTCAGAAAAAAGAAAAATTCGAAGTAAAGAATTCTGGGTTGACTGTCACTGCAGAAAAAGTCGATATCCGTCCTTTCATTGCTTGTGCCGTTGTAAAAAATGTGAAATTAACTGATGATTTGATTAAAAGTTTGATGAATATTCAAGAAGTTTTGCATGAGACTTTTGGCAGAAAAAGGGCAAGGGTTGCAATTGGAGTGCATGATTATGATGAAATTGTTCCGCCAATAAAATATGTTGCTGCAAGTCCTGCTGAAAGAATCATTCCTTTGGAAAGGGAGGAAGAGATGAGTTTGAAAGATGTTTTGATTAATGTTGAGAAAGGAAAAGATTATGGTCACATAATTTCCAGAGCAGACAAGTGGCCAGCATTTGTTGACCAAAAAGGAATTTTCAGTTTTCCTCCAATTATCAATTCTGACAGAACAAAGGTTTCTGAAAAAACAAAAAATCTCTTCATTGACATGACTGGAACAAATGAAAAAATTGTGTTGCAGACAATGAATATTCTCGTTACGAATTTGGCTGAACGCGGAACGAAAATTGAATATGTAACAGTTAATTATGGAAATAAAAAAATTGTTACTCCAGATCTTTCAAAAGAAAAAATGATTATCGGTATCAAAGAAGCGAACGATTGGATTGGAATAAATCTTTCAGCGGAAAAAATGATCTTGCTTTTGCAAAAAATGGGGCATGAAGCCAAGAAAATGAAAAAGGAATTGGAAGTTTTAGTCCCTCGTTACAGAACTGATATTCTGCATGCTGTTGATATTTACGAAGATATTGCAGTTGGTTTTGGTTATATGAATTTAAAGTCGCAGCTTCCAAAACTTCCGACAAAAGGAGGAAGAGATAAAAAGGAAATATTTTCGAACAATGTTAGAGGGGTTGCTGTAAAACTTGGATTGCAAGAAGTTCTTACTGGAATTATGACTAATGAAAAAGATCAGTTCGATAAAATGAATTTGAAAAGGGAGGAAGTCGCAGAAATAGAAAATTATGTTTCTGGTGATTACACAATTATGAGAAAATGGATTTTGCCAAATCTTTTGAAGATCCTTTCAGTTAATCAGCATGTTGTCTATCCTCAGCAAATTTTTGAAGTAGGAGATGTTATTATCCTTGATAAAAAAGAAGAAACTCAAACAAAAAATGTAAGAAAAATTTCTGCAGCAATTGCAAATAGTAAGATTAGATTTCAGGATATTGCTTCTGTTTTTGATGAGTTGATGAATAATCTGAAAATCAAATACAAACTAAAGGAAAGGAATCACTCTTCATTTATCTCTGGCAGATGTGCTGCAATAATTTCTAAAAATAAGGAAATTGGATTTATTGCTGAGGTGAAACCTGAAGTTTTGGAAAATTGGAAAATGGAAATGCCTGTTGCTGTTTTTGAAATTTCTTTAGAAAATTTATCTTGAAAACAAATTTCTAATTTTTTCAAATACAGAATTTTTTGGATTTCTGTAGTACCTTCCTTCAAGATGATGTGCAAGTTTTTTAATTTCATTTGCAGCAGGAGAGTTCCTATTCATTTCGATAACAGTTTTCTTTGCAGCAATTGCTTGTTCAATGCTTTCATCTTCCGGAATTTCTGCAATAATTGGATAACCAACAATATTCTGAATTTTTTGTCTACTCATTTCATAATCTTTCCCTTTAATTCTGTTAACAGCAACTCCAACAACTGTTTTATGCAAAGTTTCTGCAATTTTTATTGTCTTTAGCGCATCAGTAACAGAAGAAATGTCAGGATTTGTTACAATTAGAATTTCATTCGCAGCATTCATCGAGGAAATAGCTTCTCTTCCAAGTCCAGCAGCAGCATCCATCAAAACATAATCAGTCTTTCCAATGAGATTCAGCATAACTTCAGGAAGTTTTCCAATATCAACTCCTTGCAATTCATCAGTGGAAATGCTTGCAGGAATAACTTTGAATCCATAAGAATGTTCGTAAGTTGCATCTTTCAATTTTATCTGACCTTTTAAGACGTGATGCAAAGTTCTTGGAGCAAAATGAAGACCTAAATGTAAACCTAAATTCGGAGTTGTAAGATTTGTATCAATTGCTACCACATCATTTCCTAAATCAGTTAGCGCAGCAGCTAAATTTGAAACAAGAGAAGTTTTTCCAACTCCACCTTTTCCAGAAATAATGCTTATTACTCTAGTCATGATCTCAATTAAAATTATAGTTTCTTTACTTAAGCTTTTTTAAATGAACTTTAGTTTTTCTACGTAAGGCTTTGCTATTTCTTCTTTTACTTTCTTTACCCAGCCTTCAATGATTACTACTGCTTCTGCCAAAGGAATTCCTTCTCCCTTTGTTTTCATTGTAACATTCATTTTGTTTGTTTCTTTGTCTATTACTCTTGTTATTGCTAGTGCAAATTTTTGTTCTTCCATATTTTCACCTTATTTTTTATAAAACAATTAGATTAATAAATGCCCATAGGAATTGATACAAAGGTTCATTCTTGTGGGTATTTTAGATTCGAACTACAATGCGAGAGGTGTGATTTGAATCCATCATAAATAACATTTTATTTAAATGTTTGGGTTCTTTTCTTAAACTATACAATTTTTAATGTGACCTAAATTTTAATATTAAAGAAATAAATATTTTTTATGAAGCCAAGAGATTTAAAAATATTAATTTTTATTTTATCTTTCATCATCGCTGGATTCATTGACAATTTTATAAATGAAAGAACGTTTCAAACTTTCACTTCTAAGGAACTTCAAACTTTTCCATTATCTGGTTACTTTATTTTTTTCGAAATAATTTTCATTACAGCAGGATGCCTGATAATCTATAGGCTTAGGAAAAAAGTTATCGATTTGTTAATGTTACCAGTGTGGCTCGTTGGTTTTGATATAGTTAGTTTGATTTTTAACAGAAAACAGATTTTTTGGCAAGCGAACTGGAGAAAAGAAATCTGGGGTAATCAAATTGGCTTTACTGGGGAACCTTTATTTGGTCTACCAATAGGTTATTGGATTTCAGTTATTTTCTTAGTTATCTATTTATTGATCGTATATAAACCTCAAATCCTAAAGAAATTGAAAACAAAAAAATATAAATATTTATTCAAATCTCATGCATGTTAATTTCATGCGGGGATATATATAGAGCCCGAAAAAGTTCCGCTTTTTAATGAAGCGTGAATGTTCATAAAAAATTACAAAGATTAAGAATTTAATCTAATGAAAACACTATGTAACGTGATCAACTTTTTGCAACATAAAATGAACAATCATTCTCACCCACATTGGACAAAACAGTAATATTAAATTGACATATCGTTTTATTAATGAAATAATTCTAACAAACTAAGAACGAGCTTGCAGTGCAAGTAATGCGTGCATTTAGGCTATTTTTAATAGGAAGAACAATCATTTAAAGATTTTCGGTTCAATGCGGGAGGTGTGTCTTTCAACTGTATTCAAATCCCTAGAGAGATTAGACTGCAATTCAAGTGCCCTAAGTATTATTGAAGGGCGAATATCAAACCTTAGCTGAAAGTTTAAAAGCTTAATGTTTTATTAAAAAAATATGGCAATTGAAAAAATAACAGACGAGAACTATGAAGATTTTAGAAAATCTGAAAAAGCAGTTTTAGTATTGTCACTTGCAAAATTATGTGGCGCTTGTAAAAGATACAAACCTACTTTGTCATCGGTTGCCGAGGAAATATCTCATGTAAGATTTGGCGAAGCTGAATTGGATGAAGGCCATCTGATTAAATTGAAAAGAGATTTTCCCGATATAAAATATGTGCCAACCACCATACTGGTGAGAAATGGAGAAGTAGTTCATAGATTCGATGGTGAATGTTCAGCGGATAAACTTTCCACAACTGTGAGAAACCATCTTGCCGATAAAATTGAAAAGAGAGATTTAGCAAAACTTTTGCTTATGTCAGCATATACTGCATTGTATGGAATAAATGAAGCCGCCCAAAGATTGACTTATCACGTAAATTCTATTTATCCAACTTTATTGAAAAATTATTTATCGAATTTTGCTGGTACTGCTTCTTTTTCTTTAGGTGGAGTATTGACATCTGAAATACTTGAGGGGAGAGACATTATCAATAACAGGCAAAGTAGGATTTTAAAAAAATTATCCTTTATTTTACCAGCTACTGCGGCAATAATCAATGAAATACATCCATTCACAAGAGCTGCTAGAGTTTCTGATCCTTATGACATAGTTGTTGATCTTCTCGGAGCAGGAGCAGCTTATGTAAGTTATAAACTTGTTGAAAGATTTTTGTAGATCGGTTGTTTTAAAGTTGGCATAAATCCTTCTTCTAATATACGTTAAATCCCTACATTTTGAATACAATTCAAGTGCGGGGATATATATACAGAGCGTAAAAAAGTTCCGCTTTTTATGAACATTCACACTTCATTAAAAAGCGGAACTTTTTCGGGCTCTATATATCCCGTTAATTTCATGCGGGAGGTGTGATTTGAACCCAATTTTACAATTTGTTTTTTAGTGCCCCGTGAGGGATTCGAACCCACGACCTTCTCCTTACTTCCGATGGATAGAAGGTTCAGCCATTTCTGTGAGCTGCTCTATCCAAGCTGAGCTAACGGGGCGTATATATTTTAATTTGGTATTTACCGAATTAAACAATTAATCTTATCTATCTTGCTTTTTATTTGTAGAGTATGGAAGAGCCAGTAACTATTATTGATAGAGATGTTTTGAAAGTAATTTCTGTAGATACTAGAATGGATATTTTGAAAATTCTTGCTGAAGGCGATAGAAATCCTTCTTTTATTAGCAAAAAGCTGCACAAATCTGGCGCGACAATTATTGAGCATTTGGAAGCACTTCAAAGAGCTGGATTAGTTAAAAAAACAGAAACTCCAGGAAGGAAATGGGTTTTTTACACACTAACAGAAAGAGGAAAAGGAATTATTTCTTCGAAAAGCAGAAGATTAGTAATTATTTTGGGAATTGCAATTCTTGCTTTAGGGGGAGGAATTATAAATTTGTTTACACCTTCACAATATGCACAAATGCAATTTTTAACCCAAAATTTAGGCGAGAAAGTAGCTGCCCCGGCAATACAAAATATATCAACAGTTACATCAACGACGCCAATCGCAACTCAAGCTCAACCATTTCCATTACTTTCCATAGTTCTTTTTGCAATCTTCTTTATCGGAATAGCGTATTATTTAAGAAAAAAGCGATATTTCTAAATTTAAAAAGTAAAAATCAGAATGATAATTAGGTGTGAATCTTGGATATCAAAAAAATCGAGAAAAAATGGCAGAAGAAATGGGAAAAAACAAAATTATTTGAAGCAGATGTAGATAAAAAAAGAAAGAAATTCTTCACATCTTTTATAATTCCTTATACAAATGGTGGTCTTCACATAGGCCACACTTTCACATTTACTAGAACTGATGCGTTTGCCAGATTCAAAAGAATGCAAGGCTTTAATGTGCTTGCGCCGATGGCATTTCATGCTACTGGAGAAACTGTGGAAGGAACAATTGAACGACTAAAAAATGGAGATAAACCGCAAATTGAAACATTCAAAACGTTTGGTGCTTCTGAAAAAGATTTGAAAAATTTTGTGAAATATGGTGCCGAATTTACTGCGAAATTTTGGGCAAAAAGATTAATAGAAGACGCTAAAGATCTTGCGTTGTCTGTTGATTGGAGAAGAAGTTTTATCACTGCAATAACTCCAACTTTTTGCAGATTTATAGAATGGCAGTACAATACTTTGCGAAAGAAAGATTTTGTTGTTCAAGGAACTCATCCTGTAATCTGGTGTCCGAAGGATCAGAGTCCAACAGGAGATCATGATAGACTTAAAGGGGAGGGCGAAAGTCCGATTGAATATATAATTATTAAATTCAAACTTGAATCTGGGGAAATCATTCCTTGCGCAACTTTAAGACCGGAAACTGTTTATGGGGTAACAAATATTTGGATTAATCCTGAAGGAAAGTATGTTGGTGCGAAAGTTGACGGTGAAAGTTGGATTGTTGGAGAAAAAATTGTTGAAAAATTGAAAGATCAGCTGCATGAAGTTGAGATAATTTCAGAAATTCTGCCAGAAGATCTTATTGGAAAATTTGTTATTAATCCAGTCAATCAAGAAAAAATTCTCATTTTACCAGCTTCTTTGGTAGATCCGACAACAGGAACAGGAATTGTGATGTCAGTTCCTGCTCACGCGCCTTATGATTGGATTGGGCTAAAAGATCTGCAGAAAAATGAAGAGGAAATCAAGAAATACGGACTGGATGCAACGGAAGTAAAAAACATAAAGCCAATTTCACTTATTAAAGTCGAAGGATTTGGAGAATTTCCTGCTGTTGAACTTTGTGACAGAATGAAAATTGCAAACCAAAAAGAAGTAGAAAAATTAGACAAAGCAACAAACGAACTTTACAAAAAAGAATTTCATACTGGAGTTCTGAAGGAGCTTTACGGCGATCTTGCTGACAAAAAAGTTTCTGAAGTGAAGGAGCAAATGATTAAAAAATTTGCTGAGAAGAAAATCTTCGAAAGTATTTGGGAGCAGACTGCACCTGTGGTTTGCAGATGCACTACACCATGCTATGTAAAGATTTTGGAAAACCAATGGTTCTTGAAATTCTCAGATGAAGAATGGAAGGATACAGTTAGGTATGCAATAAAGGAAATGAAGTTTTATCCAGAAATTCTGAGACAACAATTCTTAAATACAGTTGACTGGCTGAAACCCAAAGCATGCGCAAGAAAATCTGGATTGGGTACAAGACTTCCTTGGGATAAAAACTGGATTGTTGAAACTTTGGGCGATTCAACAATTTATATGGCATACTACACCATTGCAAGAGTGATTAATGAAAGAAAGATTTCTGCTGCAAAACTGAGAGATGAGGTTTTTGATTTCATTTTTCTTGGAAAAGGAAATTTAAAAGATGTTGCGAAAAAAGCTAAATTAAATGAAAAACTTTTGAAAGGAATGAAGGAAGAATTCGAATATTTCTATCCTGTTGACATAAGAAATTCCGGAAAGGATCTTATTCAGAATCATCTAACTTTCTATCTATTTCATCATACTGCAATTTTTGATGAAAAATTTTGGCCAAGAGCTATTAGTGCAAATGGTTTTGTGAATGTTTCTGGCTCAAAGATGAGCAAAAGTAAAGGGAACATTATTCCTTTGCAAGATTTGATAGATGTTATCGGTGCTGATTTAGTTCGAATAAATATTGGCGCCTCGAATGAAGGTGTTGATGATGCTGACTGGAGAGATGAAAGTGTTGCTAGTTATAAAGAAAGAATTGATTATTTGTTTGACTTGGTGTCTCAAATAAAAAAAGCTAAAAGGAATTCTGTTGAAAGTATTGACAAATTTTTGCAAAGTCGAATTCAGGAAACAATTAAAAAAGCTACTGAGAATTATGAGCAACTAAATTTCAGAAGTTCTACGCAAGCCGTTTTGTTCAATTCTTATAATGATTTGAAATGGTATTTTGAAAGAGCTGGTGGAATAAAAAATGCAAACAAGAAAATTTTGAAAGAAACTTTATCGGCAATAGTTATTATGCTTTCTCCTTTGACTCCGCATGTTTGCGAAGAGATGTGGGAAAAACTTGGAAACAAAACTTTTGTTTCAATAACTAAATGGCCAGAATACTCCGAGAAACTTATTGATCAAAAAGCTATAGAATCTGAAAATTCAGTCAGAAAAACAATTGAAGATTTGAGAAATGTTTTGAAGCTTACTGGAAAGAAGAAGAAGTTATATTTGTATTTCGTAGCAGACAAAGAGCTTGCTAATTTCAGAAACGCTGAACAGCTAATCAGAAAGATTTTTGGATTTTCAAAAGTACAAATGTTCTTAGTTTCAAATGAAAAGAAATATGACCCGCAGAATAAGTCTGCAAAAGCAAAATTCGGAAAACCAGGAATTTATTTGGAATGAATTAAGCAACAATTGCCAATGTCTCAATCAAACCAGCAATTATCAAAATTATTGCTGAAATAGCCATTAGTTGCAATCCGTCTTTGACAATAAACCAGAATTTCCCACTATGTTTTTTGGTAATAACAGTAGAGACTAGTCCACCTGCGATTCCTCCA